>Ga0265797_10006952_pt1 | contig 15714 bp, 16 predicted proteins | sample P2T30metagenome_FD_192433 | JGI IMG/M metagenome (GOLD analysis project Ga0265797, IMG submission 192433) | Plant litter microbial communities from East Loma Ridge, Irvine, California - P2 T30 | ecosystem: Environmental > Terrestrial > Plant litter > Unclassified | place: USA: California... | reverse complement strand
TTCGCGCTGGCCGTTCAGGGCATTGTCGAGCTTGCCGATGAAGGCCACGAAGTTGTGGTACGCGAAAGGGGTGATGCCGGCCACCTGGGCCGCATCGAGCTTGCGCGCGTATTCGTCGCGGTAGCCAGTGAGCATCTCGAGCTTCTGTTCGGCTTCCTCGACCAGTTTCAATGCGGCGCCAAGGCGCTTGGCGGCAGCGTCGGAATCACGCTGCGCCAGGTCGATCAGTGTGTCTAGTGCGGAGGCTTGGGCCATAATGGATCAGATTGTACGGCGACATTCCTCCGGGCAATCATCAGAATAGCGAGGTAAGTTGCCCCAAGCTCTCGCCCATCGAGGCGTTGTCGTGGATTTCCTGGCACAGGAATTCTTCGATGGCGCCATTCTTGGCGATCGCCTGGTCAAGTACCGGGTCGCTGCCGGCGGCGTACGCGCCGACGTTGATCAGGTCGCGCGAGCGCTGGTAGCGCGAATACAGCTGCTTGAGCTTGCGCGCCGCCAGCTGGTGCTCGTGGGTCGTGATCGAGTGCATCGCGCGCGAAATCGATTGCTCGATGTCGATCGCCGGATAATGCCCGGCCTCGGCCAGGTGGCGGTTCAGGACGATGTGGCCGTCCAGGATGCCGCGCGCGGCGTCGGCAATCGGGTCTTGCTGGTCGTCGCCCTCGGACAGCACGGTGTAGAAGGCGGTGATCGAACCGCCGCCTTCGAGGCCGTTGCCGGCGCGCTCGACCAGCACCGGCAATTTGGCAAACACCGACGGCGGATAACCCTTGGTGGCCGGCGGCTCGCCGATCGCCAGTGCGATCTCGCGCTGCGCCATGGCGTAGCGGGTCAGCGAATCCATGATCAGCATCACGTTCTTGCCCTGGTCGCGGAAATGCTCGGCGATCGCGGTGGCATACGCCGCGCCCTGCAGGCGCAGCAGCGGCGGCGAGTCGGCCGGGGCCGCCACCACGGCCGACCTGGCGCGGCCTTCCGGTCCCAGGATCTGGTCGATGAATTCTTTCACCTCGCGGCCACGTTCGCCGATCAGGCCGACCACGATCACTTCGGCTTCGGTGTAGCGAGCGATCATCCCCAGCAGCACCGATTTGCCGACGCCGGTGCCGGCGAACAGGCCCAGGCGCTGGCCGCGGCCGACCGTCAGCATGGCGTTGATCGCGCGCACGCCGACGTCGAGCGTGTCCTTGATCGGGGCGCGGTCGAGCGGGTTCACGGGACGGGCATTGAGCGGACCGACTTCGCTGGTGCCGAGCGGGCCCAGGCCGTCGAGCGGACGGCCGGCGCCGTCGACCACGCGGCCCAGCAACTGCATGCCGACCGGCAGGTGGCGCGCGCGGTCTTGCGGACGGCGCCGCGCATGCGGCACGCTGCCCGGCGGCGGCAAGATGCTTTCGACCGGAAACACGCGTGAACCGGGCACCACGCCTTCGGTGTCGCTTTGCGGCATCAGGAACAGGCGTTCGCCTTCGAAGCCGACCACCTCGGCCTCGATGAAGCCCATCGAGGTCGGGATGGTGCAGGCCGCGCCCACCGCCAGGCGCAGGCCGACGCATTCCATCACCAGGCCGGCCACGCGCGTGACGCGCCCCGAGATCTGCATCGGTTCGGCAAAGCTGACCAGGGTGTCGCAATCGCGCAGGTAGGACTGCCAGCGCGCGGTATGGCGGTCGGCGCGCGGCGCCTGTGGCTCGGCCGCCGGCATTACTGGCCCAGCCAGTCGACGTTGCTGCCCAGCGCGTGGGTCAGGCGCTGCCAGCGCGCCTGGGCCTGGGCATCGATCTGGTTGCTGGCGGTCTCGACCTTGCAGCCGCCGCGCACCAGTTGCGCGTCTTCGATGATGCGCCAGCCGCCCTTGCCCAATTCTTCGGCCATGGCGTCGCGCACCAGGATCGCATCTTCGGGGTTGAGGGTCATGATGGCCGGCTGCTGCAGCGACGGCAAACGGTCGATGGCGTCGCGCACCACCGTCAGGATCAGGTCGGGACGCGTATCGAAGGCGGTGCGCACCATGCCGCGCGCCAGCCGCAAGGCCAGTTCGAGCACGTCGGTGGCGATGGTTTCGTCGGCCTGGGCCACGGCGTCGCTGAAGGTGAGGGCGATCGCGCGCAGGTGTTCCAGTTCTTGTTCGGCTTCCTGCTTGCCGGCGCGCGCGCCGTCAGCGTAGCCTTCGGCGTGGCCGGTGACGCGGCCTTCTTCCAGGCCCTGCACGTAGCCGTCCTGGCGCGCCGCTTCGCGCATTGCTTCGAGTTCTTCCACGCTCGGCAGATTGATCTGCGGCGCCAGCTCGGCCACCGCAGGCGCGGGCGGCGCCGCCGCCTCGGCCGCCGCCACGCGCTGGGCGAGCGTACTCGGCCGGTCGTCGCCGAACGAGGTCATTTCCCAGCGCTGATACGCGCTCTGCTGTTCTTTCGGAATAGCCATCAGACGAACGAATCCTCTCCTTTACCACCCAATACGATCTGGCCTTCATCCGACAGGCGGCGCACGATCTGCAGAATCTGCTTCTGCTGCGACTCGACCTCGGACAGGCGCACCGGACCTTTCGAATCCAGGTCTTCGCGCATCATCTCGCTGGCACGCTGCGACATGTTCTTGAAGATCTTCTCACGCAGATCCTGCGATGCGCCCTTGAGCGCGATGATCAGCATATCCGATTGCACTTCGCGCAGCAGCAACTGGATGCCGCGGTCGTCGATGTCGATGATGTTGTCGAACACGAACATCTCGTCCATGATCTTCTGCGCCATGTCGTTGTCGTAGTTCTTGATGTTGTCCATCACGGCCGATTCTTGTTCGCCGCTCATGAAGTTCAGGATCTCGGCCGCGGTGCGCACGCCGCCCAGCGACGATTTCTTGATGTGCTCGTTACCCGACAGCAGCTTGGTCAGCACGTCGTTCAGTTCGCGCAGCGCCGCCGGCTGCACGCCGTCGAGCGTGGCGATACGCAGCACCACGTCGTTGCGCAGGCGTTCGGTAAAGTTTGCCAGAATCTCGCAAGCCTGGTCGCGCTCGAGGTGCACCAGGATGGTGGCGATGATCTGCGGGTGCTCGTTGCGGATCAGTTCGGCCACCGAGACCGAGTCCATCCACTTCAGGCTCTCGATACCGGATGCATCCTTGCCGCCCAGAATACGGTTCAGCAGCACGGCCGCCTTGTCGTCGCCCAGCGCCTTGGTCAGCACCTGGCGGATGTATTCGTCCGAATCGAGGCCGACGGTCGAGTGCAGGTTGGTCTCTTCGACGAACTCTTCGAGCACCGTGACCACCTGGCCATGCTGCACCGCCTTCATCTGGGCCATTGCCGCGCCCAGCTTGAGCACTTCGCGCGGGCCGAGGTATTTCATCACTTCGGCCGCTTCGGCTTCGCCCAGGGCCAGCATCAGGATGGCGGCCTTGCTGGTGCTATCTTTGTCTTTATCACTCATTTGAACCCAACCATCCTTTGATCACGTTGGCGACGATGCGCGGATCATCGCGCGCCAGGTCTTGCGCCAGCTTCAGGTTGGCGCGGTAGCCCATGTCACGGCGAATCTTCTCTTCTTCCTCAATGTTCTCTTCTTCCGCCTCGGGGTCGTCGGGATCGGTGCCGTCGGCATCCTTCTGGTCGTCCTCGTCGTCCTTCGGCTCTTCCGGCATGGCGGTGGCTTCGTCGAACTTCTTGATCGCCGGACGCAGCAGTGGGCGCAGGAAGCGGTAGTACAGGAAAGCGATGATGGCAAACACGAAGGCGTAGCGCGCCAGGTCCTTGAACAGCGGCATGTTCGCCGGGTCACGCCACCAGTCCGGTTCTACCACTGCTTCAGCCGGCTTGTCCACGCCGTCGAACGGCGCATTGGTCACGTTCAGGGTGTCGCCCCTGGCCTGGCTGTAGCCCATCGCCTGCTTGACCAGCTCGTTGATCTGCGCCACTTCATTCGCCGCCAGCGGACGCACGGTCACCTTGCCGGTGGCCGGATCGACGATGCGGCGGTAGTTCACCACCACGCCCACGGTCAGGCGCTTGATGCCGCCCATCGGGCGCTGCTCGTAGCGGATGGTCTTGTCGACTTCAAAATTGGTGGTCGAATTCTTGGTGCTCGGGCCGCTTGGGGCCGGCGCTTCGGCCGGCGGCTGGCCGTCGATCGGCGCGGTGTTCACGCCCGGCGGCTGGTTCGACAGCGCGCCCGGCACACCCGAGGCAGCGCCACCGGCGCCCTGGGTTTCGGACGTCTGCTGGCTGCGGATCGCCTGCGGCTCGGGCGGCGAATTCGGCTTGTAGCTTTCGGCAGCGGTGTCGACCTGGGCGAAGTCGACTTCGGCAGTCGCTTCGGCGCGCACATTGCCTTCGCCGACCAGCGGCTTGATGATCGATTCGACCTGCTTGATGATGTTCTGCTGCACCTGGTCCACATACTTCAATTGGGTCGGGTCGAGCATCTTGTTGCCGGCCGCCTTGGCCGCTTGTTCCGACAGCAGGGCGCCAGTCTGGTCGACCACGGTCACGTTGCCAAAGGTCAGTTCCGGCACGCTCGAGGCGACCAGGTGGACGATGGCGCTGACCTGGCCTGCATCGAGCGCGCGGCCCGGCTGCAGCGTCAGCAGCACCGACGCGGTCGGCTTTTGCTGGTCACGCACGAACACCGACGGTTTTGGCAGCGCCAGGTGGACGCGTGCATTCAGGACCGAACCGAGCGACTGGATCGACTGCGCCAGCTCGCCTTCGAGCGAACGCTGGTAGTTCACCTGTTCCAAAAATTGCGATACGCCCAACTTCTGGTTTTCCATCAGTTCGAAGCCGACGTTGCCGCCTTTCGGCAGACCTTGGGCGGCCAGCTTCAAACGCAGGTCCGGGATCTGTTCGCTCGGCACCAGGATCGCGTTGCCGCCTTCCGAGAACTTGTATTTGACACCCATCTGGTCGAGCGATGCGGTGATCGCACCACCGTCGCGGTCGCTGTAATTGGAGAACAGCACGCGGTATTCCGGTGCCTGGCTCCACATCCACACCGCCACCATCAGCGCCAGGATCAGGGCCACGCCGCCGCCGACGGCGACGCGCTTGCCCATCGTCGTCTGGAAGAACGATGGTTTCTCGGTTGGTGGCGTATCGAGCACGTCGTCCGCGGTAGCTGCCATAGGGTGGGTATCGGGTGAAAGGTGGGAACAGCCAGCATTATGAAGCCATGGGGCAACAATCAAATGCAGAAATAGGGGGCGTTTACCGGCCTAACTCGCGCCTGAATTACTGATGGGCACTGCTATTCTGGGAGCCTTGAACAGCATTCAGTTGGCCCTGGTTGGATTCTACAGGGCAATTATACGCAGGAGGTAGGGATGGGTATTGGCGGTATTGGCGGCATCGACAGCAGCCGGATTCAGGCCATGATGGAGCAGCTAAAGGCGGCCGCCAGCAAACCGGCGGCAGCCCCGGTTGCGCCCGGGGCCGGCGCACTGGGCGGGCTCGGCGCAGCCGATGGCAAGAGCGCGGTCAAGCTCGACTTCGCGCAGGCGCTGCACGAGACGCTGCAAGGCGTGAGCGACCGTTCGGCCGAAGCGCAATCGCTGAGCAAGCGCTTTACCATGGGCGACGACTCGGTCAGCCTGTCGGACACCATGATCGCGATGCAGAAATCGAGCATCGCGTTCCAGGCCACGGTGCAGGTGCGCAACAAGCTGGTGTCGGCGTATCACGACATCATGAACATGCAGGTGTGACGCTCGTGATGTAAAAGCCCGGCCAGCTCAGCTGGGCGTGACCAATTTAAGGCCGATGATGCCGACCGCGATCAGGCCGATGCACGCCAGGCGCGCCGGGCTGGCCGATTCGCCGAACAGGATGATCCCTGCGAGCGCCGCGCCGACCGCGCCAATGCCGGTCCAGATCGCATACGCCGTCCCCAACGGCAATTGCTTCATCGCCAAGGACAACAGCACGAAGCTGATCATGGCTGCCACCAGCGTGCCCAGTGTCGGCCACAGGCGGCTGAAGCCATCGCTGTACTTCAGGCCCACGGCCCAAACCACCTCGAATATGCCGGCGAAAAACAACGCGATCCATACCATTTTTCCTGCTCCTCAATAAGTTGATGGCGCGATGATATGTGGATTCGGCTGATATAAAAAGTCGGGAGAGGGGAATACCATTGAAAGATGGAAACGGATCTGGATAACTTGTGTTTCTATCAGCGTGCGGCGCTGGCTTTTGGACCCCATCTCAGGCCGTTTTGTGCCCTTGCATAAGCACCGGCATGGCGCGCGGCGCCGGTTCAGGCAGCAGGGTGGCTAGCGTGTGGCGGTCGAGTTCGGCCAGGAAGGCGCCGGTGGCATTGCCGAGCGCACCTTTCAGAGCGCAGTCCGGCAGCAGAGGGCAGTGCTGGCCACATGGGTCGAAGCACTCGGCCATGTAGAAGTCGCTCTCGCTCATGCGCACGATGGCGCCGATATTGATGTCCTTTGGCGCATGGGCCAGGCGAAAGCCGCCATTGCGTCCGCGCATGGTCTCGATGACGCCGTTGCGCGCCAGTTGGTTGACGACCTTCATCAGGTGGTTCTTCGAGATGCTGTGCAGGTCGGCGATCTCCTGGATCGTCACCAGCCGGCCCGGGTTGGTGCCCAGGTGTAGCAACGTGCGCAACGTAAAGTCGGTAAAAGAAGTCAGACGCATAATCGGTCAAGTATAACCGATCGACTACCTAGATCAGACCAAGGCCCAGGGCCTTCAAGGTGGCGGCGGGGCGTGTTGCGCTGCCGAGCTTGTGGAAAATAGCCTCGATGTGGATGCGCACGGCGACGCTGCTCAGCCTTAGTGCGCGCGCGACTTCCTTCTGGTGTTGGCCCAGGCTGATACGGCGCAGCACCTCGATTTCGCGCGCGGACAGCAGTTGGTTTGCCGTCACGACCGGGCTGTCGGCAGCGGCCGCGCTCACGGCGCGCACCGCCGCGTGGTCGAGCCTGCCGCCCGTGGCCTGCGCTTCGAGCAGGGCGGTGGATGCCGCCGGCGTGTGCGCTGCGCGCCACGGTCGGGGCGAGCCCAGCGCAACGCGCACCACGGCCGCGGCCAGCACCCGTTGCATCAGTTCGCTCTGAGTGTCGCTGTCGCCCGGCCGTGCGAAGGCTTGCGCCGCCAGCTGCGTTTCAGGCGCCAGTGCGGCCACATGGCCGGCCGCACGCGAGGTCCAGTATGGCGCGCTTGCCACGGCGTCGCGTTCGGCGCTGTTCAGGCGAGCGGGACGTTGCCAGACCGTATTCGGTATCGCAAGCCGCCCCAGGCTGTGCAGCAGCGCGGCGCGCACCAGCAGGCGCTGCTGCGCTTCTGGCAGGCCGCACATCGCCGCTGCGCGTTGCGCCAGCAGCGCCACCCGGCGCGAATGGCCGGCCAGCCATGGCAGTTTCAGTTCGATGGCGTCGGCGACCAGGGTCAACGAGACCGAGGCTGGCAAGAATGTTGGCAGATGCGTTGGCAAATGCGTCGGCAAATGCGTCGGCAAAAGCGGTGGCACATCGTGTTTCAGATCGTGGGACGGATCGCGCAGCGTGCTTTCAAGCGCAGCCGGCAAGCCCATCGCCGCAGCGATGTCAGCGGCCACTTCGCGCGCCACCAGTTCGGCCAATGCCGGGCTGGCGGACGCGCCGGCCGGATAGCCGGATTGGCGCAGCCGCGCCACCATCTGCGCTTGCGGGTCGTCGGCCAGGCGCGCATCGCGGTCGGCTTGTCCGGGCGCTGCGCCGCTGGCCAGGTCGCCGGCCAGCGCCAGCAGCGTGACCGCCTGCTCCAGCGTTACCGTGTCGTGGCCGTGCGCGATGAAAGGAGCCAGCGGCGCCAAGAACGGACTCAGGCCAGGCCGGCCAGGCGCGCGTTGCGCTCGCGTTCGAGCTTGGTGATGTAGCGCTGCACCGCCGCCAGGCCGCTCCGCGACATGTCGCTGAACTGGTAGCCGATGCGGCGGCTGGTCTTGTTGTTGAGCAGGGTAAGGTCGAGCGAATTGCGGATTTCGAGCGAGGTCGCGATCGGCCCGATCTCGGGCAGTTCGATGCGGCATCCGGTGATCACGCGCCCGACCACGGTGCTCAGCTGCAGCTTGTTGTCGAGCAGGGCGATGCCGCCCACGCTGATGTCGTGCAGCGGGAACACACCAGCGCCGCCGCCGGCATCGAGCGGCAACGGAATCAGGGTGCGCACCGGATTGGTCACCGGCGTCGGCATGCGATAGGCTTCGCGCCGCTGCAGGCGGATCAGGGTCGGCGGAATCGCGGTGCGCAGCGCGCCGTCGCCGCGCCAGGTGGCGTCGGCCAGGCCTTCGGCGGCGAACAGGATGCGGATCTTGTCGAGCGACGTCTCGAATTTGACGCGCGCGGCGCCGACGATGCGCTCGTTCTGGGCGCGGTCGATCGACCGGTCAAGAAAGATCGTGTCGCTGTCCTCGTCGACCGCCAGTACGGTGGTGACGCAGACATCGGATTCGCCCTTGATCAGCATGCGGATCAGTACATTCTTTTCGGCCAGTTGACGCAGCAGGGCCACGATCTCGCGGCGCGAATGCACTTCGTAGTCGTGCCAGCTTTCCAGTTCTGCGTCATCCATCGTTATTCTTCTGTCTTATCGGGTGCGTCAAGGACGACCTCATCGGCCGCGCCGTCCGGTGGGAGGTGGGGTGTCGGATCGGGCGCCGCCGGCAACGGCGTGCCGCTCTTCTTGGCCGACTCGATATGATAAAGCCAGGCCAGCAGTTCCGCAATCGCGCGGTACAGGCCGGGCGGGATCTCGCGGTCCAGGTCGACCCCCATCAGCAGCTGCACCAGCTCCTTCGATTCGTGCACGAACACGCCGGCGTCTTTTGCGCGCTCGATGATCTGTTCGGCCACCATGCCGGCGCCCTTGGCCACCACTTTCGGCGCACCGGCGTCGCCGCCGTAGGCCAGCGCGACCGCGCTCTGGCGCCGCTTGTCGAGCGGGTCAGGCATCCTGGTCGGGCTCCCTGGTCTTGCCGTCGGCCAGCGCGCGCGCATCGAACCCTGCCAGCGGCGTGCCGATGGCGTCGAGCGCCCCGGCCAGTTGCTGCATCTGGCTGCGCAGCAGGCCGGCGGTGGCGTCGTCGCCGGTGGAAAAGCGCACTTGCAGCGTGCCGTTCACCATCGTCAATTGCGCTTCGAGCTGGCCCAGTTCGGGAAAGCGCAGGCGTAGGCGGCTGTGCCAGATCGATTGCTCCTCGCCATCGCCAGCATCGTTGCCGCTCGCTTCGCGCCGCACATCCCACTCCATCGGCTGGCCCGGCCATAACTGCCCCTGCCACGCCAGTTGCGATTGCTCCTGGGTCGCCAGCTGCATGCTGATGAACTGGGCCGTAGCGGGGTCTTGCATGTTCGGACGCGCACCGGCCTGCGCCGCCTGCTGTTGCGGTTCGCCCGCCAGCTCGGCCAGCGGCCGACCGCCTTGCGCCCACTCGGCCACGTGCGATTCGTAGAACAGGCCGCTGTTGCCGAGCGCCTGCTGCAAGCCCTTGGCCAGCGCCGCGGGCTCGGCGCCTGGCGCTGCCGCCAGCGGCGCGCTGCCGGTCACGGATTTGAGCACCGTATCGGCTTTTTGCGCAGCCGCCAGCACCCCGCCCAGGGTTTGGGCGGTGCGGCTCAAGGTGGTGTTCTGTGCTTCGGCGCCGCCGGCAAAGGCTTGCGCGCCCGGTGCGCCGGGAGCGGCCGAGGCCAGCAGGGCGGCGGCGCGCCCGATGGCGCCACCTTCGCGCAAGCCAAGCGGCGCGGCGGCCGGGTCGGCGCCATCGGGCAGCGGCGGGCCGGCTTCGCTGAACACGGTCGCGCCAGTGGTGGTTTGCGCGCCCACCTGGAAAGTCGGGCGCGGATGCAGGGAAACCAGCGTCAGGGGCACGTCGGCGCCGACCTGGGCACCGGTCGGCAATTGCATGCGCGCCTGGGTGTCGGCGAACTTGACGACGAAGCTGCCGTCGGTGAGCCTGGCCTGGATCGCTCCGTACATCGCCTTGCCCAGCAGCGGCGCGACTTCGCGCTGGAACGCCTGCTGGCGCGGATCAACCGCCTGGTCCGCCGGCCGGGCGGGGGTGACGGGAGTGACGTTAGAGACCAGCTCGCGCGGCAGCATGGCTCAGGCAGACCGGATGAAACTCAGACGCCGTAGGCGCGCGCGACGCGGCGTTCGGTCGTGGTGTTGCTGATCATGGCCGACAGCTGGGCCATCCATGGCTGGGCCAGGTCGCGGATCTGGCGGTCGTTGGCGAGCATGCGGCGAATCGCATCGACCTTGCGCTGGCGCTGGCCGTCGGCCAGTGGCTGCTGGTCGCCGTCGGCTTTCAGGCGGCGCACACAGGCGGCGCATTCCTGCTCGAGCTCGGCCAGGTGGTCCCATTCATTGGCGCCCGCCGCGTCGAGCATGCGGTCGGTGATGCCGACCATGGTTTCATATACCGATACAACTTCCTGTCCGCTCATCGTCATCGTCATCGTCTGGTCTCGCTGTTCTGCTGGTGCTTGTGGTCTGGTGCCTGGTCCGGATCAGGCGCTCATCAGGGAGGGGGCGCGCTGCATCGCCGATGGCGGGGCGGCCTGGTCGGCCTTCTCGCCGATCTGCACCCATGCTTCGCGCAGGTCGGCCAGCAGGGCGTGCACTTCTTCCACGATCGCGATGTCGTTCCTGATGTTGGCCTGCAGCAGGCGGCGGCTCATGTAATCGTACAGCGCATCGAGGTTCTCGGCGATTTCGCCGCCGGCTTTCTTGTCGAGCGCGGCGCGCAGGCCGTTGTCGATGATCGTGATCGCCTTCGACAGGGCGGCGCCCTTGGCGGCGATGTTCGAGGCCTTGATGTTGTTGATCGCGCTGAGCAGGGCAACGATCACGCCGTCGTACAGCATCACCACCAGCTTGTGCGGCGAGGCGGCGGCGACGCCGGTTTCCAGACCAACGGTAGCATAAGCGCCGACGCCGCGTTTCGGGGTTCCAAACATGTGTTTCTCCGGTAATTCTTAAATGAATCGTTTATTAACCCCAGTTGGCGGACAGGGTCGCCAACTGCTGGGTAAGATAATTCTGGGTATTCTGCATCGACGTCAGCGAGGCGTCGAGCGCCACGAACTGGGCGCGGTAGCGCTTCTCGATGCCCTCCAGGCGCGATTCGAAGCGCGAGCGCTGGTCGGCGATCGATTTGATCGACGCGTTCAGACCGTCGGTCTTGCCGGTCAACAGGCTGCCCTTGCCGGTGAACGTGGCCGCCAGATTGGTCAGCTGGAAAGCGTACCCTTGCGAGAACGTGACGTTGCCGCGCTCGCCGATCGCGCCGCCAGTAATCGATACCTGGATCCCTGACGCCGCCGAACCATCGGCGGCGCTCAGCGACTGGCCGCTGCCAATCGCGGCCACGCCGCCGATGGTGCCGACCACGTCGCTGCCTTTGGATGGCGCCGCGCCGCCGAACAGATTGGCCACTGCAGTGCCGCTGACGCCTTCGATCGAGATGTTCGACAGCGCCCCGTACTTGCTCGATGACAGCGACAGGCGCCCATCGTCGCCAATCGAGGTCTCGACCGTGTCGCCGGCGCCGGCAAAGGTGGCGTTGCCATTGATCGCCGAGCGCAGCATCGCCGCCAGGTCGGCGTTGTTATAGGTGCCGGCAGTGAGCTTGATTTCCTGGGTCTTGCTTTCGGTAACTGGGTCGGTCTGGTTCAACGTGACGCGCCAGGTGGTATTCGCGGCAATCGCGGTGGAGCCGCTGAGGGCTGCAGCGCCCGACAGCGAACCTTGCGTGGCCAGGCTGGTGATATTGATCGGATAGGTGCCCGGCTTGGTGCTGGCGCTCGATTTGTCGAACTTGACCAGGCCATCGGTGGTATTGCCCATGGCGGCAAACAGGCCGCCGATGTCGGCCGGGTTGTCCGCGATGGCCTTGCTCAGTTTGCTCGAATCGAGTTTCAGGCTGCCGTCCTGCTGGAACGAGATGCCAATCTGGCTCAGCGAATTGAGCTTGCTGCCGGTGTCTTCCATGACGGCGCCGATCTGGCGCCGCAACTGGCTCTGGATCGAGCGCACGCTGGCGTCGCCTTGCAGTACGCCGCCGGTTTTGGTGCTGGCGTTGTAGCCGGTCAGGCTGCTGATCGTCTTGTTCAGGTCGTTATATGCCTTGACGAAATCGTTGACTGCGGTGGTGGTTGCGGCAGTGTCCTTGGAGACCGTCAGCGTCGAGCTGCCGATCGCAGCGACCTCGAGCTTGACGCCATCGACCGCGCCGTCGACGGTGGTGCTGTCGCTCTTGATCTCGATGCCGTTCATGGTCAGTTTGGTGCTCTGGGCGCCGGCGGTCTGGGTCAGATTCTGGACACCGGTCGGATCATAGCCGAGCAGGGCGGCAATGGCCGGATCGCCTGCCGCGCCATCTTCGCCGCCGACACCGATCTTCATCGTCGTCGCTTCGCCGGTCTTGTTCGAAGTCAGCACCAAATGATAGGGTTTGCTGCTGCCGTCCGAGACAATGGTGGCGGTGACGCCGACGTCGGCCTTGTTGATGGCGTCGCGAATGCCCTGCAGCGATTGTTCACCAGCACCGAGCGTGACCGTCTTGCTGGCGATCGCGCCATTCAGGGCAAATGCGGAATCCAGGTGCGTGCCAATGCTGCCGGCACTGAAGCCGGCGGCGCCTGGGTTATTGCCGCCGATAATAATCTGGTTGCCTTGGTTCGAGCGCAGGGTGACGCCGGCGGTGGCGGTCACGCTCGAGCCGGCATTGGCTTCACCAGCGGCACGGCCGATGCCGCCTTGCGCACTGCCGGTCACGGTTTCGGTCACGGCGATGCTGGCGCCATCGGCCGCCTTGAACTGCAGCGTGCCGTCGGCGGCGCTGCCGCTGACAGTGATGTTGGCCGCCGCCAGGGCATTGCGCGTTGCGGCGCTGGTCAGTGCGGTATCGACGCCTGCGCCATCCAGGCTGCCATTCGCGCCCAGCGACGCAATCTGCACGCCGCCGACCGACATCGCATAGCTCGAGCCGTTGCCGACGCTGACGTCGCCGAAATTCTTGAACAGGTCGGCGCCGGTGGCGGTGCTGCCGGCGGTGGCCACGACGCCGGTCTTTTCGCTCTGCGCATTGATGGCTTCGGCCAGCGCACGCGCACTGCTGGTGGTCGAGCCGGTGGCGATCGAGGTGCCGTTGATGCTCAGCGAACCATTCGCAATGCCACCCGCGGCAGCGGCAGGGCCGAGCGCGGTGCCGGAAGCGCCAAAGGTGCCGCCGCTGACCGTGCCGAACTGGAACGTGAGGGTGGTCGGCGCGCCAGTGCCGATGGTGGCGGTGCTGCTGGCCATGCCATTGGTCTTCAGGCTCTGCGCCTGCGCCAGTTGCGACACATTGATCTTGTATTTGCCGGGTACGGCGGACGCACTGGTGGTGCCGGTCAGCACGTCCTTGCTGGACGACGCTGCACTCAGGCCCTGGAACGTGGACGACGAATTCAACGACGTCAGTGCACCCTGGAAGGTAGCAACGGCTGCGCTCACCTTGCCCAGTGCAGCGGTGCGCGTCTGCAGCGCGGCCGCCTTCTTGTCGAAGTTGGCCAGGGGCGCGGCTTCTGCCTGCATCAGCTGGGTGACGATGCTGTTGATGTCGAGTGCCACTTGTTCCTCCGGTGAAAGTACTAATGTAAGTGATTATCGGCAGAAACAAACGGTACTTAAGAGCGGTAAAGCCGGCTCTCTTTTTAATTTACTGATCAGCAGCTGGCTAGCGCCATGAAAAAAGCGCCGCGCCCTCTCGGGTGCGGCGCTTTTTCATGAATAATCGCTGGTCAGGCAGTTTGACGGATCAGCAATCCCTGCATCTTGTCGATCGATTTGGCCATCTGCAAGGCTTCCTCGGTCGGCATCTGACGCAAGACTTCCTGGGTGCTCTGGTCGATGATCTTGACCACGACCTGCTTGGTGTCGTCATCGATTTCGAACTTCAGGCTCTGCGACGAGGACAGCATCGCCTCGTTGAGTTTGCTGACGGCCGCCGACACATCTTCCTTGCTCGGCGGCGTGGTAGCCACTTCAGTGTCGGCGCGCACAGGGCGTCCGGCAACCGCGCCGCTCTCGGCCACCGCGGCCGGACGTTCGTCCAGGCGCGGGGTGAGCGGCAAACCGGTGGATTGGATTTGCATGTCGATTTCCTAGTAAAAATTCCCCGGCTGAATTTCTTCAGCCGAGGAATCGCTTACTGCGCGTTACTACTTGTGCTAAGAATTAGCCACGCAGCAGCGACAGGACGCCGTTTGGCAGCGAGTTGGCCTGGGCCAGCATCGAGGTGCCAGCCTGCTGCAGGATCTGACCACGGGTCATTTTTGCAGTTTCAGCAGCGAAGTCGGTATCGACGATGCGGCTGCGCGATGCCGACAGATTCTCGGTGGTCGATGCCAGGTTCGAGATTGCCGATTCGAAGCGCGACTGCAGTGCGCCGTATTCAGCGCGCTGGCCGTTGACCGCTTTTAGGGCCGCATCCGCGGTCTTGATCGCAGCTTGAGCGCCATCGAAGGTGCTGATGTCCAGATCGGCCACCGATTTCAGCGCCGAGGCGCCAGCCAGACCGAAGCCACTGGCGTCGGTCACCGAGAAGCTCTTGTCCGAATCCATCGTGATACGGCCCTTGGCGATGGCGGTGCCGGTCGTGATGGCCATTGCCTGTGGATCAGCAAGGGCTTCGCCGTCAACACCGTAGGTACCCAGGCTTGCGGTCGAGCCGGTGCCGGTCGAGGTGTTGGTCAGCTTGATGTCGTTGCCTTCGGAATTGGTCAGCTTGAGGCCGCCATTCGTTGCATCGTACGACGCGGTCACGCCGGTCTTGGCCGATTGCGCGTTGAATGCGCTCACTGCCGAAGCGTAGCCGTTGGCATCGGTGTCTTTGCCGATCGAGAACGAGACGGTGACTTTTTCGGCGTTGTCCGAAACCAGTTCCATCGTGTACGACTGTTCCTTCTCGGCCTTGAGCAGCGACTCGGTCTTTGCAGTCGCGGTCACACCGGTATCGCCACTCACCTGGTTGATCTGGGCAACGGTTTTCTTCGCCGAATCGCCAGCACCAACGGTCACGGTCTTGGTGCCGTCCGAACCGTTGAGGACCAGGGCGCCACCAGTAGCGGTGGTGTCGGTAGCAGCGGCTTGCTTCGAGCTCAGGTCGACGCGGTTGTTACCATAGGTCGAGGTGGTGAAGTTCGCGCCGCTCATCGAGATCAGCTGACCTGCATTCGCGCCAACCTGGAAGTTCGCGGTGCCCATCGAACCGTCCATCAGCTTCTGGCCGTTGAATTCGGTGGTGTTGGCGATACGGTTCAGTTCCGAGGTCAGTTGGGTGACTTCAGTTTGCAGGGCTTTACGGTCGCTGGCCGAGTTCGACGAGTTCGACGACTGCACTGCCAGTTCACGGACACGTTGCAGGATGTCGCCCGAGCTCGACAGGGCGCCTTCAGCGGTTTGCGCCATCGACACGCCATCGTTGGCGTTACGGGTCGCTTGCGTCATGCCCTTGATTTGCGAATTCATGCGGTCCGAGATGGCCAGACCAGCGGCGTCATCCTTGGCGCTGTTGATGCGCAGACCCGACGACAGGCGCTGGATCGAGGTGTTCAGGGAAGCTTGCGAGGTCGACAGGTTACGCTGCGAGTTCAGGGATGCGACGTTGGTATTGATTACTGATGCCATGGTAATTCTCCAGACTAGGTCTTACTAGGGGTGCAGCGACCGTGCTG
>Ga0265797_10006950_pt1 | contig 15715 bp, 9 predicted proteins | sample P2T30metagenome_FD_192433 | JGI IMG/M metagenome (GOLD analysis project Ga0265797, IMG submission 192433) | Plant litter microbial communities from East Loma Ridge, Irvine, California - P2 T30 | ecosystem: Environmental > Terrestrial > Plant litter > Unclassified | place: USA: California... | reverse complement strand
CAGTACGAACCGGTAGCGATCGCCGTGCGCCAAAAAGCTGACCCGGTCGTCCCACCCAGCCGCCTTGACCTCACGGGCGAAGTCGGCGAGCGGCGACTTGAATACATCGTAATCGTTGTAGTGGATGGGAATGGCATGGCGCGGCTGCACGATCTGCAGCAGTTGTACGCCGTCCTGCGCGTCCATCGTCACCTTGAACACTCCCAGGATGCGGGTGCCGCCGAGATGCAGCAACGCCAGGTCGATGCCGGGGAAGCGCTGCGGTATCGTCTTCAGGTCGTCGTAGACCAGGGTATCGCCGGTGACGTACATGCGGTAGTCCGGCTGTGCGGGATCGCTGCCGAAGTCAAACACCGTGCCCATGACGCTGGGCAGCAGGGCTTGCGCGCCTAGCTTGCCATGCCTGCCCGGCGCCGCGGTAATCCGCACGCGGGTGGCGCCTTTTTCGACGTCGAGCCGGTCCCAGTGCGACAGGCCGATGGTGCGCACGAAGCCCAGGCGCTTGAGGGCCTTGGCCGCACCTGGCGTCGTGACAATCGGGAGATTCTTGTCGAGCTGTTGCTGCACCCGCTTGTCGAAATGGTCTTCATGCATGTGCGACAGCACCACCAGGTCGATGGGCGGCAAATCCTCGAGCGCGATCGCGGGATTGGTAAGCCGTTCGGACGTCAATCCATACCCAAGGTGAACGTGCTCGCCCTTGTGCAGGAAATTCGGATCGGTCAGGATGGTCAAGCCCTGATAGCGAATCAGCACCGTCGCCGTCCCGATGAACTGGACCCCGTCCTCGTCGGCGGCCGGCGCCGTGGTTGCGGCCGGGAGCTTCAGCGAGAAGCTTGCGCCGGTTGCCGGCTGCGCCTGGGCAGGCGCAACATCGCCCATCGCAATTGCCATCGCCAGCAACAGGATCGCCAGAAAATTCGCACGGGTCGGACAACGTATCGTCATTGCCTTCTTTCACAAGGCTACGTTCATCAATGTTAGTGGCACGCTAGCACGATGGACGCCGCTGCGACGCACGATTCGCAGTCTCAACGCGTGACCATCACCTCGCCACGTAGCGCCTGCACATCGGCCAACCCTGGCGCATGCGCCCCCGCCACCTGGCACGCCGCGCTGCCCGCCGCCACCGCAAACGCCAGATGCGCATCCATGCCGGCATCGGGCGACTGCTGCAACGAATAGATCAGTCCCGCCATCCCCGCATCGCCCGCACCCACCGTATCGATGACGTCAATCGCCGGCGCCTTGGCATGCCACGCCTGGGCACCGCGATACAGCGATGCCCCGCCCGCGCCGCGGGTAAGCAAGACCAGCGCCGCCGGGTTGAGTGCGCGCAGGCGTCCCAGTGAGCCAAGCGTGTCGTGGCTGCGAAACAGCGCGCGCAGGTCTTCGTCGGACACCTTGATCACGTCGGCTAGTTCGCTCATGCGCTGCAATGTGGCGTCGTACGCGGGTCCCATCAGGTTGCGCCAGTTCGGGTCGTAGCTGATGCGCAGGCCGTGCGCTTTCGCCTGTTCGGCCAGGGCGATCAGTGTGAGGTCGAGCGGGCCGCGCGCCAGGCTGATGCCGCCGAAGTGCATCCGTTGCGCCTCTTGCGGCCAGATGGGCGGCATCTTCTTTGGATCGAAATACAGGTCGGCCGCATCGTCGCCGATGAAGAAGTATTGCGGCGGTGTGCTGGCCGGGACGATCGCCAGCAGCGGCGACTTGTCGACCCGCTGCAGGTAGCGCAGGTCCAGCCCTGCCGCATCGCTGGCGCGCCACAGCGCGTCGCCAAACACGCAGCGGCTGATGGCGCCGGCGAATCCGCTGGCGGCGCCCAGCGCGGCCAGCGCGCGCGCCACGTTCCAGGTCGAGCCGCCCACGTGGCTGCGCCACAAGTCGCCGTCCTGGCGCAGCAGATCGGTCAGCGCCTCGCCGGCGCACACGATGGTCGCGTGCTCAGTCATGGCGCGTCGCCAGTGCCGGGATGATGTCATAGCAGGCGCCCATGGTGTGGTAATCGACCTTGCCGGCGGGGCTTTTCTCGTCCGAGTATTTGCTGTTATCGGCGCGCAGGATGCGGTACCAGCCACCGTGTTCGTGGTCGACGAAATGCTCCCAGCTATACGCCCACAGGCGCTCGTAGTCGTTCCAGTACTGGGATTCGCCCGTGCGCGCGCCCAGCATGGCGCTGGCGGCCAGCGTCTCGGCCTGCACCCAGAAGTATTTGTCGGCATCGCATACCGTGCCGTCGGGCGCGAAGCCGTAGTGCAGGCCGCCGTGCTCGTGATCGGTGGCATGGCGCATGGCGCTGGCGTACAGGTCGCGCGCGGTCGGCAGCAGCCAGACCGGGTCGCGCGTGAGGTGCTCGGCATGCACTTCCAGCTGCAGCAGCAGCTTGCTCCATTCGGTGAAGTGGCCCGGCTGGTAGCCCCACGGGCGGAACAGATTGGCCTTGTCGTCCAGGTTGTATTCCCAGTGGGGCGTCCAGTCCGGGCGGTAGTGTTCCCAGATCTTGCTGTTGGCGCGCGCGGCCTGGCGCTGGGTAATGTTCCAGGCCAGCAGTTCGGCGCGGTGCAGGAACGGCGTGTGGCCGGTGGCGCGCCAGGCCGCCAGCATCGCTTCGCACGCGTGCATATTGGCATTCTGGCCGCGGTACGGCGCCAGGGTCGACCAGTCGGCGCTGGCCTGGTCGGCGTACAGCCCGTGTTCGGGCTCCCAGAACTGCTGCTCCATCAGCGCGAACGTTTCATGGATCCACACGAGCGCTTCCGGCACACCGGCCATCAGAGCGTGCGAATACGCCAGCAGCACGAAGGCGAGGCCGTAGCAATGGTTGTCGCCGTCGATGACGCGCGCCTGGCCATCCTGCCATTCGAGTTGCCAGGCGTAGCCGCCGGTAGCGGGGTCGCGGTGCACGCGGCGCAAAAAATCCACGCCATGGCGCACCATGCCCTGATAGTCCGGATTGTCGAAGTGGCGATACGCGTTGGCGAAGACGTACACGAAGCGCGTGCTCGAGACCAGGTGGCGCGTCGTCTGGTCGTAGACCGTGCCATCGTCCTTGAAGAAGTGGTAAAAGCCGCCGCTGGCGTCGACGCAGCGCGGGTAGTAGAACGCCATGGTGTCGGCGACATGCCTGGTGAGCGTGTCGGCGGAGAAGAAGTCGGGATGAGTCGGCATGGATTGAAAAAAAGGTGCAAAAAATTGAGGAGTCGTTCAATCGTCGGTGCTGCTCTCGCGGACCATCAGTTGTACCGTGAGTGTCTGTTCGAGGCCGGACGTGGCGGTCTTGTTCATCAACAGGTCCACGCCCATCCGGCCCAGCAGATCCTTGTCGATATTGATGCTCGAGAGCGGCGGAATCGCGGCGGCGGCGGCGCTGATGTCGTCAAAGCCCACGATCGCGATGTCGTGCGGGATCTTCAGGCCACGCGCCAGGCAGTGGCGCATGGCCATGAGCGCGGCGCTGTCGTTGTAGCAGAACAGCGCGTCGGGCCGTGGCTCGCGTGCGAGCAGGGCGTCGACCGCCGCGTGCAGATTGTCCTGCGTGTCGCCGATGCTGGGCAGCTGGATCTCGAGGTCGGGATCGGCCAGCATGCGCGCCTCGAACAGGGCGCGGCGAAAGCCCCGGTAGCGTTCGAGGATGCTGTGGTGCGATAGCGGGCCGGTGAGCATGGCGATGCGGCGCCGTCCCAGCTTGATCAGGTGGCGCGTGGCGAGGTAGCCGCCCAGCGCGTGGTCGGGATTGACCGAGCGGTAGCCGGGCAGGCGCATGTCGAGCAGCACCAGGGGCTTGCCGGTGTCGCGCAGCGCGGCCACCAGTTCCGGCTCAAAAAAGCCGGCGCACATCAGCGCGTCCGGCTGGTGCAGGCGCACGAGATCGAGCACCGGTTCGGCCGGGCCGACGATGACGAACGACAGCGCGATGCCGCGCTTGCGGCAGGCATCCTCGGCGCCGTGCAGCACCGGCAGATAGAACGGGCTGGCCGACTGCGTGTTGTGCTGGCGGTGCAGCAGAAACGCGACGCGGCGGATGTCGCCCTGGCGCAGATTGCCGAAGTCGTAGCCGAGCTCGCGCGCGGTCGCGCAGATGCGCGTGCGCGTCTTGTCGGTCAGGCCGTCCTGGTTCTTCAGCGCGCGCGACACCGTGCCGATCGAGTAGCCGGTTGCGCGGGCGATGTCGCGGATGGTAACGGCCATGCCTATCGCCCGGGGCGCTGCGGGTCGCGCGAGAACGAATACGGCGCGTCATCCGGCTTCGTGCCGCGGGCCTTGTTTGGCTGGGTCGACATGCGGAAGTCGAGCGTGGTGCCTTTGGTCAGTTCGTCGTGCCCGAGCCAGTTGCGCTCGATCGCGCGTTTGCCGACACTGAGCTTGTCGACATAGCGGCCGTCGCCGGCCGCATTGATCGTGATGCGTTTGCCGTTTTCCAGTTCGACCGTCGCTTTTTTAAACAGCGGCGTACCGACCACGTACTGGTTCACGCCGGGTGTGACGGGATAAAAGCCGAGCGCCGAGAACACATACCAGGCCGAGGTCTGGCCATTGTCTTCGTCGCCGCAATAGCCGTCGGGCGTTGGCGCGTACATGCGGTCCATTGTTTCTCGCAGCCAGTACTGGGCCTTCCACGGCGCGCCCGCGTAGTTGTACAGGTAGATCATGTGCTGGACCGGCTGGTTGCCGTGCGCGTACTGGCCCATGTTCGCGATCTGCATTTCGCGGATCTCGTGGATCACCGACTTGTAATAGCTTTCGTCGTAGATCGGCGGCAGGTCGAACACGGTATCGAGCTTCTTCACGAACGCGTCGCGCCCGCCCATCAGGTCGACCAGGCCCGCCACGTCGTGGAACACCGACCACGAGTAATGCCAGCTATTCCCTTCGGTGAAGGCGTCGCCCCATTTGAACGGGTTGAACGGCGTCTGGAAGCTGCCGTCGCGGTTCTTCCCGCGCATCAGGCCCGACTCGGGATCGAACAGCTTCTTGTAGTTCATGCTGCGCTGGGCGTAGATGTCGATCTCGCTTGCGGGCTTGCCCAGTGCACGGCCCAGCTGGTAGATGGTGAAGTCATCGTAGGCGTATTCGAGCGTGCGCGCGGCGTTTTCGTTGATGCCCACGTCGTACGGCACGTAACCGAGTTCGTTGTAGTACTTCACGCCTGCGCGGCCCACCGCCGTCACCGGCCCTTCGTTGTTGGCGCCGTGCTTCAGGGCCGTCCACAGCGTCTCGATGTCCTGCCCGCGCACGCCCTTGATCCAGGCGTCGGCCACGACCGAGGCCGAGTTATTCCCGATCATGATGTTGGCGTAGCCGGGGCTGGACCACTCGGGCAGCCAGCCGCCTTCCTTGAACGCGTTGACCAGGCCTTCCTGCATCTCGCGGTTGATCGCCGGGTAGACCAGGTTCAGGAACGGGTACAGCGCGCGGAACGTGTCCCAGAAGCCGGTCCCGGCGAACATCCGGCCCGGCAGGACTTCGCCCGTGTAGGGGCTCCAGTGGATCGGCTGGTTGTTCGCGTCGATTTCGTACAGCTTGTTCGGGAACTGCACGGTGCGGTACAGCGACGAATAGAAGGTGCGGGTCTGGTCGACCGTGCCGCCTTCCACCTTGATTTTGCCGAGCACCGCGTTCCACGCCGTCTTCGCTTTCGCGCGCGTGGCGTCGAAATCATCCTGGCCCAGTTCACGCCGCAGGTTCAGCTCCGCCTGGTCAAAACTGATGAACGACGAGGCCACGCGCATGTGCACCTTCTGGCCCTTGGTCGTCTTGAAGCCGAGCAGGGCGCCGCTGTGCAGGCCGTCCGTTTCCAGCTGGTTCTCTTGCAGCTTGTCGCCCTGCCAGGTGTCGGTGGACGTGAACGGCTGGTCGAACTCGATCACGAAATAATTGCGGAAGTTCTTCGGCAGCGGGCCGCGCGCGTAGCGGGTGCTGTAGCCGATCACGCGCCGCTGGCCAGGCAGGATCTTGACGTACGAACCCTTGTCGAAGGCGTCGACGACGATGTAGCTGTCGTCGGACTTCGGGAACGTGAAGCGAAACTGCGCGGCGCGCTCGGTCGGCGTGATCTCGGCCGTCACGTCCGAGTCGGCCAGGTACACGCTGTAGTAATACGGTTTGGCGGTCTCGGACCGGTGCGAGAACCACGATGCGCGCTCGTCCTGATTAAAACGCTTTTTGCCGGTGACCGGCATGACAGTGAACTGGCCGTAGTCGTTCATCCACGGCGACGGCTGGTGCGTCTGCTTGAAGCCGCGGATCTGGTCGGCGTCGTAGGTATAGGCCCAGCCGTTGCCCATCTTGCCGGTCTGCGGCGTCCACAGGTTCATCCCCCATGGCACCGTGATCGCCGGGTAGGTATTCCCGTTCGACAGCTCCATCTTGCTGTCGGTGCCCATCAGCGTGTTGACCCACTCCACCGGGTCGTCGACCTTGTCGACTGTCTGCGCACTGGCGCCAGCCACGACGCAGCTTAATAGAACAACGGTAGCCTGGCGCAGGATCTTCATCGACGGCTCCCGATCAGTACCTGGTTTGCGTGTAAGGGCGCGCGTCCTTGGCCGTACCCCAGTCCTTGTTTGGCGTCGCCTGCATGGTGAACACCAGTTCTCCGCCGGCCGTGATGTCTTCATGGCGCAGGAAGGTGCGCACGAGCGGCTTGCCATTGAGCGTCACGCGGCCGACGTAGCCGTTGGTGGCGGACAGGTTCTCGGCGCGCACGGTAAAGCGCTTCCCGTTCGGCAGGTTCATGGTGGCCTTGTCGAGGAACGGGCGGCCGATCACGTACTCGTTGCTACCCGGCGCCACCGGATAGAAGCCCAGCGCGGTGAACGCGAACCAGGCCGACATCTGGCCCAGATCGTCGTTGCCTGACAGGCCGTCCGGCTTGTCGCTGTACTGGGTGGCCATGATATGGGCCAGGCGCTCCTGCGTGCGCCATGGCGCGCCGGCGTAGTTGTACAGGTAGGCCACGTGGTGCGACGGCTCGTTGCCATGGGCGTAGTGGCCGATCAGGCCGGAGATGTCTTCCATGTGGGCGTACAGGTTCTCGTCGACCTTGGCGTCGAAGACTTCGTCCATCTTCGCCACGAGCTTCGCGTCGCCACCCAGGAAGCCGATCAGGCCCGCGTTATCGTGCGGCATATACCAGGAATACTGCCACGCGCTGCCCTCGGTGTAGTCGCTGCCGAAGTTCGACTGCTCCGGATTGAACGGGGTGCGGAATTCGCCGGTGGATTTGCGGGCGCGGATGAAGCCCGTGTCCTTGTCGAACACATTGCGGTAGTTCTGCGCGCGCTTGTAGTAGCGTGCCGCGACATCTTTCTTGCCCATCTTCTCGGCCATGCGCGCGATGGTCCAGTCGTCGTAGGCGTATTCGACGGTCTTGGAGGCCGCTTCCTTTTCGAGGTCGATCGGCACGTAGCCCAGCTTCATATAGTGTTCCAGGCCGCCGTACGGGCCGTATTCGGCGCTGGCGGTCATCGCGGCCAGCGCCTTGTCGGCGTCGAAGCCGCGGATGCCTTTCATGTAGGCGTCGGCGATCACGGGCACGGCGTGGTAACCGATCATGGTCCAGGTTTCCAGGCCGTGGAACTGCCACACCGGCAGCACGCCGTAGGGGCTGTGCTGCTGCGAGGCGATCAGCGAGTTCACAAAATCGGCATTGCGCTGCTCGGGCGCGACGATGGTGAGCAGCGGGTGCAGCGCGCGGTAGGTGTCCCACAGCGAGAAGGTCGAGTGGAAGCGGAAGCCCTTGGCCTTGTGCACCGCGTTGTCAGGGCCGCGGTAGCTGCCGTCCAGATCCATGAACAGCGAGGGCGCGAGCATCGTGTGGTACAGCGCCGTGTAGAACTGGGTGCGCATCGACGCCGGTGCGTCGACCTTGACGGCGCCCAGCGCCTCGTCCCAGGCCTTGCCGGCGCGCCGGCGTTCGGCGTCGAAGTCCCAGCCCGGCATCTCGGCCAGGTTGGCGATGGCATTGTCTTCGCTCACGGGCGACAGCGCGACCTTGACCAGCAGGGTGCCGTCATCCGGCACGCCGAAGTTGAAGTCGCCCATCAGCGCCTTGCCTTCGACCAGCGCCCGGTCGGCCGGCGTCTTGCCCGGCTGGGCGAAGCCCTTGTACTCGATTGCTTCTTCGCGATTGAGCAGCTGGCGCGTGTCGATCGGGCGCGAGAACCGGATCGCGAAATACAGCTGGCGGCCCGGCGCCCAGCCGCGCGTCTCGCGCATGCCGGTGACGGTGGTAGCGTCGCGCATGCGCAGGCGCGACCACAGGTTCTTGCCATCGTAGTTGTAGATGCTGCTGCGCAGGTCGAGCAGCACCTTGGCCGGCTCGCCCGCCTTGAATCTATAGCGGTGCAGGCCGACACGTTCGCTCGCAGTCAGTTCGACGTCGACGTCATGGTCTTTCAGGCGCACCGCGTAGTAGCCGGGTTCGGCCTGTTCCTGGTCGTGCGAGAAGCGCGAGCGGTAGCCCGAGAATGGCCGCTCCGGATAGCCCGGTTCGAGCTTGGTCTCGCCGCTGTACGGCATCAGGAGCACGTCGCCCAGGTCCGAGTGGCCGCTGCCCGAGAAGTGCGTGTGCGAGAAGCCGAGGATCGAGCCGTCGCCGTGGTTGTAGCCGGCGGCCCACGGATAACTCTGGCGGAAGTGGCGGTGCTGGGTGTCGGGGCTGAGCTGCACCATCCCGAACGGGCGGCTGGCGCCGGGGAACGTGTGGCCGTCGCCGCCGGTGCCGATGAAGACGTTCACCGCTGCGGTCGGGGAACCCGGTTCGGCTGCCTGGAGGGGCGCCGCACTAAACAACAGGGCCGCGATCGCGGCAACGGAAAAGGGCTTGAAACGAGCTGTCATGGTGACTCCACACGTGGCGGGAGCGATAGCCCGCCGCCTGTTCTTGATGCGCTGCGCCAGAGGCATTCTAGCGCGCGGGCGTTGTCACCGACGCGCGCGCTCGAGCCTGTTTGCAACTTATATGTGGAGTCAGGTTTCCCGGCAATGATTACCGGGTTTTACTCGGCTGTTTAGCGAGTTTACTAAACAGTGTGGCGGACTAACGACGAACGACCTTCGCCACGGCCTCGATTTCGATCAGCGTGTCGGGTGACGCCAGCGACGTCACGCCGATGCCGGTGAGGGCAGGGCGCGGGAAGCCCAGGTGCTGCACCAGGATCGGCGCGACGGTCTCGAGGTGCTCGCCGATCTCGCCGCGCACATATACGCGCAGGTGCAGGATCTGCTCGACCGCCGAGCCGGCGGCCGCCAGCACCGTGATCAGGTTGCGTGCTGCGCCTTCGGTCTGCTCGGCGAGCGTCGTGTGCCTGACCCGGTAATTCTGGTCCCAGTCGACCTGGCCGGACACGAACACCATGCCGGTGTCATGGTCGACCGTGGCGTGCGACAGGCCATGCGGCGCGCCGTCGTACAGGGCAGGTGGGTTGATGCGTTCGATGGTCATGGGGAGCCTTTGCGGGTGACGTTAATCGGCCAGCATAGACAGCCCCGTCCCGCGCGGCAATGGCGCGCCGCTTGTAGCCGATACAAGCCGCGCCTTGACGCGCTCGAGCATCCACATCATGAATGGATCGTTCTGCGCCGCCGGGTGATAGGCCGCGACCACGCCGTAGCCGGGCGGGTACTTCGGCAGCGTGATGTCGTAAATGCCGTTGCACGGCAGCAGGCGCGCGGGGATAAACGCGACCAGGTTCGATCCCTTCAGGTAGTCGAGCGCCATGAAAAACGACGGCGCCGACGCCACCACGCGCCGTTGCAAGCCCTGGCGCGCGAACCAGCCGTCGCTTGACCCCGTAAAACTGTGCCCGCCCGGATTGGTGATGATGAAGTCGTGCTCCACCAGTGCGGCCAGCGACGTCAATCCGGCGTCGGCCAATGCGCGGTTGCCAGTGACGCAGCGGTACTGCTCGAGAAACAGCGGCATCGACACCAGGCCAGGCGCGGCGATGCCCTCGGCCGTGAAGATCACATCGATCTCGCCCTGGTGCAGCTTGCGCGTCAAGCCGCTCACTTCAAGATCCACCACCGCGATCTTGACCTTCGGCGCCGCGCTGCGCAGGTCGCGCACCAGGTCGGCCACGATCACCTTCTGCGTATAGTCGGTGCCCGAGATCACCAGCGTGCGTTCGGCCGTTTCCGGCCGCACGGCCGACGGCAGCGGAATCGCATGCAGGCCGGCCAGCACCTGCGCGATATGCGGCGCGATCAGCTTTGCATACGGCGTGGGCGCCATGCCCTGGCCGGTGCGCACGAACAGCGGGTCGCCCAGGATCGTGCGGATTTTTTTCAGCTGCAGGCTGACCGCCTGCTGCGACACGTCCAGGTGCTCGGCCGCCGCCGAGATGGTGGCAAAGCGCGACAGAGCATCGAGCGTGCGCAGGTGGGTGATATCAAGTCTGTCGATCATGGGGGCAACATAACCGGCCCCGTGACCGCACGCAAGTTGTCTTCCTTGAAACTCATCAACAAGCGTGGTCAGGATGGCAACCTGAAGCACGCATGGCGCAAGGCGGAAGGATAGGGGAGTTGCAAACTTGATATCATGAGAACCCCATTCGCCCCCCTTCTTGCGCTGTCATTGTGCTGCAGCCTGGCCCATGCCGAGCCATCCGAACACCAGGAATTCGACGCCTCGCTGCACGCGCCGTTTCACCCCGGCGCGCTGCCCGCGCGCACGTTCACGCTGACATTCGCGTACCCCGGCCTGGCGCATCCGGCCAGCGTCGACTGGCGCGTCGACCTGCTCGCACCTGGCGCTCGCACCGTGCTGCAGTGGCGCGGCCGGGCGCCACTGATCGCCGACGAGATCATCGTGCCGGTACCCTGGTCAGGCCGCCTGGGCGACAAGCCGGCGCCGGAAAGCATCTACCGCGTGCGCCTGCGCGCGTCGGTAGACGGCGACGCGCATGCCGGGATCGACCAGGAATGGGACATCTCGGTCGGCGCGCCGCGCGCGCTGGCGACACCCGCTTTCGCGCCGCTGCCGGGCGCGTTCATGCCGAGTGCCGCGCCGGCCCCTGGCGCGTTGCCCTATACCGTCTACCTGGGCAATCTGCACAGCCAGACCAACCACAGCGACGGCGGCGCCGATGTCGCCGCATGCAAGAGTGCGCAGCGCCCGCAAACGGCGCCGCATGGCCCGGCCGATGCTTTTGCATACGCCCATGCGCGCGGCCTGGACATCCTGGTGGCGTCGGAACACAACCACATGTTCGACGGGTCTTCAGGCAGCGCGCCGGAGGCCGATCCGGCTGCCGCAAAAGCCCTGTACCGCGCGGGCCTGGCCGCCGCCGACACGTTCCGGGCGCAGCATCCGGGCTTCCTGGCGCTGTATGGCCTCGAGTGGGGGGTGATCGACAACGGCGGCCATGTCAACATCTTCAACAGCGACGAGTTGCTTGGCTGGGAGACCAACGCCAAGGGGGAACCGATCGCCGACACCGTCACGCCGCGCGGCGATTACGCAGCGCTGTACACCCTGATGCGAACGCGTGGCTGGGTGGGCCAGTTCAACCATCCGGCGCCGTCCGGCCAGTTCCAGGTCGATGGCGCGCCGCTCGCGTACACGGCAGATGGCGGCGCGGCGATGGTGCTGTGCGAGGTGATGAACACCAGCGCGTTCTCCGGTAACGTCAACGAGACCGAAACCCGCCGTACCAGTTTCGAGGGCGCGTGCAACCGCTTGCTGGAAGCGGGTTACCGGCTGGCCTTCAGCACCAACCAGGACAACCACTGCGCCAACTGGGGCGCGTCGTTCACCAACCGCACCGGCGTGCTGCTGCCGCAAGGGATGGGACTGAGCCGCGCCAGCTTCGTCGCGGCGCTCAGGGCGCGCCGCGTGTTCGCGACGATGGACAAGGAATCGCAACTGGTATTGACGGCCAACGGTCACGTGATGGGCGAGCAGTTCAGCAACCGCGGCCCGCTGACCTTGAAGGCGAATTTCGCCAGCGTGGGCGGCAAGGGGGTGGCGGCAGTGGCGATCATGGAGGGTGTCCCGGGCCGCAACGGCGAAGTCACGCGCATGTCGGAGCAGGCCGAGACGACATTCACACCGGCGCCAGGTGAGCACTTCTATTATGCGAAGGTGACGCAGGACGACGGCAACGTGCTGTGGTCGGCGCCGGTGTGGGTCACGCAGGCCGGGTATTGATACGCTGGCGCGCGGCTCCCGGGCGCTTTCGCTGACCCTTCTGCCATGCTATTCTGCTCCCGCCTTCAGCCCGGCCGGGCTGTCATCATCCGCGAGAGACCATGAACAAAAGCACCCTGCTGCGCGCCACCACCGCAGCCTTCCTGGGCGCGTGGAGCGCCTACGCGTTCGCGCTCGATCCACTCAGCTACGCCAAATATGACCAGGTCAAGACCACGGCCCTGCACCTCGACCTGAAGGCCGACTTTGCCAAGAAAAGCCTGGACGGCTACGCCGAACTGACCCTGAACTGGATCGACAACAAGGCCACCACGCTCGACCTGGACACGCGCGAGCTGACCATCTCGAAGATCGAAGCGCAAGACGCGAAGGGCGCATGGCGCAAGGCCGACTACGCGCTCGGCAAGTTCGACGAAGAGAAAGGCCAGCCGCTGCAGATCACCCTGCCGGCCCGGCAGACCAAGGTGCGCATCCATTACCGCACGGCGCCGACGGCCACCGCGCTGCAATGGCTGCAACCGGTGCAGACGATGTCGGGCAAGTACCCGTTCATGTTCAGCCAGTCGCAGGCGATCAATGCCCGCTCTTGGGTGCCGATCCAGGATACGCCGGCCGTGCGCTTTACCTACACCGCGCGCATCGAGGCGCCGGAAGGCCTGCGCGTGGTGATGAGCGCCGATAACGACATGAAGGGTACCGGCAAGGGCGGCTGGAAGTTCACGATGCCGCAGCCGATTCCATCGTACCTGCTGGCGATCGGCATCGGCGAGCTGGAAGCGCGCACGCTGGGCGGGCGCACGGGCGTGTACGCCGAACCGCTGCGCATCAAGGCGGCCGAGTACGAGCTGGCCGACACCGAGAAGATGGTCGAAGCGGCCGAGAAGCTGTACGGCCCGTATCGCTGGGGGCGTTACGACATGCTGGTGCTGCCGCCGTCGTTCCCGATCGGCGGCATGGAAAACCCGCGCCTGACGTTCCTGACCCCGACCATGATCGCGGGCGACCGCAGCCTGGTCGACCTGGTGGCGCACGAACTGGCGCACAGCTGGTCGGGCAACTTGGTGACCAACGCCACCTGGAAGCATTGGTGGCTCAACGAAGGTTTCACGACCTACGTCACCACCCGCATCCTCGAGGAGATCTACGGCAAGGAAGTCGCGCTCATGAACCTGCAGCTCGAGCAGGAAGAAGCGCTGGAGATGCTGAGGGATCTGCCGCCGGCCAAGCAGGCGCTGGTCTCGCGCCAGGCGGACACCAATGCTGCCGACTATCCGGACACGTCGCTGGCGTACCCGAAAGGCGCCTGGTTCCTGCACACGCTCGAGCAGCGCGCCGGCCGCGCCGCGTTCGACAAATTCCTGCGCAGCTGGTTCGACCAGCACGCGTTCCAGAGCGTGACGAACGAGCAGTTCATCGCCTTCCTGCGCGCGCAACTGCTGGCGAAGAATCCGGCGATCATGACCGATGCGGAGCTCGACGAGTGGATCCACGGTCCGGGCATCCCGGCCAGCGGCCAGCGCGCCGTGTCGCAGCGCCTGGCCAGGCTCAATGCCGCGATCGACGGCTGGACGGAGGGCACGGTATCGACCGCGCAGCTGAACGCGAAGGACTGGAACGCCGCCGAGTGGATGAAGTTCTTGAACGATATCGACAAGAAGGCGGATGCCGCCAAGCTCACGGAACTCGACCGCGCCTACGGCCTGGCCAAGTCGACCAACAATGAAGTGGCGTTCCGCTTCTACCGCGCGTCGGTGCACGCCGGCTACCGCGCGGTGCGCCCGCAGATGGAAGCATTCCTGATGAGCGTGGGCCGCCAGAAGTTCGTGGTGCCGCTGTACGCCGCGCTGCGCCAGACGCCTGAAGACCGTTCCTGGGCGGAAGGCATCTATAAAAAGGCGCGCGAGCGCTACCACCCCGAGACGCAATCGAGCGTCGACAAAGCGATGGGCAAGCAATGATGAAGCGTACTTCCACGGGCATCCTGAAACACATCGCCGGCGCGGTGCTGGTCGCGTTCTGCGGCGCCGGCCTGGCGGTCGCGCAAACGACGGCGGCGCCGGCAACTGCCACCGCCGCCCCGGCCTACAACCTGGAAGCCGACGTCGCGCGCGTGTTGAAAACCTTCGACGTGCCGGGCATCGCCATCGCGGTGGTCAAGGACGGCAAGGTCGTCGTCACGCAGGGCTTCGGCGTACGCAAGCTGGGCGACCCGACGCCGGTCGACGGCAAGACGCTGTTCGAGATCGCCTCGAACTCCAAGGCCTTTACCGCCGCCGGCCTGGCGATGCTGGTCGACCAGGGCAAGCTCAATTGGGACGACCCGGTCATCAAGCACCTGCCCGACTTTCGCATGTACGACAGCTACGTGACGGCCGAGATGACGGTGCGCGACCTGCTCACGCACCGCAGCGGCCTGGGTCTGGGCGCCGGTGACCTGATGTGGTGGCCAACCACCACCTTCACCACGGACGAAATCATCCACAACCTCCGTTACATCAAGCCGGCGACGAGCTTTCGCAACAGCTACGCCTACGACAACCTGCTGTACATCGTGGCCGGCAAGATCATCGCGCAAAAGTCCGGCAAGGACTGGGGCGCGACGATGCGCGAATGGATCCTCGATCCGGTCGGCATGAAGGCGACCACCACGAGCCTGGCCGCGCACACGGCCGGCATGAACGTGTCGGCCCCGCACAGCAAGATCAACGGCAAGGCGGCCGTGGTCAAGCCGATGCCGGTGGCGAACGCGATTGGCGCGGTGGGCATCAACACCAACGCCGAAGACATCGCACGCTGGATGAACGTGCTGCTCGACGGCGGGCGCCTGCCGAATGGCGCTGACGGCAAGGAAGTGCGCCTGTGGTCCGATAAACAGGCGCGCGAGATGTGGACGGCGCAAACGCCGATGGTGATCAACCAGCCCAAGCCGCCGCTGGCCGCGACCAAGCCGAACTTCATGGCCTACGGCCTGGGCTTCCAGCTGCGCGACTACCAGGGCAAGCTGGTGGCGATGCACGGCGGCGCGCTGCAGGGCTTTTATTCGCGCGTGATGCTGGTGCCGGAAGCAAAGCTGGGCATCGCGATCTTCACCAACGCCGAAAGCGGCCCGTCGCTCAATGCGCTGCAATACCGCCTGCTCGACGGGTACCTGGGCGTGGCGCCGACTGACTGGATCGGCCGCATCGCCGACGTGGCCGACGAGGCGAGCGCGAAGGAGGCGGCACGCGTGAAGAATGAAAGCACCGGCCGCGCAAAAGCGTCGAAGCCATCGCTGGCGCTGGCCGATTACGCGGGCGAGTACGAAGATGCCTGGTATGGCAAGGCAACCATCAAGCGCGTCGGCAGCAAGCTGGTGATGTCGTTCGCGCGCACGCCGGACCTGACGGGCGAGATGGAGCACTTCCAGCACGACACGTTCATCGTGCGCTGGAAGGAGCGCAACTTCAACGCCGATGCGTACGCGACGTTCTCGCTGGAGCCCGATGGTTCGATCGAGCGCATGCGCATGAAGCCGATATCGACCGAGACCGATTTCAGCTATGACTTCCAGGACCTGATGTT
>Ga0265797_10006949_pt1 | contig 15717 bp, 12 predicted proteins | sample P2T30metagenome_FD_192433 | JGI IMG/M metagenome (GOLD analysis project Ga0265797, IMG submission 192433) | Plant litter microbial communities from East Loma Ridge, Irvine, California - P2 T30 | ecosystem: Environmental > Terrestrial > Plant litter > Unclassified | place: USA: California... | reverse complement strand
TGGACTGCAAACAGCCAGACTGATTCGCCGGAATTCAACACCATCAACAAGCGTCAATCCTCTGACAACACCACCTTCTCTCCCCATGTCATGACCCAGGTCGACCAGCTTCGCGCTCGTGGCGTCAGAGGTGCTGGCATCAAAGTGGCTGTCATCGACACGGGCATCGACTATGACCACCCTGCCCTCGGCGGCTGCTTTGGAGAGGGATGTCTCGTTAGTTTCGGCACTGATCTCGTCGGTGATGCCTACACTGGCGGCGCGACCCCTCCCCAGCCTGACGATGACCCTGATGACTGTGGCGGCCACGGTACTCACGTTGCTGGTATCGTTGCTGCTCAGGTCAACCCGTATGGCTTCACTGGCTCTGCACCGGATGTCACGTTGGGTGCATACCGTGTCTTTGGATGTACCGGCAGCGCTGGTAACGACATTTTGATTGCTGCATTCAACCAGGCCTACGAAGATGGCGCCGACATCATCACCGCATCCATTGGCGGTGCCTCTGGATGGACCGAGGATCCCTGGGCTGTTGCCGTTTCTCGCATTGTCGACGCAGGCACTCCTTGCACCGTTTCTGCTGGCAACTCTGGTGAACAGGGACAATTTTACGCAAGCACTGCCGCCAACGGCAAAGGCGTTGCGTCCATCGCCTCTGTCGACAACACTCAAGCTCCTGCAATCCTGCTGAACGCCTCCTACAACGTCGGCAATGCCTCCACTGGCACATTCGGTTGGACTGAAGGCTCTCCTTCCGGCTGGGGCAACATCTCTCTCCCATTGTGGAGTGTCAACTACAACACCAGCGACCCGGCCAACGCTTGCGAGCCCCTCCCTGATGACACTCCCGACCTCTCCGAGTACCTGGTCCTTATCCGACGTGGCTCGTGCACGTTCGTTCAAAAGGTCGAGAATGTTGTCGCAAAGGGTGCCAGATACGTCATGTTCTACAACAACGCTGCTGGAGCCACTGCAGTCAGCGCCGATGTCGAAGGCCTCGTTGCTGTCGGCATGACTACTGCCGAGACAGGCGCTCAATGGATCAGCATCCTTTCCAACGGCACAGACATCACCGTGAACATCGTCGACCCAGACAGCGCAGAGCAGTACCCCAGCACCAGGGAAAACACAGCCACTGGCGGTTTTCTGTCGACTTTCACGTCTTGGGGCCCGACCTACGAGCTTGACTTTTACCCTCAGTTCTCTGCCCCTGGTGGTCTGATCCTATCCACATACCCTCTTGAGTTGGGCGGCTATGCCGTTTTGTCTGGCACGTCGATGGCCTGCCCTCTTGCTGCTGCTGTCTATGCTCTCGTCGCTGAAGTCAGAGGTACTCTTGACCCGGCAACCCTTGAGGCTGTCATCGCTTCGACCGCGAACCCCAATCTATTCCACAACGGTGTATCTGCTTCTCCGTTCCTCGCGCCCACCACTCAACAGGGTGCCGGTCTGATCCAAGCCTACGACGCTGCTTACACCACCGCCCTCCTGAGCGTTGGCAGCATCAGCTTCAATGACACCGACAACTTCCTCGAGTCCGCTGAGTTCACTATCCGCAACACCGGCGACGATGAAGTCACCTTCTCCCTGTCACACGTCCCCGCCGGAACCGCCTACACCCTTGCCAGCGACAGCATCTACCCAGAAGAATTCCCCAACGAGTTCACCAGCAGCACCGCGACCATCGAGTTCGCGGAGAAGGAGGTCACTGTCCCAGGCAACGGCGAAGCCACTGTCTCTCTCACTTTGACTCCGCCCACCGGTCTCGCCACTGCCCGCCTGCCAGTCTACAACGGCTACATCGCCCTCAACGGTTCAGACAGCAGCTCTCTCTCCCTCCCCTACCTCGGCGTAGCCGGCAGCATGCGCTCCGCCACCGTCCTCGACTCGCGCTCCACCTACCTCACCAGCTCTACCGACACAGAGTTCAACCCATCGCCCGCCAACACAACCTTCAGCATCCCCGGCCGCAACTCCACGGGCGGCTCCAACGTCACCTACCCGGCCATCGCAGTCAGTCTCGCCCTCGGCTCGCCCCTGATTCAAGTCGAAGCCCGCCCCGCCGGCAGCTCCTCGACCCTCGGAAACATCTACGGCTTCCCATCACCCTACAACCCACGCGGCGCCACCGTCTCGCGCTGGAACGGCCTGCTGCAGAATGGCACTGTGGTCCCCGCAGGCTCGTACCAGCTCGTTACGCGCGCTCTGAGGATCTTCGGCGATGCCGACAACGAGGACGACTACGATGTGGCGACTAGCGTGCCTTTCACTATCCGCTACACTTGATCGATGGCGTGGGACTGTTTGGCTTTGAGCATTACGAGAGCATAATTGCATTTGGGTAAAGGCGTTTTCTTGGGAAACTTCTAATTCTTCTTGACGGCCGATTTTTATTCGATTCTTTATGGGGGAAGGTCATTTGACGACCTTGATATGGGGACAGATACCGGGGCTCGAGTATGAGCGCTCTCGGGTTTGGAGCTTTGGCGGTGGTTTGATGTGTGCATTGTAATGATGGATGGGATTGACGGTCTTGAAACGAAGATAGATTGACTTTGCTGGTTGATGGACATACAGTAGCTTCAATACCTTGCATGAGTATCGGATGTGTGGCTTGATACTTGAGATTCTCGCTCATGAATCAAGAGCGTGGCTGCATGGCCGCGTGAATTCTTATTTTACTCTTCTGTCGTCTCACCATATTTCCTCCTACCTTCCGCGAATGAAGTCGATTTTAGCTCCAAGTCCAATAAGCAGCGACGACACGACGCCGAGCCTTCGACTTCGAGCCCAAGTGGATGAAGACTCGTTCCTTCGTAGGAGGAAAAGCAATGACCTTACGGTCGATCTCTAACAGGAAATCGCTCCTTCTGACCGCCACTGGCCACAATCAACGTTTCGAACCGATCAAACAATTCGAGCACGTGTGTCAAGCTATGGAAAAAAACAAACCAGGTGTACAAAAGGAAGTGTGGGACAGGCACGCTGGAGAAGGCAATATTCCAGCCCAGATACATTCATTCCGTCAAGCGGCCTTACGGCTCTTATCTAGCGGAGATATAAACATAGCAGATCGTCGTAGCATCTTCCAGTGCTTTTTGTTTTACTTTTTTTTGCTTCCTTTGCATAATCATTACCGTCCATCAATCAATCAGTCAAAATCGAATGATTTACACAGCAGAGTCCTGCTTGGCAAAGGTGCGAGCCAAAGCCTCGAAGGAGTCGACAACGTCCTTGAAGGTCTTCTTCTGCTCGGCGGCGAGCTCGGAGATGTCGCCGGCGGTGGGGTCCTCGTCCTTGTTGGCCCACTGGATCTCGAAGGTGTTGAGCTCGAAGTAGACGTCGAGGCCGTAGACGTCCTTGGAGGCGTGCGACGGGAAGCCGCGGAGTTGGTTGACGAGGGTCATGAGCTCGTTGACGTCGTCCTTGGGGACGTCGCCGCTCTTCTCGGTCGACTTGACGCTGCCCTCGTACTGCGAAGAGCGGACCACGGCGGGGCGGTTGGGCTCGCCAATGACTTCGACGGTGTGGGTAGGGGAGCCTTGGGGGTGTTGTTAGTTTGAGTGCTTAGACGTGAATTCAGTAATTGAAACTTACCAGAGAAGGGCTTCTGGAGGCGGATGGTGAATTCACCAGAGGGAGGGGGAGCCATGGAGCGAGGCATGTTGATGTATTTGGAGAATTTGTTTTGGTTGATTGGTGTTGTGAAAGGGAGTCGTAGAAGGCGTTCAGTGTCGTGAGAGAATTGATTGTATGTGTGAGAGAGAGTAAAAGCTATCAAGAGCTCATCGCGTGAGTACTAAATAATAATGTATATTCGCAACTGAGATAATGCGTTATGATGCATGCCAGACGTCACGATGTCGAAACGCGATGAACTCCACTTATATTTCCCTCGCGGCCTCTCTTTGCAATGTCCAGTCCCACCAAAATGATGGTTCTGTCTGGTCGAAGAGCGCGTCTCAAAGTCTCGATCTTACGGTCCTGCCTGTGCCTTTCTTTTTTGTTCGATGTTGTGTCATAACCCCTCTGTTTACGACCGTGCCTGTGTCCCACCAGATGGTGGGGGTTTTCGGTGTCCGATGGCATTCGATCTCTCGCGATGGCATCCTCAACGATTGGATTTTTGATCTGGTGGTATGATGTAGACTGTGGTCTGTTCACCTTGTCATGTTCTTCTCCCTCCTCGAGGCTGAAGCCAGAATGCTTGATGTTTGATCAATTGGTCTCACAAATCCACTCTCCACAAGGCAGCGTTTGTTGTGACAATTCCCAGACAGCCTCACAGACTATGTATTGGATCAACGGTTGATGCTTCGCCGATGTTCGGCTTGATAACGGACATCTGTTGCAATATGATCGACTTGGTTGTTTTGCAATGATTTTCAGAAGTAGACTTCAATTGAAGTTCCAAAATCGATGCCAAAGCCTGCAGAGCGTAAGTGCAACCCATTCGAAGTTCGCATTCTGTGATACTCAACATGTACACTGTGCTTGCAGTATTTTGACTCGACCTGTCATTAGTATAGAACTCCTCTTCAACAGAAGTGCAAAGACGCGGCACACAAACTGAACTGAATGACTTTGTTGCAATAGTTATACTCGCAACATCCAAATCTCACGCCACCCAACAGGGTCACATCGATTGCTTTCGACATCAATTGTGACCCACTATAATTCTGTCGATATATCAGATGAATATATGCAAAGCCGGAAAAATTGAATAATGATTATAAGTGGTAGCAACACCAAGATATCTATGTATGTGACAGGTAACTCAAACGTATCTATCGGAGCTCGTTCCGAACTTCCAACGATGCATGATGACCATTTGATTCTGGATGCTTCAAAGAGGCAATAATCACCATGACATCACCACCTCGGCATCTGAGAGGCACCTGTCGTCGAGCTGAAGGCGACAAACACAAAGATAATCACAAGTTACCACTTAGAAGCTTTTCAAAACAATACAACCAACCCAACTCAAGCTCCAAATCCGGCTCCTCTAACGAACAAACGGACTCAACCCCCAGACAAAAGCAAATCCACAACCAAATCACAACCATGTCTTCTTCCGACCAACAACAGCCCTCCCTCATCGGCGGCCACGCCCAATACGTTAAAGGCGCCGCAGAAGTACGTCCGTTCCCTTTCCCAGTAATTGCCAATCCCATCTCCCTCACCACTCACTAACCCTCAATCCTGCAGTCCGCTGTCGGCGCCGCCACCGGCTCCGAAGCCTGGAACGTCTCCGCCGCCACCGACAAGCAAGCCGGCATCGACGCGATGAAAGCCGCCAGCGAGAACCGCGACGCCAACCGCGACGGGTTCGGCAAAGTCGAGGAGATGGCTGGTAAGGCGGCGGGATGTGAGGGGATGGAGAAGGAGGGGGCTGCTAGTAAGACGGAGTAAGAACGAGGTCAGACGTATTAGGATGGATACACATGTATGATGGAATATGAATGACGATGGATGTTTCATTCGGGGTGTACGTGTGTTACATGTACTGTGAGAATGTTGTGGTTTGGTGTTAATTATCTAGGGTTCTGGGTACATGTATGGGTTTGGATTGTTCCTTACATCTGATGAGATCAGGTCGGGTACATGCGATATCCTCCATTTCACGAACACATATTCCGTCAATCTCTCTCGTTTCTTTCAAGGTTTGCCGGACTCATGAATCCACCACCTATGGCAGATACCAAGCGCAAGTACACACGCACTGCCGCTGCGCAGCCTGCAACCAAGGTGGCAGGCTCAGGTTCGCCTCTGTAGTAGCAGCGACATCCTGCATAGCGCTATTGCAGCGGCGACAGCGGCGCAGCTTAGCCCCATCCTTGAGCAGAGTCTTCCTCAAAGCGTCATAACGCGGCTCCTCGCTCCCGCGAGTAGTCAATCGCAACCACGCCGTGTCCCAGAAGTAGAGTTTGCCCATGTCCAGGTCTGGGGTGAGTTTGGGCAGTATGGTTGACATGAGGTTGGTGAGAGAATCGTTCAGCTGGTGTGGGATTGTGCACTCCGTGAGCATAATGAGTTCGATTTCGGCACGGGAGCGCTCGGTCGTTTTGCTGTGGGTGTACGCTTCCGAGATTGATTTCTCGGTCTCCATGATGAGGGCGAGGATCGCGTCGAGTTTAAAGGGCAGGGTCTCGCCCAACCGGGCGAGCTCGAACATTTGCTGCTTTTCCAATAGAGAGTGGGAGATGGCAATTTTCTGGCCTTGGAGCTTGAAGTAGCGGGTAAGGTAGATGGCGAGATAGCGCAGGAAAGTGCGCGAGTAGCTGCAGAGCAACAGGTGGAAGGCTGTGCTTTTCGTTTCGGAAATGTAGTCTTGCACGGCTTGGGGTGCCGCGACTCCTTGGTTGGTCTTTCGCTCGACGGTGAGCAGGGATTCCAAGAGGGAGACGAAGATATCGACAGACCACCTCACAATGCCTTGCAGGCTGTGGACAACGTCTGCTCCAAGACTGGGCGTTGCATCTGCGCGGCCTATTGTGGTCATCAGTGACACACTTGCATGCTTGAGGTTCAATATCGCCCATGCTAGCTGCGCTGGAAGTGTCGGCGCCTGTGAAGGTGGTCGGGTACCCATCACGAGCTGTGCGGATAGTGCGCGTGGCAGATGAGGGTCTCTGAGAACAGTCATCTGCCTCTTACCCTCGTCCATGGAGAGCGTGTCGTAAGTTTTCGGCGTCAAACGAGCAAGTTGCTGGAAGAAGAGTCGATAAGAGCCAGAACTGAAGTCCTTCGGCAGGAGCGACAGTGTCTCCGCAGTCGCTGCGTTGTCCAAGGTCAGGGTCATGTTCTGCTTTACGACGCACATCACTGCTGCCTCGACTAGGCCGTTGCCATCGATAATGCCATCGTTCTCGCCGTGATGCCATCCATGTCTGAAGGACATGACTTTGCCCTCCATCTTGCCGTCAGCTTGAACATATGCCATGGCGGCACCATCATATGAGATGGCGGCGTCAATGTTGTGAAGCCCCCCTTCGTGCTCGAAGCCGACCTGCGGATAACTGGTGACCGTTGTGAGATCCATTGATGGCTCGATGATGTTTAGCGTGCTGCGATCTCGAAATTCTACACTGCCGTCACTCATTATGAACGCCAGTATTGTCTCATAAGCCACAGGTTTGATCGCGAGAACCAGCTTCATGGTGATCTGATCCGGTAACCGCTGCAGGAACTTGTTTGACGCAACTGTTTGTGACGTAGTGTTGTTCGATTTGAGATTGCCAAAGCTGCCATGCATGGTTGGAAATGACTCCTCGAGCTGCCACCTTGAGATTGCAGTGAATCTTTCGGGCAGGTCTTGCATATTGTTCATAGGGAGCGCTGCATTTGTGAATGTTGCGACAATCGTGGGAGGAGATGGTAACTGTTGGTCGGCGAGAATATCCGGTGTCGAGGACAGTACCTTGAGGCCTGTGAGTTGCGCAAGATCCGAGTGCTGGGCGGTCACATGCTCAAGGCCTGTGATGTGATCCACGCTCAATGAAGGATTGACTCGGATCGAAGGTTGACCATTAGGCCGCGAAGTCTGTGATGCATTCCATTCGATGGATATTGCGAGCACGCGGAAACCTCTTGCCTCGTCGTGCGCAACAAGCAGTAAGCCGTTCCCGTACTCGCAAAACGAAGCATGTGATATGAGTTCTTCCGATAGCTCAGTGTGATTCAGATCCTTCTGCACAGCGTACCACCGCCCGCTTTCTTGCTGGTAAACCAAAGTCAGGCAATTGTTGCGCGAGACGTATACAAGAGCACCCTTCAAATCTGATGGGTTGTGTGGTCTGGGGGTATTTGGATCTCGCGTCTTGATGGGCACAGCCCACGAGCCGCTTGTTTTACTCGCCGGCCCAACAACAGGCGTCTGTCGTTGTTGGTCAGCACGTGAGAATTGGTCGCATCTGTCCAAATTCGAATTTACTGACCTTGCACTCCCCAGGCCAGACTGGTAGCCAGTGCATACCGACAACAGCATCATTCTCACTCCGCCCGGTGCGATCACAAGCAAATTCACTGGTACTTGCATGCATCCGTCCCAACCCAGTGGGAGCGATGAACATGTGCACTAGGCCTACATCATCCACAACAGCGATATCGTGTCCTTGAGTACTGAATTGAACATGCACGAAAAGTGAGCCGTCGGGTGCATGTATAGGATGCGGCGACTCCTTGCCCGGCGCCCAGGCACCGGTCTTTGGATCCTCGACGAAAACGCGAAAGGTGACTTTTCGGCCATCTGGGGAAATTCGCGCAATACTGCCGGTATTGGACCAGGCAATTTTCCTACCTTGGCGGTTATTTGATGCTGCGATGCGATGAATGTGGCGGAAAGGCGACTCACGTGCATGCGCCCGATGCCTGCAAATCGGAGACTCGCTCGATCAGGCCTGGTGGCGGAGGGAGGGTGATTGCAGGAAGAGGGATGTTGACATTGACGTTCATGGCGTCGGTGGCCTCGCCAAAGAGGTCGTCCATGTTATCCATCATGCTGTGATCTTGACCGTCGGGGTCGCTGATGTCGTTCATGGAGGCGTCAAGATCCGGGTTATCCATGATGAGCGGCATGTCCTAGCGCGGACAAAGCAAGCGAGATACGCGTCACAAACACGGGCAACGAGTTTGCTCAGCGGTGTCTCATGGAAGGGTGAAAACATGCATTCATCGAGAGGCAACGCTCATACAAGAGTAACAAGACCCGACCAGCGGAGATCCGAGACAGGGGCGTGCCAACGCGAGCACAATGGGTTTTGCAAGAGCTTGATAAGACAGCACGGCTGTACTGTTGATTTTTCTCTTGAAGCGAGGGTGATAACGAATGGTCGTATTGTTGTAGGCGAAAGCTGATGATTAGCAGTGTGGAACAGTGTATTGGTGGTGGTGATGGAAGCTGGTAAGGCATGGGCCAGGTACATGTAAGAATGCGAGTCATGGGGGGACGAAAGGGCGATGTGGAGTCAAAACACAATGCACAACACGGGCCTCCCCGTCGTGACGCGGGCGGGCGGTAACTGGCTGGCTGTAGGTTCGCTCTTCTCTGGAGTCGACCTCTTACCTCTACAGTATACTCCAGTCGACCACGACGCGCACAGGCAGTAGTCGCGCGACGATCGACTCCCACCGACTAACACAAGCAAAGATGTCTTTGTCGCGCTGAATCTGCTTATATTCCTCTTGCGCCCACAGTCGGCCTTGCGCCAACTCCGACTTCATCGCGCGCGCACCCGCTATCCCCATCCCCATCCCCCATCTCGCCGTCTGCACCTTCCCGCCGGCTGCACCTACCTGCCTCAAGTCGCCGCACCTCGACTCTCACCATGGGAGCCTACGACCACGCCGACCCCGGCAGCCAACTGTCCAGCGAGTTGTCGTCGCTGTCGACTTCACGCGAAAGTTCGCCGTTGACCGAGCTGGACAGCAAGCGCACTCCTTCACCACCACCCGAAATCCACCTCTCCCGCGCCCTTCACACCATGTACCCCAATGCCAGGACCTTTTCGCACGTCGACCCGAGCTTGCCTACACCTCCGCCCTCTCAAGAGAACTCGCAAAGCGGCTCTCCAGCACCAGACACCGCAGACTCCTCCATGCTCTCCGACAAAGACGCCCCACCGCCCGCCAAGCGACGACGCGTCGGCCCAAAGGAGCGCACCACGCGATCTCTTGACCTGCGCCACGAGCATGTTAATTCTGGCGAAGAATCGCAATTCGACGACATGCTACGCGCTTTGCACAAGCGCCAGAAGATCGTCGTCGTCGCAGGCGCCGGCATCTCAGTTTCCGCGGGCAGTGCGTGAAAATTTAGCCCTCGTTATGACTGCGCAAGCTGACATTGACCACAGTCCCTGATTTCCGCTCATCTACCGGCCTCTTCAACAGCCTCAAAGCCGAACACAAATTGAAAGGCTCCGGCAAGGATCTCTTCGATGCATCCGTTTACAGAGACGCGAACTCCACCTCTTCTTTCCACACAATGGTCAGCTCCATGTCGCGTATGACCAAAGACGCCAAGCCCACAACTTTCCACCACATGCTAGCGACGCTCGCTCAAGAGGGTCGCTTGCTACGCCTGTATTCTCAAAACGTCGATGGCATTGACACTGCATTGGAGCCATTGAGGACGCGCATTCCTCTGACAAAGGACGAGAACGGAAAATGGCCCAAGACTGTCCAAGTACACGGCGGCTTGGACAAGATGGTGTGCAACAAGTGTAGCACTCTGAGTGATTTCGACGCGGATCTCTTCGATGGACCAATCGCGCCCATCTGCAGCAACTGTGAGACTGTAAACAACATTCGAACGAACATCGAGGGAAAACGCAGTCACGGTATCGGCCGACTCAGGCCGCGCATGGTACTCTACAACGAACACAATCCAGACGACGAGGCAATCGGCAAAGTAGCCAGCGAGGACTTGAGACGGAGACCGGACGCTATAATTGTAGTGGGCACCACGCTCAAGATTCCTGGAGTGCAGCGGATTGTCCGCGAAATGTGTGGAGTGGTCAGAAGTAGAAAAGACGGCATGGCCATCTGGATCAACAACGACCCACCACCCAGTGGACCTCAATACTCTGAATGCTGGGATCTTGTTGTCCGTGGAACAGCTGACGCTGTCGCTAATCATGCTGCTATGCGCAGATGGGACGACCCGACCAACGCTGCGGAACTCGACAACATTAGTGATGAGGAAGTCATTCAACGCGCCAAGGCGAAGACGGCTTCCGTCGTTTTGCCACGGAATGATCTACCAGCACACTTGCAAGAGATTCCTCTCCCCGAGGGTCACATCAACAACAGTTTCAAGCCACCAGTCGATAGTCCTACCACTCCGCGCCACCAACGCGCACCTGTGCGAAGCCCAGACTTTAGCCCGGCCACCAGCCGACGCCCGTCGGTCTTGCCTACCACCGAACGCGACATCGAAGGCGATAACATCGTCGTTGCAGAGAGTGGCTTGCTCACGCCCTCCAAATCGCAGAAGAGCTCAACACCAGCCCTGCCATCTGCGTTTGACACGCTACAGAGCAAGAGTAAGGCCAAAGCAGTTCAAAAGGGCGCGGCAAAGAAGACCAAGGCTGCGCCGAAGAAGCAAGGTACGGCCAAGGTTGGCCGGCCCGCAAAGGCGACGGCGCCCATCAAAGCCAAGCCGGCACCCAGTGCCTCGCTCAAATCTAGCTTCTCCAGCAGCAAGAGCAGCATCACGATCGCGGAAGGCAAGGAGCTTGCGCCCGAGCCCAAGAAATTGCCGGGCGATTTTTCCATGCCTCTCAAGGTTCCGAGCAAACTCAGCCAAGTCTCAAATCAGTCGCCTGACACTCGCCATCCGCTCTCGCCGTCGAATGCGCGTAACAATCTCTCACCATCGATTGCGAGGGGCACTCTTCCCTGGTTGAAAACAGACTCAGCCAGCACGGGCAAGGACAAAATGGCATTGGCAAACGTGATCAACTGAACACACTCCATCACAACGCCGAACTTTACGCATACATGAAGACATTACTCGCGGACAATGCCACGATTCCGCCAACGTTACTTTCTATTATCTCTCTGTTCTCTACACGGCGTACGGACTGGCTACTTTGATTTACACAGGCGATCAACCTGGCTTTTGCAAGCCTCCAAGCACTGGCGATGTGCTTTTCCGCAATAAGGGACCTGGGGTGGCGCTTTGATTTCTTCTCTTGCTTCTGTTGAACCAACGCTTGATTGCGTGCGGTGTGCGTATTCTTCTTGGCGGTGATCGAAGGGAAGCACACGCATGAACGCGACGTGTGGGCGAAAAGGATACGCATGGGCGTTATTTTTTTGGAGAGGGATTCCCTCCTTTATTTCCCGTACTGTTTCCGTATCGCATCGGGCGGCCAACACTCGAGGTATAAACCCGCGCTCTTAGAAGCACGTGCAACGCAATAAATTATGTTGAACACGTTCTTTCTTTCCCGTTCACCTTCTGTTTGCATTCCTTTGTTGAGTTTTAAGAACTTCCCGAATATACTCTCCGGGTTAGGGTTGAGGTTCGATTCAAGACGCCAAAAACATCGCAATGTGTCTTGGTGGGTGTACCACTCTTTCTCAAGTATTGATCGAAGGATGTACTGTTAATGGCATGCTTTGCGTGGTCGAATCTGACGTTATTGTTGATCAGCCAGCTATGTTGGTCGGATAGGTACAGTTTTGAGGAAGCATGTGAGACTTGCCTGCTAATGCAATGCGCTCGCTCCAGGTAGCGCAAGTCTTCCATCACAACCACGACTACATTCCACTTCATGTCTTTCCTCCTCCTGCTTGCATCCACTGACATACATGTCATCCCTGTACGAGTGGAACAGTGCATGGAAATGGCGGGTTCATTACGACGGCGCGCAGTTCAGCGAGCGACGCGTTCGGTCAGATTTTGCCTCGTTTCGTGGACGCTTCGCATAGCCAGCTCACCGTTTCTCAACCGCTGACTTCGCACTCATGGCTACCGCTTCCAAGGAAGTCTCACAGTGGACAGTGGACAGCAGCGTACTGGCTTGCTCAGGCTGATTTCCAGGTCACAGTCGCCGAGCGTTCCACTGACAAGTTTGCTCACGGATAAGGAGTCGACGTGACAGGCCCAAAAGTGGCGTTCTCGCCCGGGATGGTCAAGGCCTATTAGGATTATGCCAATACACAGCCTTCTCCTTGCTCACTCACCAGGTTGTTGTCGAACATTGGACATCCGCAGAGTAGGTCTGGGATCTAGACTATTCGATCTTTGCTCTGGTTTGTTGCGTGGGGTGGAGTGTGGAAGCTAATAGGGAGATGGCATGTTCGAGTTGCCGGACTACACATTGACCTACTCAGCATGCAGATCGTGGCGGCGTCACCGTGATGACCGCAGCGTGACATGAAGGCCACTTTCTCCAGCAGGATTTGACCTGGAAAGCCGCAATGACTGGATATGAAGCATAGCGCATTTGAATGCTGGCGGCACGACCCATGAGCACGTAGACTGGGTACGGCGCAGGATTATTGGCACACGCACTGTAACGCCATCCCGATAGCAAGGCTGAGCAACGCGCAGGCATGCATCGAAACGCCACGATTAACGCCCAGCTGATCATTTCTGAATCGCAGCCTCCTGTGACAGGCTCAAGCAGGAGCGGTTCAAGAACACCGTCATCCACTTTTTGCAAACAGATATCGCATTTGCTAGATTGAACACTAATCCCGCCCGGATATGGCTTCACCGTATCAACCTCTCGAGCTGGGACAAACCCGAATCTTATGTGTGCATCCCGGGGAACGTGGCACACCTCTTCATGGACATCTCGAAACCCTACAACTGGACAACGTCTCTTCAGCTAAGCCATACAGCGCCATCAGTTATGCTTGGGCCAGCTGTGATCTTCCGAACAGCATCCAGCTGTCTCATGGCATCGACATAGCCATCACAGCTTCACTTCATGGGGCTCTCCAGCGATTCCGGAATCCTAGTGTCGAAAAGAAGATCTGGGCAGATGCAGTGTGCATCAGCCAGACTGATATCGAGGAAAAGAGCGCACAGGTCCTCGGAATTAAGGACGTTTTCGCTCAAGCACATGAGATCTTGATCTGGCTTGGGGAAGCTACCGCTATGGATTCGCTTGTGTTCATGCAGCTTTACAGATCAGAAGCCGAGGGCATTCGGTACAGCTGCTATCCTGCACGTTCCACAAGCAGCGAAGCTATCATCGCAAACACAAGTGCATGCTACTGTTGTAGCGAGCCTGTACCCGGACATGTAAGGAATGAGATTTCGCCTAACCCAACCGAAGTCGATTCATGGACCCGTGCAGCGCTTCAAGATCTTGTGAGTCGTCCATGGTTTACTAGACTATGGGTCGCCCAGGAAGTCACTACTGCAACGAGAAGTCAGACCATCATCGTTCATTGTGAGTCACTACTCCAAGACTTTCTCCAAATTCGACAATATACAGGTACTTATCAACGTGTTAGCTGGCTCTCATCAAATTTCCTGGCAGACGTTCTCACGTGTTACACGATATCTTCTCCACAACAGGTGGTGGAAATCACTGACCAGGACCATGTCATTGTCCGCACTTCGATTCCCGACTTTATTCGAGATTCGCGAGAATGACTGTATCGTGAATATGATGCTGTCACTTTCCTGGCTTCATTGCACAGTGCCACACGATCGAATTTATGCAGCTCGTCACCTCCTGTGTTCGGACGAGATCAAGGCATTGATTCCAGATTATTCACTTCCCATTGAGCAGCTCTTTAGCGCCGCTACCGCGATCTTGTTACAGCAGCGGCCCAATTGCGGTAGCGGAAGCCCCTCGATCCTACTCGCACTCGCGTGTTTGTCCAAGAACTCTCATGGTACCGAGTGGCCCACTTGGGTACCTGATTATCACAACATCAAATCTGAGATGGCAAGCTATCTTCTACAGTATGACAGGTCATACTATCGTCCGAATTTCAATAACATCGACCATCGCATGCACGTCAAATGGAGGCCCTCGAACTGGAGGACAGTGCAAATCAAGGGTAGGCCTTTCAGCACGATCTATAAAGTCTTGGAGACTTCGGTCCTTCCCCGTATGATCGATTGTCATCTTGAAGACATGATAAGTATCCTTGAGTATGGGTTGGATCTTTACTGCTGGTATGATCGATGCAGAAAGTTCGTGCACGATGCCGCTGGCAGTGCTACGCGGTCCATCCTCGAAAATCTGTTCAGCTGCGGACGGGATGGGCTCACGCTCAAACTTCACAAGGACTTCGCCTGGCCAAGAGCGAAACGAGCCGATGGCATTGTAACGTGGTGGCCTCACATGTTGCCTTTACCCGTTGAGTTGTTCGACCTCGAGGGCGCGTCAGTGCTGCAAAAGGAGAAAGCTCACAGTGGAATACTCATCCCTAGTGAACTAATTTCTCTCGCCGATAAATTCGAACTCAAGCCCAGTTTGCCCAGCATCGTCCTAATACCTTTATCGGCGTACGAAAAGGCAGCCGCAAATACGGATATCATAAACGACGCGGTCAGCAGCGATCTATACCACGTGGTCAGCAGCAGAGAAGAGCTACCCCCGGACGTGTTCAAAGTCATTGCTGAGGTACAGTCGATACTCGGGCCGATCTGGCGTTGGGGAATTGAGCCTCGAATGGAAGACCGGAGAGTTCTCTGCAGCTTTGCAACCACGCGTGGCATTCGATTTGGCTGGGTGCCGCCCAACAGTCGCCCAGATGACGAGCTCTGCTACTTTTCCGGAGCGCCGTTGCCGTTTGTCGTTCGCAAGGTGGATGGCTCGGATGCGAAGGCATTGATTGGGGATGCGTGGGTCCATGATATCTCGGAATGGGAGGCTAGGTCGCTGACGGAACCAGTGCGACGGGAAATTCTCGCAGCTTTTTGGCCTTACACGACCAGCTTGTATTGGTCCCGGTTCCCGAGGACGATGGAACGTCTGATCATGCGAACCCAGGACGGCCGAGAGCGAGCTATGAGGATGTTCCAGTTGTGGGAAGAAATGAACATGGGATGGATCACATTGAAATGACCACGTCATACAGCGTTCCAACACAACATATGCACATACATGCATCAAGTCAGTACATACGACCATAGGTCAGTGAGAACTGGGCATCCCGTCCGCTCTGCCATACATAAGCACTGAACCGGGCGACTAGTACTAGAGTGGGTGACCATCTGGGAATCCCGCCTGTTGTATGTTT
>Ga0265797_10006947_pt1 | contig 15723 bp, 15 predicted proteins | sample P2T30metagenome_FD_192433 | JGI IMG/M metagenome (GOLD analysis project Ga0265797, IMG submission 192433) | Plant litter microbial communities from East Loma Ridge, Irvine, California - P2 T30 | ecosystem: Environmental > Terrestrial > Plant litter > Unclassified | place: USA: California... | reverse complement strand
TACGCGATGCTTTTTCATTGAGACCTTTTGGCTGAGGCCATGGGCTTGAGGAAGAAGATGGAGCTGTGCTTGAAAAAACGCTAATCCTAGTGAGTGCGTAAGACGCTGTTGGCACGGCAAGCTCGATGTCGTTGATGAAGGGCGTGAACTGCGCTTGAGCACACTACACAAATGCTATTTTTCTAAAATTTATACTGCACTACTCATTGAAAAGTAGCGTGTCATCATTATTCATAGAAAAAACTAGTTTGTTCACGATGCTCATGTCTTGGAAATGGAAACAATAGTCATCAACTTCACTTCCTTTGCACTACATGCCAACCCAGGCGTCGGACAAGAACTGAAACACCCCCACATTCAAGAAGACTTATCCGATATGATCTCCATGTCCATGTGCCTGGTCGGCTTTGGGATCGAAAAAGTCAGCCTCCCTCCATACATCTTTAAACTCTGACGACATCTCCATTGCCGGGCCATAGCTTTCCGGTCTTCTCAGCTTGTAGAACTCGTGCAGACCAATGCTATTATGATTCTGCCAGTCCAAAATAGCATCAAAGTTCTTGCACTGGTGGTTTATCCGGAAGTCGGGGAAAGGGTTAAGTACAGTGTCTGTCCATACGTGCGTGTAGACGTCCACGGTTGCCTGACACATGATATTCTGCAGCAAATAGTAAACGCAGTGCGACAGGTGTGTCTTGTGAAGCTTCGACGTCGAGTTGAAGTCTGAGTATTTGTCGCCGTAGTAGTGGTCAAAGTATGCTTCTCGTCGAAGCGCGTCCAGACAGTGGATTTGGTGGAACACGTCTATGCGAGCGGCGTAGGCCTCGCCCAGCCCAAAGCTATCCGGATATCGGACGGATTTGTCGGGGTCTTTGTCCAGTGCCATGACCTCTTCGCGCGAGATGGCAATGGGTCGCTCGTCGGAGATTCTCCGCCACGCTGCATCGACTTCTGGACCGGGTTCGTTTCTGAAAATCTCGTCCGTCGGTGAGGGCAGTAGGGTGGCGTTCATCTTCTTAGTAACCATGCCGATGTCGAGACGGTCAAATATTGGCGCTAGAATCGTTAGCCACGGCTTCCCATGCCCCATACATAGACCTTTGGTGCTTACAAGGGCCTGAACATTGCTTCATGAGACTCGCAGTGTCTTCGGATATGCGAGGAAAATGTTGGAAAGTCGAAGTTGTGAGCGTGAGCAATGAGAATACAAACAAGCCAATGTTGACGCAGAGACATGGCAGTGGGTTTGCTACCATTGTACTTGCCAACTTCTGCAGAAACCCTTGCCTTGGAGCACTCTTGTCGACATATTCGTACGTATACTCTCGTCTCACGAAGCCTGGTAAATGTTGAGATAGCATTTTGCCATTAGTAGAAGCGGGGTTGTGTGACAAGTGAATTGGGAGGGACGAGTCTGGCTTACAGCGACGAATACCTGAGTATAGTATTGCTACTTCTGTATAGGCGGATCAAGGCGGAACTGCGGAATTTCTATCGTCTCCAACATCGATAGCATCTGCTGCAGCGTACATTAGCGTTCTAGATAGCACTTGAGAACTGCCTAAATAGGCTTAGGCTCGTAGTAACACGAAGTAATAATCACGGTGGTCTGATATGCTTTCCGGGGTAATTCATGATTAGCATGGCAGTTCGGGGTTACCTGAGTAGGGCCTTTGTAGGCAAGGAAAGCTTTCCGAGGTCAAATGTACCGTGTTACTTATGGTGATTGATTTGTTCCCCGTATCTTTGAGGTGTCAAAGCATTTCCGCTTTCCCTCTACATCGGGAGTCAAAGAGGTTTTTGTGCGCACCAGAGGCAGCCGAAAAATAACTGTCGCGAGCTTTTGAAGTCAGGTATTCCATAGTCCACATTCGTATAGATTTTGCTGCAGCTGAAAAAGAAGAGCATTCTAAGGACGACAAAAGTGCAATGAAAAGTGAAATTCCCGCGATTAAACAGTGATAAAAAAAAATTCAAGTTGCACACTCAAGAGAACTCTACGTAGACCCAGTAGCCTTGTGCTCCTCCTCTAAAGGATGATCTCGCCAATATTTGAAGTATTTGTTTCCTGGAAACATCATGTATAGTCCTTCCATGTTCTCTTCCGGAGAGTGATCGAAGCCAGACTCGTCAATGATTTCCTGTAGCTTTGCTTGGTCTGAAATCATAAACTCAAACTCTGGCGCTTCATGTTTCTTTGCCCACTCTTGAACTTTGGTAAAGTTGCGGCAGGTATGGGTTGTTGCTAATCGTGGAAATATGCCACGATTGAATGGAATATTGACGTGAAACGATACAGGTGCAACATCCGATTGACACATTAGAGTTTGGCGGAGGGAGTCAACGCAATGATCTATAGGGCCGTAAGCGACTGGGTCTTGGATAGGGAAAGGAGGACAAAGCTTACCCCAGTGACGAAAAGCAAATGAATTGCGATCAATGGTACCATTCTCTGTTTTTAGCCTTTCTAGCATCTGGAATCGCTCTGGATAAAGGAGCTTCCTCAAGTCGTTAAGGCAGTGAAGCGAATGCCACACGTCTAGCTCAACTAGGTAGTCCTTGGTTCCTGGGATAGGTATCGTCGGATGAGAAAGCTTTTTTGCGTCCTCTTCCGAGATCACAGATATTCCAACTGAGGTTTATTAGTAGCCATAGATTGCCTGTAACTGCTGCTCAACTTACAGTCGTACAGATCAGACCAACGCTTGTCAATTTCATCATCTGGAAACCCCATGTACTCCGTGCCGTTGGCTAGAGCGGCGACGAAATGCTCCTCGTGATATTCGACTGCATCGTTGGCAGGCGCTGCGACAGTCTCAGCAGCCTAACTTGAGCAGCGAGTATATAAAACTTACACCATACACTCAATGTCGGATCTTTGCAGTCATCGACAGAGTAAAGTCTGGCACCCAAGATGAGAGTGATGACAAGAAGCACGAGATTGCTCGCACAAAGACCTGTCGCAACCGATGTTGATTGCCAGTGATGTGCAAACTTGATCGCTGTATTCGATTTTGAAACCGACCCGAGCTCTGTTGAGTCTTGCAACAAACTGTCTCGGCTATTGCAGGACTCAATATCGTCCTTTTCGTCATGATCCTCTGAAGGTCGCGGTATCGCAGTGAGTCCCATGTTGAAAGCAGGAGTACGGAGAAACCTGATGCTAAATGGATAATAACAAGACTCAGTTAGATAACTATGTTTGCAATATGGATGTTGGAACTACTCCAAAGTCTCCAAAGAGGTGACAGTAGTGATGGAGTTGCTGTAGTTGTTTGTTATCGTTTGGGAGCTGGATGCGGCCGCGCTACTGCGGAGAATTACCGATCATCAGACTAACAATTAGGCCGTAAGTTAGCCGTTAGATATACTCGAGACGAGATTGACGGAATCGCTATCCGATGTGACGTGTATCTGTATCGGGCCGATGTATGGTGCTAGAGTTCAATATTGCTTGAGTTGATAAGAGTTTGCCGAGACAAGAAGGTGCATGAGACAATACGAGTCGCGACAAAGTAGCGCGAGCCGTTCACTATCACTCTGCAGTAGAAGTTTTGGTAGTTATTCCGAGATCTGTTAACAATATTACAGAACTAAACTTTTGCCGCGTGCACACATGACATTGCGAGTCAAGAAGTTGATTAGGAAAATTCTGATAGGGCTTTTCAGCAAATCAAATGATCTTTTTGAGAGTCAATTAGAATCCTGTTATCGCAAGTCGATGCTCTCTGTTGTCCCATCTATGCACGTCAATGGCGTGGAGAATCGAAAAGTGGACATAGCAACAGAGAAAAACCTAGATGATCTACTCAGGCAGTGAATAGTTTTCCGCTATCAATGGATTAGTGTTTCGAAAAGCTGGGGAAAATAACTCATAGAATGTATGCCGTTCATGCAGTGTTGCGCATGACCATTCCATACACATGGGTCTTGTGCTGACGTGAATACAACACGACAAACTTTGCCTAGAGAAGAAGGTGAACACACGAACATGTACTCAATCTAGAGAAGAAAGGGAAAGGAGCGACAGACAATCTACCTAGAAAAGAAGGTGAGCTTAGCAAGACAGAAGAAAGTGAACGGAACAACGGAGAAAAGGGTGAGCGGAGCAACAGGGAAGAAGGTGAGCCGAACAACCAAGGAGATGGGTAGGGTAGGAACGGAGACTTTATCAGGATGCAACGGAGACTTTGCCTGGATGTGAAGCAGGAAGATATATAAAGTGAATGAGCATTGTCTTCAGTGTTAGCAAACTCACCAAATAAGAGTCACCAATTCAACTCTAAACATCCATCCTCCCTTGTGATCTATTTACGTTATCCATACCAAGATGAAGTCAATTCAGATTCTTCTCGCACTTACCTCCGTTGCGGTTGTGGCTGCCTACCCAACAGCCGATCTCGCTAAGTAGGGACTATGAAACTGCTCTGTAGAGTTTCTCTCTGATCAGGAATTCTAGGAAAGAGGCTAGCGTCGACGAAATCTCGGCTGGCCTCTACACGGAATGGCCAAGATCTGTGCCTGAAGCCAAGTAAGGATCATAGAATCACTCCGCAAAGTCCCTTTCTAAATATGAGCTGTAGGAGAGAAGCTAGTGTTGATGAGATCTCGGCTGGCCTCTACACAGAATGGCCAAGATCTGTCCCCGAAGCCAAGTAGGGGCCATAGAACCTCTCTGCAAGGTTTACAAAATGATCTAATCAGAAATTGTAGGAGAGATCCCAGTGTCGATGAGATTTCGGCAGGCCTCTACACAGAATGGCCGAGGTCCGTTCCGGATGCTAAGTAAGTAGCAGAGAACTACCCGAAAAGATTTTCAAGGTATCTAATCAGGATTCGTAGGAGAGAGGCTAGTGTTGATGAGATCTCGGCAGGTCTCTATGGGGGCTGGCCAAAGGCTAAAGCTGAGTAAGCACTGTCAAATGGCCGTGCATACAACAGCACGAAAGGGATATTGCGGATATGGTAGCAACAGATACCAGAATGAGAGAGCTATGTATCTGTGTCAATCGTTAAATCTTTGCAAGTTCCGTGGAGAAATTGTCGTGAATATTGAAAAACCGCAGAGTGGACAAGACGTTTTCTTCCTTCCAAGGCAACAGTACTGATTAAACAGCAATACATGTCCAGCGAGATCGGAGTTTCGCTCAACCGCTCGCTCGCAAAACAACACAGATAAGATTAGATTTTCGAGGGCTCGATGGTAGTTGGAAACAAAGTTTCTAGCCAAGCTTAAAGCCAAGGTTGAGGCCAAGGTTGAGGCCAAGGCCTACCTAGGTACCCGCATTCGCCACCTGATATCGATAAGATCTGGAAGCCGGCAGCACGATCAACGGAATCTGTCACCAGCTCTTCGCCAACGTCTTTCTGAGCACAGCCAACATAGCAGCCCATTGCGCGCGCGATCTACTGCTCCATATAGCTAAGCCCACGATTCCAGTACCCAGGGCGTACGGCATCGCTTTCCTGACAAAGCTTCCTGCAACATGCTTGAAGAACATGTTCTGCTTCTGCCTCACTCGCTGCAGGTGCTCCCCTCTCTTGTTCTTCACGGGGAACGACACTTCCGGCACCGCTTTGCCCAGAAATTCACATAACGGCTTCCATCCATCCTCCAAGCGAAAGTTGAGCAAGCGCTCCTCTGGCACTGCAGCCCGAATTTCGGCATAATGCTGCCTATACCGATCCTTAGCAACCCGCCGCATCTCGCTCACATTCCGCACGCCGTAATAGCCCAGCATAATTTTGCGAATCGTCTTGCCGCCGTTGAGCCCGTACAGCGGTCCCAGCACGTTGATCACGACATCTGCGCGCAGTCCCCACGTTGTGCTAAAGATGGCCTCCTCCATGCTCTCGTACCACTCGTCGACATCACGCTCCACCAGGATGACCTTCGCCTCGGGGTATGCCTCGATCAATTGCATGGCAAAGAAGGAACCCATATCAGTGACGGCCTCGTAAGGCCCGAAGAGGGCGTCGAAGTCGGCGCGTGTGAAGGGCTCGCCCGTATAGGTTGGGAGTACAGGGAAGAAGGCGTCGCAGGCTTTGCTGAAGAGCTCCCACTCGAGCGGTGAGCTGAGACCTTTGATGCCATGGTGCACGCCTTGATATCCCAAGATCTCGAGACCTTGAGTTATTGAAGCCGATCCTGTTGTTGTGCGTCCGCTTTGGTCAGCCTCTTGCAGCGGCTGTACATCATAGCAGGCACCCAGGATCTGGAAGAACTCACCGGTACGTGTCATTCCTAGCGAAAGTACCTTCAACTCTCGCTTGGGGCGGTCGGCGATAGAGGTTGACGTCGCCATGGTTCAGACGGATATCGGCTTTAGTCACGTAAAAAAAGGCCAACGAGCGAATGTGGATGGTAGGAAGACCAGACTATAGGCTTCTTCGGCCATCTCCAAACTTGACAGTAACGCAATCACCGCGTTGCTGCTGTGTATTGTGAGCCATGATAGACATCTCTTCGCTCGCATCTGCCAGAGCCTCGACCACGTGGTCCACGTGGTTAAAGGAGTGGCATTTTGCTAACTGTTATCTGGGCTCGGGTTCAAATGCCGAAGGTAGCCCATGTCCATCAGTACGAGCTACCGTTCGACCCCATTTTTGGCCTCAATATGCTCGGTCCGAAGTGTAATGGGCCGAGTAGGGTGCTTTTGCAAACGCACCGTGAAGGATCGCCGATGACTCCAAGCCTACGACATCACGCGCCATCACTATCCGGCCTTAGCAAAGTATCTAGGGAAGTACGAGTTTTCTGAGCACAAAGACATATCACGTAGAACCACGCAGTCGAGACTTGCGTACTGGGAGCAGTGTCTCAGACGCCAGGATGATTTACCACGAGATAAGAATGCACGACAATGCAAGAAACGCTAATTTTTGGTTACATGAGATTTTCACTAATGCCTTGACTTCAAAGTAACCATGAGTGGCTTCTTCTCCCAAATCAAGTACGACTTCTGCGTGACCCACCAATCTTCGCAGCTAGGGTCGAGCGAGATGTCGAAATTCCAAAATATCTTGGCCAGAGCAAGTTTTATTTCATTCATTGCCATACTAGAAGGCAGAAAGTCAGTCGTAGTGAGGTAAGAGATGGAAACTGGGCATGCTTACTTCTGCCCAATACAATCATGTCTGCCGTACGAGAAGGGGCGAGATGCGCCCCGGTCGTCGCAGGCAAAGTCTCCGTCTTTCGTCTGTAGCCACCTCTCTGGAACAAAGTCAAGCGGTCGGTGCCAGTTCCACGGAGCGTGACATGCTGCCAGGTTGTGCACGCCAACGGCCATCTTTGTAGATGCACTGGTCAGTGCAAGATCACTATGGTGCCAATCGACAAAGGAAGACTTACCCCTCCCGGTATCCATTTACCATCTATCTCCTCTCCACCCTCTGGAACCCAGCGCGGCAAAGCTGATGGTGTGGGAGGTGATATGCGCAACGTCTCATCGATGCAAGCCCTCAAGTAGGGTAGCTCTCCAGCAGCAACCATTGTGATCTGATCCTCGCTCGCGAATTTACCTCGCACCTCGGTATTGACTTTTGAACGGACCTCTGGGTTTCGGCAAGTGAAGAAGACCAATGCACTCATGGTATACGCAGCTGTGTTGCTGCCAGCAACGATCAATGCACTCGCCATACCAAACAAGTCAATGTTACTCAGGTTCTCGGTCTCATTGCCAAGAATATAGCTCATAAAGTCCCTCCTCTTTCCCTGACGTTTTCCGCTGCGCTCCTCGTCGATGCGCCGCTGTAACTTCTGGAAGGTCAACGCTTGGTGCCGCTTTCGTGCCTCCATAGACGCCTTGGGTGCTGTCCATCTCAGGATCCATTCAATGTGATAGTGTGCAGCGAGCTGATGCCAGACAATAGTCTTGATACGCGCACCAATGACGTCTAGCCAGGGTTGGTCGGCGCGGTCCAGACAGCCGGCCGGCTCACCGAAGGCTAGATCACTTACGATGTCGAAACTGAGCAGGCTGAACCAGCGTATTATATTCTGCTGGCCGGTACCGTATTTTGCGCTCCGCAACTGGGTGACGAGTTTGTTAGTGTGATCGCGGAAGAAGTCTTCCTGATCGCGCAAGGCGCGCTCACTGAAAGCGGGCTGGATGGCGCGACGGAGAATGGCGTGCCGCTCGGGCGTCTCAGTAGCGATGCTGCGGCGCCCATTGACAACCGCAGGGGCAATACCACGGCCGTCAAGACATTTGAGAAACTCGCGCGGCGGAGCAGATCCATATATCTTCTTCCAGGCTGTGCTAGTGGTATACGATAGCTCATCGGGAGCGACACGAATCACGGGGCTATTGTAGTACACATGCATGTCCCGAATACGCCACGCCAGGTCGCCTTTCAAGTTGACATAGTTCCAAGGAATGCGCGAGATAGCCCAGAGTTTTGGGCCTGGGAAGGCGGATAGCGGATGGAAGAAGATGTAGTAGATGGAGCGGATGATGAAGTACAAGATGGGCTATTGTCAGTTAGAACCATGGAGTCTTGCCAAAATTGTGGGAGGTGCCAACCTACACTGATCAAGATGAGAGATGCTATAATAGACCACATGGTGGCGTTGAGCTTGGTAGTCTTGGCTGTGGGGTTGGTCGCCTTGACTCGTCTACGGAGTACTCAAACAGCGGGCTTCATGATTGTAGGATGAGGGCAGATAACGGCTAAAGATAAGTCTACCTCCGTAGGTATTGCGACCCAATTGACGCAAGCAGATGTACACGTGGCCAAGGGACCTACTCAGAGCCTCTGGCTCAAAATGCGACTCTAGCATCAGCACTTCTGATGACGAATTCGCAGAGGGCAAAGATGTTCAGAGTATTGCACCCTACACGGCAGTTCACTGATGAGACGGTTCCAGTCGCACTAGCTACGCTTGCGCAACCATCTGTTCGGCCTGTTACAGTCTCTAGAGCGTGACGGTAAGGTATAGCGAGACACCACAGGGGCCCTGACAATTGTAAATGTCGTATCTGCAACTCCGGAGTCTACCCACCAAGGCAGTTAGGCCTCTCGGTGGTATTCCACTCAAGCCCTGTATTCGGCCCGGCTTAGGTAGTTGGGGTGGTCGCCATTAGCCGTTGCCATGAATCGGAGCATGTCATCGATAAGATGATGGTATCGATCAAAAAGAAGCAGTGAGAGCTATGCGTATATTCTATCATACGCTATCTATCGGTAAAAGCACGGCGTGACGCCAAGCTCATGCTCAAGCTAGTAGGTATTGAATGGCCGATCCACAGTCCAAGTAGCTGGAAATGCACACCAATAACGAGACTGACATAACTCCACGTGTTGCAAAAAGCTGGTCAAGTCGTACTGGTCTCGCTCGTATCCTCGACATTGCGTGCAGTGCTTCCAGCATCAGCGAACTTCATTCAAACAAAGGCTTAGGAGACCTTAACAAAAATACAAGACACAACATTTCTAGACGCATGGAGCCAGGGTGATATATTGACCTGCAAGGGGCACGCCTCCCTAGTCTAACTATCTATCAGCAATGACTAGTCAACAGCTACCCTCAGCCGGCACTTTACTGCCGCATCTCTCGCCAAAGGACTGCCGGGACTGCACACAACAGTGAAATTATGCCAATCGCGCTCCATGTCAATGTCCAGTCCCTCAATGATATCGTATCGCTGTAGCATTCGCACCAGTACATATCCAGTCTCTGTGAGCGCAAACTGCTGCCCGATACAGATGCGAGGCCCACCATTGAAGGGAATGTACTGCCAAGCCATTCCCGGTCTCTTCTTTTCCCACCGCTCTGGCACAAACTCATTGGCGTCCTCGCCCCACAGATCCTTCCGTCGATGCAGCACATGCGTACTGAAGTTGACCTCTGTCCCCTTGGGTACGAACACAGGCATGGTACCATCCGGCCCACCGCCGACAGGAAGCGTGGTGTCTCGCGCCGCGCAGCGCGAATTAAACGGGACAACTGAATGTAGCCGCAGCGTCTCGCTCATGATGTGTTGCAGGTATGCGCAGCCCTTGAGCTTTTCAAATGTTATGTTTTTTTCAACGGGAGTCGAATAGGGACCAAAAGTCTCAAGGACAGTTTGGCGGAGCTTCTTGTATACGTATGGATGTCGTACTAGGCAGTAGAAGACCCAGGCTGTAAGTGAAGCCGTGGTGTCCCGGCCTGCAGCCAAAAGACCTAGAACTTGCTCACGTACTTCGGCGCGGTCGGAACAACGCTTTCGAAGGGAATCGAGAAAATCATAACGGAGTTGGGAGGAGCCTTGATGCCGCGCTTGATCTGCGGCATCGATGGCACTGTCGACAAAGGCGTGAAGTGTATTTATGCACCTGTTCAGCTCCTTGTTTCCATACAGCCAGTATAGACTTCGGAGTCGCATTCTTATTCCTAAGATGGCCAGCATGCGCTCAAAGGCATGATCGAAGCTGTCTCCATCGTGCTGACCCTGGCCGTCTTCATGCTGTGATTTGGTGAGGAGAGCCTTGAGGGAATGTGTACTCTGTCCGAGGAACAGCTCGGTTGCCGAATCCATGGTCAAACGCGGCAACAGTGTAGCCAAGCTCACAGGCGCTGACCACGCTCTACCCTCGTTGTCGATCTTCAGTCCCTGTTCTCTTGTCTCGATTATCTCCAGCATAGTCTGTACGTGTTCCTCTAGCAATTCGAGCCTAGAAACGTTTTCTCTACTGAAAATCGGCCGCATCGTCTCCCGGGCGCGATGCCACGCCTTGCCGTCCACAGCAAAGATGCTCCGCCCAAGAGCCGTCTTCAGATTTGTCCTCCTCGCTGTGCCCATGATGAAGTCATCAAACTGCGTTGCGAGTAGTGCTTGCACATTACGCGGCTCAGCCGTGATAAAATTAGATGTACCGAGCAGTGACAGCCCCCATGTGTAGCAGCCCATGGCTTCAAAGCGCGCGGTCACAAAGTCGGGCGTCCGTTGCTCTCGATCGGCTCGTAAACCACGGCGTACTATGTCGATACCCAGAGGCCATCGGGTTAGCTCGAAGGGCACAGGGCCACATCCTAGACGGCGGCTTTTGAGAAGATTTCGGACAGGTTTGATCAGGAAAGTATTGGTGATTTGTATGAGGAGAAGAATACCCGCTGCAAAAATTAGGATCTTGACTTCCATTTCTGATGTCGTTGTGTCGGCGTCCACGGGTAGCTTGAGTATTGTACCTTGACAGGCTGAGTAGCGCGTCACTGTCAGCTTAAATATGGTAACAGGCCACTCTCTCTGACGCAGCGTCTTCGACCCACGTGCACGGCGCTAGACAGGGGACTCATGGTCGCTCAAATTGTTGGTGTGCGAGCTAGAAGCCTGCTTACTGGGCCTCTACAGTAGCACAAAGGGGCAAGTTAGTCTGTTCATCCAGGACGCCATTCGGATGCTGATTGTGTTGTAGGTACATCCACAACAATTCGCCATTGACATAAGATTGTAGCCGAGGTTTAAATCATATGCATATATGTAGGTCTATCCACTTCTGTGGCTCAATAATCATAAGTGAGTTGATGGACAAGGGTTGAAATATTGTGATTGGACTATTCCAGTTATTCTTCCAAATTTGGTACTGGCTTCAGCTTGACGAGCAGAGGCAACTTCTCCCACACCAAGTAGGTACCTTGCTTATTCCACCAGTCATTTTCTGGATCATCGAGCTCCCAGTCGAAATAGCGCACCAACTTCGCCATTGTGAGTGACATCTCGGCATAAGCCATAGATCGTCCAATGCAAGCCCTCTGGCCATACGAGAACGGCTGAACAGCGAAGCGGTCATCATCTTTAAACTCAGAGTTTGGCTCGTCAAGCCAGCGCTCGGGATGAAACTCGCGTGCGCGCTTGAAGTTGCGCTCTGAGTGCCCGGCCGCCAGCTGGTTGACGCCAACGGCATACCCACCAGGGACCCATCCACCCTCAATCATCTCACCCTTTCCGGGAACGAACCGTGGCAGTGAACCCGGAGTCGGTGGATATAGACGCATACCCTCATTAAGGCAGGCGCGCAGATATTTGCAGCTGGTCACTGCCTGAACGGTCATATCCGCGCGGTTCTTGAAGAGGCCGCGTATTTCCTGCTTGAGCTTGTCAAGTTTATCTGGATTTCGCAGGAGCAAGTACGTCAATCCAGACATGCCTCCAGCCGATGTACCGCTACCTGCCACGATGAAATTCGAAGAGAGCATCACCAGTTCGAGATGGTTAAGCTTCTCGTCGTTTTCGAGGATGTATGACCTGTTGAATTATCGAGTTAGTAGTCTGTTGAACACCTTGCGGTACTGGCGAGAAAGACTAGTTCGGGCTTACATGAAGTCCTTGCCAGGATTCTTAGCTTCGACCCGCGCCTTCAATTTGGCCTCGGTCATTGCGATGTGCTTCTTTCTTGACTCGGTGACGTATTTTGGCGTCAACCAGTTGAGCAGACCCATGGCCCCGTACTGTACAGCAAGCTGAAACCATACAATGGCTTTGGCACGAGCGAGGATGGCTTGTATCCACGGTTGATCAGGGTTGTTTACACAACCCGAGGGCTCGCCGAAAGCCAGATCGGATACGATGTCGAATGCGACAAGATTGTACCATGTAGTCATGTCGAGAGGTCCATCTTTACACCGTTCCCTCAACTTCTGGACGAGATTGTCCGAGTGGTCTTGGAAGTAGTTTTCTTGTTCGCGTCTAGCATGATTCGAAACATCAGTACATCGCAGACGATTCATATGTAGCGTGGTCAAACTTACAGCGCTCTCTGGCTGAAAGCGGGATCTATAGCCCTCCTCAATCTCAGATGTCTATCTTGATGTTCCGTCATCAAGCTACGCTGACCGCCTATGCTTGCGGGCGCGATGCCCCTACCGTCGAGGGCTTTGACAAATTCAGGATTTCGTTGTCCGTATATCTTCTTCCACGCGCCCGACGTCGTATAAGACAGCTCATCAGGGGCAATGCGGACAACAGGGCCGTATTTGTCGTGCAGTTCGCGAATCTTCCAACTGATACGACCCTTCATGTTGGCCCGATTCCATGGTAAGCGAGAGATGGCCCAGAGCTTCGGGCCCGGATAGCCAGCCAGAGGGCTTAGGTAGAGGTTGTAGACGACCTTGCAGAAAACATAGAGCAAGATCTGAAATCCGCTGTAAGTTGGATATATGAGCAAATTTGGAGTTTGTGTGAAACCTACAAGCACAGAGACACCAGTGAGGATATTTCGGAATGTCAATGGCGGTACTTGGCGGAACTGATTCCAAAGACTATCTGGTATGAAAGATGTTGCCATGATGGCTTTGAGTAAACAAGACTCGGCGGATAGACAGTTCAGTTATCTTTGGCCCAGCGCTCCAGAGAGAGCTGAGAGTAGCGATGAAAACTACAAGGACATTTCTGCAGAGAACGGGCGTTTGGCAATGGGCATCATTTTTTTCTTCCTGTCCCCAGGTCTCGCACCCATTGACTGACACGCCTGATCAGTACAGAACAGAAACAACCAATAGGGCCTTGTTGTTGCCGCACGCTCTCACACAACATAAATATCCTAGAGGTTTTGAAGCCTCGCGCAGTGATGATAGTGCAAGTGACTAGGGTTGTTCAATTCGGGCCTTGCCGGTCGGCCCGAATCACTCGCAGGCATGCACGCAACACGTTAGGGGTACGGGTACCGATTGCGGCATCAACGGCCGAATACATGGGTCTATACGGGAACGTTTAGAAGTACCGACGAACACGTGGGAGCAGAAGTTCGGATCGACCACCGAATAGTATTTGAGGCTGGGGCACGTGTTGGGGATAAAAAGCATCAGTTTTCACATCTAAGCGGGATATGAAAATCTCGGGAAGAATAGCCCATGCTTGCTTCAGCGCAGTCCAATATAACGCGTCACTTTAATATACGGATCTAGCATTGGATCGAGATCCCCTGAGTAACTTTCAGTACACGATACTCCAGTGAGTTGGTCTATGAGGAGGGTAGGGGAGGTGCATGAGGTTCCCCTCGACCAAGATCACGAGCTAGTGGTGTGTTAGTAGCTGGGCATTTCACTCGTTCAGAAATGTCTCGTTTTTCTCCGATTAGCGCTATATTTCCGATGCATGCGACAGTTCCTAGCTGATTGTCGTATAGACACAGGCAGATCCATATTCCGGCTTTGCATCTCCATCATCGCCCGTTGCTGTTGTATACGCTCAAAAAAAACACCCCTTCGGCACGAATACAGAACATGGGTGATCAACATAGCGCCGACGTCCTTGTCTCGTTGGGAGCAACAATCCGCACTGAGCTTCAGCAAGTGCTATCGAGTAAGGCGCGAATCCACTTGCCGTTTGACGAGGACAAGACAGAATTCGACAAGGCCAATCTACGCTTCACACAGTACGAGCGTCCAACGTACCTTGCTGTCATTGATCCAGGCTGTGAGGACGATGTGATCGCAATTGTCAAGTATGCGCGTGGAAAGGGCATTCCATTTACACCTCGTGGTGGCCATCATGCAGTCACGAGCACCATGAGACACTTCCAGAACGGGATATGCATCAACATGCGACCGCTCAATCAAATGCGATGGGATGCCGAGAAGCAACAAGTCACTACTGGTGGCGGAGCAATAACAGATGAGTTCGTCCGCTTTGTACACAGTTTGGGAATGGAAGTCAGTAAGTTCCCTAGAACTTTGAATTTTTTTTATGAGTGCTAACGAGGCATAAAGACGTGGGATCGTGTCCTACGACTGGTGTCATTGGCGTAGCATTTGGCGCAGGCCTAGGGCGTTTGCAGGGAAAATATGGCTTTCTAAACGATAACATGGTTTCCTGCAAGCTTGTGCTCGCCGACGCAAGTGTGGTGACGGCGTCCAAGGACTCGCATCCAGACTTGTTCTGGGGCATCCGGGGGGCAGGCCACAACTTTGGCATCGCACTTGAAGCCACTTTCCAGGTCTATCCGCAGGCACATGGGGGCATACATCACACCTGGGACTTGGAGTACACTCTAGACCAGTGCGATGAGGTCTTCAAGACGCTCAATAGCGTCTATGAGACTATGCCCGCTGAATTGGCAATCTTCATTTTATGGATGCGCCAGAGTAGCGGGCGCAAGGTAAGTAGTCCTTTTCATGACGCAGACATGTAGAACGCTAAAGGAATGCAGCACATCATTCTCGTCAACCTGGTCTGGTCTGGTCCAGTGGCGGGCGCAGACCCCTATGTGCAGCGCTTTGAGTCTCTGAAGCCAGTCTTGAACAGTGGGCGAAAGTCGGTGCCTTGGCCGGAGCTGCCCTTTTCCACATACAAAGAGATGAACAAGCTCTTCTGCAAGCCCGAAGTCTGGCTCCGAGGCCCCTACAAGATGATGGGCGCCGCTTGCGTCAACACCTTTGACCTCAAGACGACACGCGAGTTCTTCGAGAGCGTCAAAGCTATGAGTGAGGAGTGGGAGGATCGCGGCTGGTTCAGCGCCATGTTTGAATGCCTGCCTGATCAGCGCGTGCGCGAGATTCCCAATGATGCGACAGCGTTCCCGTGGCGTGGGGGATCGAATCATTTCCTGTAAGTTCGACTCCGTTAGTCTTCCAATCAAAGCGATTCCTAACATGAGAGCTGCAGAATGCTTAACGCTACACCAAAGCGGATGGAGGATCGCAAGGTTTTCGAGGGCCATCTCGACTACTGGAAGCAACGCTTCATTGAGACGTCTGGGTACGGCCGTTTGCAGCAGTATGTGAGTTATGGAAATGGCACG
>Ga0265797_10006946_pt1 | contig 15733 bp, 14 predicted proteins | sample P2T30metagenome_FD_192433 | JGI IMG/M metagenome (GOLD analysis project Ga0265797, IMG submission 192433) | Plant litter microbial communities from East Loma Ridge, Irvine, California - P2 T30 | ecosystem: Environmental > Terrestrial > Plant litter > Unclassified | place: USA: California... | reverse complement strand
CGCTCCGCCAAAGCCACGGCGTCGTTGACCCGGTCGACGCCGGTCACCTGCCAAACCGGGCGCTCGCTGGCCAGCGCGAGAGCAATGGCGCCGCTGCCAGTTCCCAGATCGAGCACACGGGCCGGGCAGCCAGGCAACAGCGCGAGCGCGGTCTCCACCAGTAACTCGGTGTCCGGGCGCGGAATCAGAGTGTGCGGCGCAACGTGCAGGTCCAGGCTCCAGAACCCTTGCCGGCCGAGGATGTAAGCCACCGGCTCGCCGTTGCCGCGGCGAGCCAAGCTGGCCGTGAAGCGCGCAGCCGCATCGGCCTCGACCTCACGGTCAGACCAGGTGCGCAGGTAGCTGCGCGGCTTGCCAAGGGCATCGGCCAGCAGCAGCTCGGCGTCCAGACGGGCGCTGGGCGAGTCCGGCAGGTAGGCGGCGTGGAGCAGGGATTCGATGGTCGCCATGGTTCTCTCTCGGGGCAGCTCGGGTGAGACGTGCCGCAGATCGTTAGCTGCGGCGGACGAAAAACGCGTCGGTTACGCGCTTCATCATCCGACGGCTAACAGACCTGCGTTGCCGCGGCTCAATCGCCGAGTGCCGCCAGCTGGTCGGCCTGGTATTCGGCGAGCAACGGTTCGATCACCGCGTCGACACCGCCGGCAATCACTTCGTTGAGCGAATACAGCGTCAGGTTGATGCGGTGATCGGTGACCCGGCCCTGGGGAAAATTGTAGGTGCGGATGCGCTCGGAGCGATCACCGGAACCGACCAGCAGCTTGCGCGTGTCGGATATTTCCTTGTGCGCAGCGGACTCCTGCTGATCCTTGAGCTTGGCCGCCAGCCAGGCCATGGCCTTGGCGCGGTTCTTGTGCTGCGAGCGTTCTTCCTGACACTCCACCACAGTGCCGGTGGGAATGTGGGTGATGCGGATCGCCGAATCGGTGGTGTTGACGTGCTGACCACCGGCGCCCGAAGAGCGGTAGGTATCGACGCGCAGATCGGCAGGGTTGATCTCGATGGCCATCTGCTCGTCTGGCTCCGGCAATACTGCCACGGTGCAGGCCGAGGTGTGGATGCGCCCCTGGGATTCGGTTTCCGGCACGCGTTGCACACGGTGCGCACCGGATTCGAATTTGAGCTTGGCGAACACATTGTCACCCTCTACCCGGGCAATCACCTCCTTGAAACCGCCGTGCTCGCCCTCGTTGGCGGACAACACTTCGACGCGCCAGCCCTGCTTCTCGGCATAGCGCGAGTACATGCGAAACAGGTCGCCAGAGAAAATCGCCGCCTCGTCGCCGCCGGTACCGGCGCGCACTTCGAGAAACACGTTGCGCCCGTCGTTGGGGTCCTTGGGCAGCAACATGCGCTGCAGGCTGTCTTCCAGTTCGAGCAGGCGCGCCTTGGCGGTGTCGACTTCTTCCTCGGCCATTTCACGCATGTCCGGGTCGCTGTCCTTGAGCAGCGCCTGGGCACCCTCCAGGTCGGCCTGCACCTTGCGGAACTCGCGAAACGCCATGATCACCGGTTCTATCTCGGCGTATTCCTTGGAATAGGCGCGAAACTGGCTTTGATTACCGATCACGTCAGCATCACTGAGCAGGGCCGTGACCTCTTCGAAACGATCCTGCAACACGTCGAGTTTATTGATCAGCGAAGCTTTCATTGCATGCCTTCTATTTATTGACCAAGCCGGACGACGCGCCTTCTTCGAGGGCGAAAAGTTCCTGGGCCACGCCGAGCGCATCGACGCGCCCATCGGCAGAGAATTTTTTCAGCTGCACGCTGGGCGCATGCAGCAACTTGTTGGTCAGGCCGCGGGCCAGCTGGGCCAATACCTCTTCGGCAGCGGCGCCGTTGGCGAGCATGCGTTGGGCGCGGGCCAGCTCGTCATCACGCAAGCGCTCGGCCTGCTGACGGTAAGCACGCAGCACATCCACCGCGGCCAGCTCACGCAGGCGCACCATGAAGTCGTCGGCGCCCACGGCGACCAGCTCTTCGGCGGCCTGAGCAGCGCCCTGACGGCTTTTGAGGTTTTCGGCGATCACTTCATGCAGGTCATCGACGGTATACAGATACACGTCATCCAGCTCGCCAACCTGGGGTTCGATGTCCCGCGGCACGGCGATGTCGACCATGAAAATCGGTTTGTGCTTGCGCTGTTTCAGCGCACTTTCCACCGCGCCCTTGCCGAGAATTGGCAACTGGCTGGCAGTGGAGCTGATGACGATATCGCTGTGCGCCAGCTCCTGAGGAATATCCGAGAGCAGCACGGCGTGCGCGCCGAACTGTTCGGCCAGGCTGCTGGCGCGCTCAAGGGTACGATTGGCCACGACGATGCGTTTGATGCCTTGGTCATGCAGATGCCGGGCGACCAGGCTGATGGTCTCGCCGGCGCCGATCAGCAACGCCTGGCTGCGGTGCAGGTCGGTGAAGATCTGCTTGGCCAGGCTCACGGCAGCAAAAGCCACCGACACCGGGTTTTCGCCGATGGCGGTGTCGGTGCGCACCTGCTTGGCGGTGCTGAAGGTGGCCTGAAACAGGCGGCCGAGCAATGGGCCCAGGGTGCCGGCCTCACGGGCAACGGCAAAGGCAGACTTCATCTGGCCGAGAATCTGCGGTTCGCCCAGCACCATCGAGTCGAGGCCGGAAGCCACGCGCATCATGTGACGAACTGCCGCATCGTCTTCATGGATATAAGCGCAGGCGCGCAGCTCATCGACACTCAAATGGTGATAATCGGCCAGCCAGCCGAGCACCGCATCGACACCCTCCCCGTCCTGTTCGAGGTACAACTCGCTGCGGTTGCAGGTCGACAGAATCGCCGCCTCACGGCTTGGCGTGTGCCGACACAGCAGCTGCAGGGCCTCCACCAGCTGCTCTGGGGTAAACGCCACGCGCTCGCGGACGTCCACCGAAGCGGTCTTGTGGTTGATACCGAGGGCGATAAAGGCCATGCACGTCGCTGACAGGGGGGTGGAAGCCGGTAATTGTCCTACTTCGATCGGTGCAGGACAACCATTGGCCAGCGCATGGCGACGATAGTCCGCCTTGATCGCAGGCAATGAGAATTACTCAACCTAGCTTACGCCAGCGCTTTACAGGTAGCTCTCAACACCGGTAAGTGCGGCTCGGGGAACGTATCGGCGCAAGGCACCATCAATCCGCCATCGCGGCCAGCCCACTGCTGTTAAACGACAGACATTTATCCGATGCAACACAGCCCGCCTGAGACAGTCCAAGCTCTCATCGCCAGGACACACGGCCTGCCCATGGGCTTGCCCAACGGCTTGTGTCATGATGGCCAAAACCGCAGGTTAGTCGCATTTTCCCTTATGAATAGACCCATCGCGTTGCTGACCGCCCTTGCCTTTTTGGGCGGTTGCCAGACTTTCTCGCCGTCCGCTCCGGACGGCAACGTGCCTGTTGAAGAACCGGGCAGCGAAGCACAGGCCGAGGCGCCTGAGGCGTACGGCTCGTTCAGCCAGGAAACCATGCTGGCCTTGCTGACCGCCGAACTGGCCGGCCAGCGCAACCGCTTCGACATCGCCCTCAACAATTACGTCCAGCAGGCCAACTCGACGCAGGACCCTGGCGTCGCCGAGCGCGGGTTCCGCATCGCCGAGTACCTGGGTGCCGAGCAGGAGGCGCTGGACACCTCGCTGGTCTGGGCCAAGAACGCGCCTGCCAGTGTTGACGCGCAACGCGCCGCCGCCGTGCAACTGGCGCGCGCCGGTCGCTACGACGAATCCATGGAGTACATGGAGCGCGTACGGCAGCGCCAAGGCAACACCCACTTCGACTTCCTCGCGCTGTCTGCAGCGGACACCGACCCGGACACCCGTGCCGGCTTGCTGCAAAGCTTTGACCGCTTGCTCGGCAAGTACCCGAACGACGGCCAGTTGCTGTTCGGCAAGGCACTGCTCCTGCAGCAGGACGGCCGCCCCGAAGAAGCCCTGAAGCTGCTCGAAACCAGCACCGCCAAGCATGACCAGTCGGCGCCGCTGCTACTTCGTGCGCGCCTGCTGCAAAGCCTGGGTCGCGGCGAAGAAGCATTGCCACTGCTCAAGAAAGGCATGGAGCGCAGCCCCAACGACAAGCGCCTGCGCCTGACCTACGCCCGCCAATTGGTCGAGCTGGGCCGCATGGACGACGCACGCAGCGAATTCTCTTCGTTGCTGCAGCAGTTTCCCGAAGACGACGACCTGCGTTTCTCCCTGGCACTGGTGTGCCTGGAAGCCGAAGCCTGGCGCGAGGCCATCGTTTACCTCGAGGAGCTGGTCCAGCGCGACGCACACGTCAATCCGGCGCAGTACAACCTTGGCCGTGCCCATGAAGCCCTCGGCAATGTCGACGAAGCGCTACTCGCCTACTCGCTGGTGGGTGGGGGCAACGATTACCTGCCCGCCCAGGCGCGCCTGACCGATCTGCTGGTCGCCAACGGCCGTGGCGCCGAGGCGTCCAAGCATTTGGCAGAAGCTCGTGACAGCGAGCCGGAATACGCCCTGCAGCTGTACCTGATCGAGGCGGAGGCACTGTCCAAGCAGAACCAGCCGGACCAGGCCTGGGCGCTCATCCAGGATGCGCTCAAGCAATACCCTGGCGACGTGAATCTGCTGTACACACGCGCCATGCTCGCCGAGCCGCGTAATGACTTGACGCAGTTGGAGCGTGACCTGCGCACCATCATCGAGCGCCAACCTGACAACGCCATGGCCCTCAACGCGCTCGGCTACACGCTGGTTGACCGCACCGATCGCCACCAGGAAGGCCTGCAGCTGATTCAGCAGGCACATGATCTCAACCCTGAAGACCCGGCAATTCTCGACAGCCTGGGCTGGGCAAACTTTCGCCTGGGCAACTTGGCCGAAGCGGAAAAACTGCTGCGCCAGGCATTCGAGCGCTTCCCGGACCATGAAGTCGCGGCCCATTTGGGCGAAACCCTGTGGGCGCAGAACAAGCAGCGCGAGGCCAGGAAAATCTGGCGCGACGCGCTCAAGGAACAACCCGACAGTGAAATCCTGCGCAGCACAGTGCTGCGCCTGACCGGATCAGAGAGGCCTTGATGCAGTTCCGCCCCTTACTCGTACTCGCTCTGGCAACCCTGCTGGCCGGCTGTTCCGGCCTGGCCACCCATGAGGCGGTGGAACAAGGCTTGGGTGACCCGGCTCGCTGGCAGGCGCACAAACAGCAGATCGGCACCATCGATGGCTGGCAGATCAACGGCAAGGTCGGCATCCGCGCACCGCGTGATTCTGGCAGCGGCACGCTGTTCTGGCTGCAACGCCAGGACTATGCGGACATCCGCCTGTCCGGCCCGCTGGGTCGCGGTGCAGCACGCCTGACCGGGCGGCCAGGTGATGTGCAGCTGGAAGTCGCCAATCAGGGCCGCTACCAGGCCGAATCCCCCGAGGAATTGCTGCAACAGCAACTGGGCCTCAACCTGCCGGTTTCCCACCTGCTTTGGTGGATTCGCGGCTTGCCCGCGCCGGACAGCAAAAGCCGTCTGACGCTCGATGCCGACAGCCGACTCGCACAGTTGAGCCAGGATGGCTGGGAAGTCAGCTACACCCGCTATGTCGAACAGAATGGTTACTGGCTGCCAGAACGCCTGCGCCTCGAAGGCCATGACATCCAGGTGACGCTAGTGATCAAGGACTGGCAACCGCGCCAGCTCGGCCAGTAAAGCGCTCGCCGCCCAAGGCGGATGGCGCCCTGGGTAAATGCATGCATATGGCGATGGTGGATGAGTGAGGCGTCATCACCCTACATCACGCCTAGCCTGCGGTTGAGCGCAGCGATACCCAGGGCATATTCCCGGGTGTCGCTGCGCTCGACCCAGACTACAAAGCGCACTCACTCCTGATATTGCTGCGCTCGACCCAGGCATCGGGCTGCGTTAGCCTGCGCTACCTCTTATCTCCCCTCGCCAGCCATTGCTCCCATGACCGACGCCATACCTGCTCACGCCGAACTCGTCCTGCCCGCTCCGGCCAAACTGAATCTGATGCTGCATATCCTCGGCCGGCGCGATGACGGTTATCACGAGCTGCAGACCCTGTTCCAGTTTCTTAACCACGGTGACGAGCTTGGGTTCAGCCAGCGCGATGATGGCGTTATCCGCTTGCACACCGAGATCGACGGCGTACCTCACGACAGCAACCTGATCGTACGCGCGGCGCGGCAATTGCAGGAACACAGCGGCACGCGGCTGGGCGCCGATATCTGGCTGGACAAACGCCTGCCAATGGGCGGCGGTATAGGCGGCGGCAGCTCGGATGCGGCCACCACCCTGCTCGGCCTCGCTCACCTCTGGCAGCTGGACTGGAGTGAAGATCGCCTGGCAGCGCTGGGCCTGAGCCTGGGCGCGGACGTGCCGGTATTCGTGCGCGGCCGCGCCGCATTCGCCGAAGGCGTCGGTGAGAAACTCACACCGGTCGAGCTGCCCGAGCCCTGGTTTCTCGTTGCCGTACCGCAAGTGCTTGTCAGCACAGCAGAAGTTTTCTCCGATGGCGAGTTGACACGCGATACGCCGCCCATTAAAGTTCGCAGCCTTCTTGAGGGGGGTGGTCGTAATGACTGCCAGCCGGTCGTCGAGAAGCGTTACCCAGCTGTACGTAACGCACTGATCTTGCTGAACAAATTTGTTCCAACAAGATTGACCGGCACTGGAGCTTGTGTGTTTGGGAGCTTCCCAAACAAGGACGATGCTGATAAAGTCGCCCGCCAACTTCCAGCCACACTGCCAAGTTTTGTCGCACGCGGTGCCAACGTTTCGATGTTGCATCACAGGTTGCAAGAACTGGCCAGGAAGTGAATGCGTAGCATCGGTTATACGTTACAGGGGCGTCGCCAAGCGGTAAGGCACCAGGTTTTGATCCTGGCATGCGTTGGTTCGAATCCAGCCGCCCCTGCCATAACCACCCAAGGGTGGCTCGTACTACCGAATTGAGCAGCATTGCGTCACACACGATACAGGGGCGTCGCCAAGCGGTAAGGCACCAGGTTTTGATCCTGGCATGCGTTGGTTCGAATCCAGCCGCCCCTGCCATTTTTATACTCATCCAGGTTACCCTCAGCCGGCAGGTACTGCGCGTGTCCAAGATGATGGTCTTTACGGGGAACGCTAACCCCGATCTGGCGCGACGTATCGTTCGTCAGCTGCACATCCCCCTCGGCGATGCCTCTGTCGGAAAGTTTTCCGACGGCGAAATCATGATTGAAATCAACGAAAACGTCCGCGGTAAAGACGTATTCCTGATTCAGCCGACGTGCGCGCCAACCAATGACAACCTGATGGAACTGGTAGTGATGGCCGATGCCTTCCGCCGCTCCTCAGCCACTCGAATCACTGCTGTCATCCCCTACTTCGGCTATGCCCGCCAGGATCGCCGTCCGCGTTCCGCCCGCGTGGCAATCAGCGCCAAAGTCGTGGCCGACATGCTGACCGTTGTAGGCATCGACCGTGTTCTCACCGTCGATCTGCACGCGGACCAGATTCAAGGCTTCTTCGATATCCCCGTCGACAACATCTACGGCTCGCCCGTACTGGTCGACGACATCGAAGATCAGCGTTTCGACAACCTGATGATCGTCTCCCCGGACATTGGCGGTGTGGTGCGCGCTCGCGCCGTCGCCAAATCCCTGGGTGTGGACCTGGCGATCATCGACAAGCGTCGTGAGAAAGCCAACCACTCCGAGGTGATGCACATCATCGGTGACGTGGAAGGCCGTACCTGCATCCTGGTCGACGACATGGTCGACACCGCCGGCACCCTGTGCCACGCGGCCAAGGCTCTGAAGGAACACGGCGCTGCCAAGGTGTTCGCCTATGCGACCCACCCGGTACTGTCGGGCCGCGCCATCGAGAACATCGAGAACTCGGTACTGGACGAACTGGTGGTGACCAACACCATCCCGTTGTCCGCCGCCGCGCAATCCTGTTCGCGCATTCGCCAACTGGACATCGCGCCGGTTGTCGCTGAAGCGGTACGCCGCATCAGCAATGAAGAATCGATCAGCGCGATGTTCCGTTAAGGACAACGCGCTGATAAAAAACGCCTGGCCGCGTGGCCTGGCATTTCACTGAACCGCCCCGTCGCTGGTCGCAAGCGTAACGGGCGGTTTGGTTATTTTGGAGAAGTGAAATGACTGCTGAATTTACTGTGAATGCCGAAGCGCGTTCCGACCTGGGGAAAGGTGCGAGCCGCCGCCTGCGTCGTAACGCCGCCCTGGTTCCGGCTGTAATCTACGGTGGCGAGAAAGCCCCTGTATCGATCAGCCTGGTTGCCAAGGATTTCGCCAAACTGCTGGAAAACGAAGCCGCATTCAGCCACGTGCTGAACCTGGTCGTTGACGGCAAGAAAGAAAACGTACTGATCAAAGCTCTGCAGCGTCACCCGTCCAAGGGCTTCGTTCTGCACGCTGACTTCATCCGCGTCATTGCCGGCCAGAAGCTGACCGCTCACGCTCCTCTGCACTTCATCAACGAAGCCTCTGCAGTTGGCGTCAAGAAAGGCGGCGGCGAAATCCTGCACAGCCTGAGCGAAGTCGAAATCTCCTGCCTGCCGAAAGACCTGCCGGAGTTCATTGAAGTCGACATGGCCAATGTCGAAATCGACCAGACCGTTCACCTGTCCGACATCAAACTGCCGAAAGGCGTTGAGCTGGTTGCTCTGGCCCACGGCAGCGATCTGCCGGTTGCCAGCATCCACCTGCCGCGCGTTCGTGTAGAAGATACCGAAGGCGAAGGCGAAAGCACCGCCGAGTAATTGGCGAGCTCCTCACTTCGGTGAGGAACTGCTTCAAGAAAGGGCTCCTGTATGACTGCCGTACAACTGATCGTTGGCCTGGGTAACCCGGGTCCCGAATACGACCAGACCCGGCACAATGCAGGGGCCCTTTTCGTTGAGCGCCTGGCAGACAGCCAGCGCGCCAACCTCAGCGTTGATCGCAAGTATTTCGGCCTGGTGGGCAAATTCGCCCATGAGGGCCGCGAAGTTCGTCTGCTCATCCCCACCACGTTCATGAACCGCAGCGGCCAGTCCGTGGCGGCGTTGGCAAATTTCTTCAAGCTGGGGCCCGAAGAAATCCTGGTGGCCCACGACGAACTCGACATGCCTCCCGGCGTCGCCAAACTCAAACAGGGTGGCGGGCACGGCGGGCATAACGGGCTGCGCGACATTATCGCGCAACTCGGCAACCAGAATAATTTCCACCGCCTGCGGCTTGGCATCGGCCACCCCGGGCACGCCAGCATGGTTTCCAACTTCGTGCTGGGCCGCGCACCGCGTGGCGAGCAGGAACTGCTGGATGCCAGCATCGGTTTCGCTCTCGACGTCCTCCCGGAGATTCTTGCCGGTGACTGGACGGTAGCGATGCGCAAGCTGCACAGCCAGAAAGCCACTCTCTAAATTTTATCTACCGCCTTTGGCGCGAGGGACACACCATGGGATTCAATTGCGGCATCGTCGGCCTACCCAACGTCGGCAAGTCCACCCTGTTCAACGCCCTCACCAAATCCGGTATCGCGGCCGAGAACTTCCCGTTCTGCACCATCGAGCCGAACAGCGGCATCGTACCGATGCCCGACCCGCGCCTCGATGCGCTGGCGGAAATCGTCAAACCCGAGCGCGTAATTCCCACCACCATGGAATTCGTAGACATCGCCGGCTTGGTAGCAGGCGCGTCGAAAGGTGAAGGCCTGGGCAACAAATTCCTCGCCAACATCCGCGAGACCGACGCCATCGCCCACGTAGTGCGCTGCTTCGAAGACGAGAACGTCATCCACGTCGCCAACAGCGTCGACCCCAAGCGTGACATCGAGATCATCGACCTCGAACTGATCATGGCCGACCTCGACAGCTGCGAGAAGCAACTGCAGCGCGTCACCCGCACCGCCAAGGGCGGCGACAAGGAAGCCGTGGCGCAGAAAGCGCTGCTGGAAAAGCTCATCCCCCACTTCACCGAAGCCAAGCCGGCTCGCAGCCTGATGAAGACCCTGGGCGATGACGAGAAGCGTCTGGTCAAGACCTTCCACCTGCTGACCACCAAGCCGGTGATGTACATCGCCAACGTCGCCGAAGACGGCTTCGAGAACAACCCGCTGCTCGACGTGGTGCAAGCCATCGCCGACGCCGAAGGCGCCATCGTGGTACCGGTGTGCAACAAGATCGAGGCCGAGATCGCCGAGCTGGACGATCTGGAAGAAATGCAGATGTTCCTCGAGACCATGGGCATGACCGAGCCAGGCCTGAATCGCGTGATCCGCGCCGGTTACTCGATGCTCAACCTGCAGACCTACTTTACCGCTGGCGTGAAGGAAGTGCGCGCCTGGACCGTCAAGGTCGGTGCCACCGCACCGCAGTCCGCTGCCGCGATCCACACCGACTTCGAAAAAGGCTTCATCCGCGCCGAAGTCATCGCCTATGACGACTTCATCCAGTACAAGGGCGAAGCCGGTGCCAAGGAAGCCGGCAAATGGCGCCTGGAAGGCAAGGAATACATCGTCAAGGACGGCGACGTGATGCACTTCCGCTTCAACGTCTAAGCCGCCCTGCGCGACACCAAGCCCCTCCAGAGCCCGCTCTCGAGGGGTTTTGCTTTTGCAGACCAGCGATAATCTAAACACCGGCGCTATCAGACCCTCTATTAAGGTGAAGCCAAAGCCTTTAGAGGGCGCTTGCCATGGATATGCTTTCCCACCGCCTGATGCTGCACTACCTCGCCAACCTGGGCGAAGCCTCGGGTGACTTCGGTACATCGCTACACAGCGAACACGCTTCAGGTAACGTCGAGCGCCTACTCCTTACACGCAACGACTGGATGCCGAACAACAACAGCCACCCCGTCCGGCTATACCGGCAGGCACTCAAGGACAAAGGGCTACCGGGCCCAGCCGGCACGCAGCAGCTGTTTAAGGCGCATGGCTGGCCTGCGCAGTGGGTAGACGGCATCTATGACTACCACCACTACCACAGCAACGCACACGAGGTGCTAGGCGTCATCCAGGGCCATGCGCGGGTCATGGTGGGCGGGCCTGGCGGCCAAGAGCTGAGCGTGCGAGCAGGGGACGTACTGGTGCTACCGGCTGGCACCGGGCACTGCAACCTCGGCAGCAGTGAGGATTTCCTCGTAGTGGGCGGCTATCCGTATGGCCAGGAACCGGATCTCTGCCGCGCAGCGCCAACCGCCGAGCAGCAACGCGCCATCGAGCAAACGCCCTTCCCCTCCAGCGATCCCGTGCTCGGCTAGGCAGCCGATTTTTCGCGCACAGCGGGCAGGTTGCCGCCGCCACTCGTAGAAAAACGGCTAAGCATTTGAAAGTGCGTAAATTTATTATGCAGAAAGGGTTGACACACAACAGCCTTCTGCGGAAAATGCGCGCCACTCGGCTACGTAGCTCAGCTGGTTAGAGCATAGCATTCATAATGCTGGGGTCCGGGGTTCAAGTCCCTGCGTAGCCACCAAACAAAACAAGGGTTTACCGAAAGGTAAGCCCTTTTTTGTTTCTGGGGCAGACTACAAACAGACTACACCCAGACCACCGGGCCTCATGCCTGGGCACGTAGTGGCTCAATCTCGTGCTCAATCTCTTCGCCATTGGCGGCAAAAGTCGTTGCTAACGAATAGTCGGTTTGCAGGTTCATCCAGAACTGAGCAGACGTATCAAAATAGCGCCCAAGGCGAATAGCCATATCTGCAGTCACCCCACGTCGCTCACGAACGATTTCATTCACCGTGGGAGCAGATACATGGAGCGCACGAGCCAGTGCAGCCGGGGAAATATCCAGCGGCTCTAGAAACTCTTCGCGAAGGATTTCGCCCGGATGGATGGGGCGCATACCGTTAATTGCCATGGTGCGACCTCCCTAGTGATAGTCGACTATTTCAACATTCGTCGGGCCGGCGTCCGACCACTCGAAACAAACACGGAATTGATCATTGATTCTAATGCTGTACTGACCCATCCGATTTCCCTGTAACGCCTCAAGTCGATTACCGGGTGGAGAACGCAGGTCTCGAAGCTCAGTGGCCGCGTGCAGCATGGTTAACTTCCGCGTGGCGACATTGAGGATATTCTTCCACCGCCGCGAATCACCGGTTTCGAACAGAGCCCGAGTCTCTGGACACTTAAAGCTCAAAATCACGCTTTAACCCTTAACGTTAAGCGTTATAGATATACTACTTCATTGCTCTGAATATTCAAGTGAACGCATGGCCGCTCTGCTGCAGCGGCGAGAGCCTTAGCGCTGATTCCAGATGATCAGGCGATAGATGCGCATAACGCATAGTCATTGTGATAGACGAGTGGCCCAGGATCCGCTGCAAGCTGAGAATATCCCCTCCCCCCATCATGTAATGACTGGCAAAGGTATGACGCAGAATGTGGGTCAGCTGACCCGGCGTATGGAAACCACAACGCTGATACGCGCTACGGAAAGCAGCCCTGCAGGGCATGAACAGTCGGCCAGATCCTGGCATGGCAACGGATAACGCAGCCTCCTCAACTTCTTTAGGGATCGGCACCGACCGGGACTGACGATTCTTTGTCCTGTGGAAATGGGCCTTGCCCCCGAATAGCGCCGCACGGCTCAGACTTTCGGCCTCATCCCAACGAGCCCCAATTGCCAAGCAGATCAAAGCAACCGGGTAGGTGTGGTTGTTGGTGGACTTCCTGCACTCATCGAGCAGCAGACCGACTTGATCCAGGGTCAGAAACGTCAGCTCGGTCTGGTCGGTCTTGATCTGGCGGATCTTGGCCAGCGGGTTGACGCCATGCCATGCACCGAGGCGGATCAGCTCAGAGAAAACAGCCGATAGGTAACGCTGCTCATGGTTCACCGTGGCCGGCGTGCAGGTCTTCGAACGCTCGGTACGGTAGCGACCGAAATCCAGGGCGGTGAAGCTGGTAGCGATCGGGTTACCCAGCGCTACGGCAATAGCCTTGGTACGCGGATCGCTGCACGGCTGTGAAGGCGTGGGTTGCTAGAAGACGAAATACCCAACCACCAACATCGATACGCAGGCAACCAGGCCGAGAATCAGCAACAAGCGACTGACGCCGGAGCGTTCGCGTTTTTCGAGGAGTTGTTGGGCGTGCAGCTGTAGGTAGGATGGCGCTACGCGCAGTTTGGCGGGGCGTTGAATTCTGAGGATATTGCCACCTTCTGGCGTGGCGGCATCGGGATCAGGTTTGGCCCTGAAGTTTTCCCATGAAGCGTTGTGGCCTTGCTGTCGGCGGCCCTCTCGCCACCACTCTCGGTCTTCCAATCCCATGATCAGCCCTCCTGGCTGGTAATGATCTTTCCACTCGATCATTCAGAGCTGCGTTGGCAGCTGCGAGTTCAGTGTACAGGCGTAAACAGCGTAGCGCGCGCCGGCTGTCCGCGCTGTGATTTAAGTACCACTTACATTCTTTGTTCGGCCTGCCCCGCGCTGGCATCAACGTAGCGCCGGGCGCACAATCGCGGTTTCCGCTTTGCCCTGACTGACTGCCTTGAATCCCCCTAGCCTGCCCGAAACCGCCAGCCTGCCTGCATTGACGCGGCGTTGCTGTGCGTGGCTGTTGGCGGGTGCGTTGGGCATGGTGGCGCTGACGAGCCAGGCCGAACCGCTGGCGCTGCGTGAGCACCACCGCTGGACCAACGCCGACGATGACGGCCCCAATCAGGTCGGCGCCCTGGCGCAGACGACGGACGGTTACCTGTGGCTGGGCAGCGATGATGGCTTGCTGCGCTTCGACGGTTTCAACTTCATACGCTACTTGCCGGGTGACGACCAGCCGCTGGGTACGGTGGCTAGCCTGCTGGCGTTGGGCGATGGCCTGTGGGTCGGGTTGCGGGCCGGTGGCGCGCGGCTAATCGAGGGGCCGACGTCCCGCTACTTCGCGCCGGGCCAGGGCCTGCCGACCGGCCCGCTGTACGGGTTCGCCCGTGATGCAGACGGGGTGATCTGGGCGGCCGCTCACGATGGCCTGGCGCGCTTCGATGGCCAGCGTTGGCACTCGGTCGGCGAGGCCGAGGGCTTTGCGGGGCATGGGGCACGCGCGGTGTTCGTCGACCGCTCGGGTGCCACATGGGCGGCAAGCAGCACGCGGCTGTACCAACGTCCAGCGGGTGCCCAGCGCTTCCAGGAAGTGCCCGGCGATCTCGACTGGGCGAGCCAGATCGCCCAGGCGGCGGATGGCACTATTTGGGTGGGCGAACGTTACGTCAATCGCCTGCACCATGTGGCGCAGCAGCGTCTGCAGAGCCAGGTGGTGGATTCGCCGATCAATGGCCTGCTGTTCGACCGCCGCGGCGGGCTGTGGGCCAGTACGCCGGGCAATGGGTTGCGCCGCTACGAAACGGCGGGCGAGCAGCTCGATGACCTGTATGAAGAGCGGCTTACCAGCGCCCAGGGGCTGAGCGCCGATTACCTGTGGCCGTTACTGGAAGACCGCGACGGCACTGTGTGGGCCGGCAGCAGCGGCGGGCTCGACCGCTTCCGCTTGCGCGAGATGACCCCTGCCCCTCTGCCGGCCGACACGCTCAACGCGGCCCTGGCAGTGAGCAGCGACGGCGCACTGTGGGCGGCGAGTAACCACCACGCACTGATGCGCCTGCACGGCAAGGCGTTGCAGCGCTGGTCGATTGCCGAACCGGTCACCAGCCTGATCGCCGGCCGCGATGGCACGGTGTGGGCCGGCGGCCCGCACGGGATCTGGCGCGGCACGCCGAGCGGCATCCAGCACCAGGCCGAGCTGCCACCCGAGGCGGCGGATGACACGTCGATCCGCGCGATGACAGTGGGCGCAGACGGCGCGCTGTGGGTGTCGATCAACCGCCTCGGTTTGTACGTGCTGCGCGGCGACAGCTGGCAGGCGCTGCCGCACCCCAGCGAGGCGCCGAGCCAGGTGATGCCGGTGAGTGCGAGCAGCGATGCCGAAGGGCGCCTGTGGTTCGGCTACCGGAACAACCTGATCGTCACTTATCAGGGTGACGAGGTTCGTCAATGGGGCGCTGCGCAGGGCCTGGACATCGGTCACGTCACCGCGCAGCTGCACCACGAGGGCGCCGACTGGGTGGGCGGCCAGCACGGCTTGGCGCGCTTCGACGGCCAGCGCTTCCAGACGCTGCAACTGCCGGATAACGGCCAGTTCGACAACCTCTATGCGATCCTGCCCGGCCACGGCGGTGACCTGTGGGTGCATGGCAAGGCGGGCATCATCCAGCTGCCGGCTGCCGAGCTGCGGCGCGCGCTGGACGAGCCGGGCTATCGCCTGCGTTACCGCTCCGTCGGCCTGGACGGCAGCCTGGCCAACGATCCTTACCGGGTGCTGCCGCTGCCCACCGCCGTGCGTGGGCAGAACGGCCGGCTGTGGTTTTCCACCAGCGCCGGGGTCAGCTGGATCGACCCGGCCAGCCAACCGCCAGCGCCGCCCGTGCCGCCGGTGGTGATCGAAGCCGTGCAGGTGGATGGCGCCCCGCAGCCGCTGACGGCACCGCTGAACCTGCCAGCGGCGACGCAACGCCTAGTGATCGACTACACGGCGCTGAACCTGCGCGCGCCGCAAAGCCTATCGTTCCGCTATCGCCTGCAGGGTTACGACCGCGACTGGATCGAGGCCGGGCGCCAGCGGCGCGCCACCTACACCGGATTGCCGGCTGGCAGCTACCGGTTCGAGGTGCAGACCTTCGACCAGAGCGGCGCAGTGCCTGCCGCGCCGACCGTGCTGGTGTTCAGTGTCGAGCCGGTGTTCTACCTG
>Ga0265797_10006945_pt1 | contig 15736 bp, 15 predicted proteins | sample P2T30metagenome_FD_192433 | JGI IMG/M metagenome (GOLD analysis project Ga0265797, IMG submission 192433) | Plant litter microbial communities from East Loma Ridge, Irvine, California - P2 T30 | ecosystem: Environmental > Terrestrial > Plant litter > Unclassified | place: USA: California... | reverse complement strand
CCAGTCCTCACCAGTCCATCGCAGGCTGCATGTCCGGCAAAGCGGTGTTGGAAACATGGCGTCCGTTTGCTCTTGCTAGCCTCGACGCTATCGACCGATTGCTTCATACATACGCTAAAGTCTTCTATCCGATCTACCCACTATTCCACTGGCCAAGCTTTAAAGAGCGCGTTAGGAAAAGAGACTTCCTCACCGACCGCGGCCTTTTTGCATCAGTGATGGGGGCCTGCGCGCTGGTCCGGGCTCATGAGCTTACCACTGTTGCCCATGTATCCTCAACCCTTTCCGAGAGTTCAGGAGGGCTAGAGACTGAGAGTTATTTTCTTGCAGCGTCTGCTGTAATGTCTCAAGAACTCTCCAACGCTCGCGACCTGCATTACCTGCGAGCTTCTGGCTTACTGGCGTTGGCAGCATTTCACCGTGGGCAAACAACGCAGATGCACGAGTATCTGGGTCGTTTCTGGACTCTTTCATCTGCTGATGGTTTTACCGACGAATCCCAATGGCCGCAAGACATCACCCTGATTGAGACTGAAGAGCGTCGGCGCTTATTCTGGTCGATCTACAGCCTCGATGTCCTAGCCTCCATAGTCTACGGTAAAACCACGTTGGTGGAAGACACCAACGTCCGCGTCAGATATCCACAGGAATTCGATGATCCTCGTATCACAGACCACTCTTACGTGTTCAGTGCCGAGCCATCGTGGCTCGAAGGCTGGAATTTCGTCGTGGACCTCACGAGAGCGCTCGCCAATAACTTGATCCATCATCGTCGACGTCACTATCCGACTCACAGCAGCGGGCTGGCATGCTTACGACAACACACGCCAATCCCCGCAGACAATGATAGCCTGGTGGTCAATACAATGGCTTATTACCATCGAATGCCTTCACAGTTCAAGACAAATACTCCACCAGCCATGACGGCCGATTTTGCCGCAGACCCCATTGACATACAGGCGATCCGTATACGGGTCAGTGTTCAGCTTTTGTGCGCTTCTGCCTGCCTCAGCCACGATGGTCTCGACATTCAAGAGAAATTCGACTGCGCCGAAGAGCTTCTCTCTCTCATTCACGGCGTGGACGATCAGCTCTCCCGGGTCGCAATGATTCCTTTTGCTCATCACCTTGTCGCTGTTGTTCAATGCTTCGCCAATGATGTCGAGATGCTGACAACCATGAGTCGACGTCAGCGTACGCTATCAATGTTAGGAAGAATGGAAGTGCTGCTGTCCGGGTCCGAGACCCTTCGCTGCCACGCGGCGGAACTCCTACGAGGTCAACGAGATTCAATACGATGTTTGGCTGCGACTCCACGGGAGTAAACCAGGTTTTCGGCCTTGGATGACATTTGCTAAAATATTGCGATTAACGCAAGTTTCTTGACCACGAAGGGATAGATGACGCGTCCTGGTAAATATTAAATACAAGGACATTGATCAAAGGTGTAGTGCCAAATCACAATCGTTCAGACAGCAATTTCTCCCCGATTACAGCCAGTCAAGCCTATCTTCCAGTGATGAATCCAATGTCGACATAGGGAAGTAACATCAGGTCCTGTTTTCCATCCTCGCCATGGATCAGCCGTATTCCTTGAACGATCACTCCGTAACCCCAATCACGAAAGATGGCGTTACACTCTATGACCCTTGGGATAGCTTCCACCTCATGCCCACACCACCTCCGTACTGTCTTGTACAGATCCCACGACTCTAGAATACTCTGGTTGATCGAGAACCTCCTTTCTCGTGTGGCATCGAGTCCCTGACGCAGCTCGCAGCGTCCACACATGGTGACCATGAAGTGGTCAAGGTAAGGTGTTTGTCTTTCATCTTCTGTCTGCTCCTGACTGAGAACGACCATCTCTCCGTGGGTCATACAGCAAACGAACACTCGTCCGAGGATCTGCGAGTTCCAGCGTTGAAGGATTCTCCCCATCAACGGGGCTGCCTCGCCATCGAAATTACTCTTCGTCGTCGTCATTTCAGCGCTCATGCTTCTTTGTCGCAAGTTTCCCTTCTTCGTCATGGAGTCAACCAAGTCTCCTTGTTGGATAAAAACCAGCGGTTCGTTCAGAAGGCGCGATCGGGTATTGATAGTGATTCGGTAGGCCAGCAAGATGTTGAAGTGGTAATATGGACGTCGATCCGCCAAGAATGCCGCGACGTCAGGCTGGATTGTGCTTTGAGCTTGCTGGTAGTGCTATGGACTTTATAACGAAGCAATGTCAAGTCTCGTGACTTTGAAATCAACACCGCATTTTCGTGCATCAGTACTTAGATTACCTGGGCTGTGGATGAGGGTCTTTTCCAAGCTCTAGACCTACGCCAAAGCCTCTCATTGCCGTTCCGGGGGCACCGCACGTTCTAGATCAGCCTTTGCCCCTACCCTGTCACTTGCCCCAGGTCGTGCCACATGAATGCATCGTTAAATTGCTCATTCCCCGACACCATTGCCGCAACATGCCGGCTCCGTCGCGCTCGCTCTTTCCTTATTTTCTGCCATCCTAGACTCCATACAATAATTATAACGACAAAACGACCTAGACTCTCTCATATCAGGAGTCCAATTGTCGTGTGATGAGTTGTTTCTCAACGTGCGGTGTGCTGCGTGTTTACACAGGTCTAGAATCAGCTGATGATCGTCACTGCACTCATGTGCGCAGCATGGAGAATGTGTTTCACTGCAGTAACTGGAAGAAGATAGTCTGCCATTATCCTATGTGTCGGAGTGCTTAGAGGTGCGTCGTCAAAGGCTTAGTCATGTTGCGTCGCAAGGCATGTGGCCCGCGTTCTAGACCGCCGATCTGCATGTGAAGGATTCCCTCTGGGAGCCTGGCACAACTGATGCCATCAAGCTCATCTCATTTGAGATAAGGCGAAGGTGTAAACAAAGCAACGACTCACATTACCTCAAGCACCGACACTAGCGTTTTGAAACACTACCTTGCAGACAGCCTCGCTGTCTGACAGTGTACAGTGGCCAAAAGCCTCCATCGGTACCCTACGGACATAGTGTTTTGTAAAGTACAACTGGTTAATGCTTGGGTCATTGGGGTTCAGCGCTCATGTAGGTACGCACGGAAGAAACCCAACAAAAGCTAATTTCTTGTAATATAATCACAACCCGGTCAGGAATCGAGCATGTTTCCGCCGATCTGACTTGAGGCAGCATATATACCAGATCCTGTCAAGTTCTTCCGATCATGATTTCATTAGCCAGCCCATATCACCTCTATTGAAACAAATGAACGAGCGCACCGAAATCAAGCCGCAAACGTGAGGATACAGATTGGAGGCCAAGCAGATGCTTGACATATACCACGTATCTATCGTTAGCCGGATGGGGTGGGTGTAGGACAATTTAACGACTGGGAGGAAGCCGGCGAGTACCTGGGATCCAAGCATTCTATGTTACGTTTAATTCGGCGTGGATTGTTTCCCAGTGATCTAGAACCTTGCCAACACGCCACCCCCTCCCCCATGTAGTACACTACATGCATGGATTCTGGCCGACCAGGGCTTCCCAACTACACGGCCACCACCGATCATCCATGGGACGACAGCACGGTTAGCTTCGAGCACGAGGACTATGTCCAGCCTGTGCGTTACGCTCTGATGGTTCTAGAGGCTCGACGGCAACACTTTGTACGGGCAGAGTAGGATCACCTGCACTCTCTAGCTTCGTTCCACTTCCGTAGATGTCAGTTTCGAGGGCTCTTAGACTTTTGTGGATCGTTCATACCTGGTGGAATGCTGTTCTCCGGCATTAATTAGCCTTGCGACAGGTTCATCCGTACGCAGTCGCGCTAAGAGCTGGAGAGCGTGTGGAACCGAGCCATGGCGCAATTGGTGAACAAGGGTCTTCATCTGATTGAGCTCTCCTTGTACAGAGGACAGACGCGTGCGCAGATCTTGCTGCCTGGTCACTCCTTCCTCGATGTCGTATCTACACTCAGATCCCTTGCGAGCACAGTGAGTACACGCTGGCCTCTCACCGTGACACTATTCATAGCGAGAGTAAGCTTCGTCTATTCAAATCTTCGACCTTGTTCCGCCACAAAGGGAACATACCTTGATTTTGAGCTTGCGACATGGCAGGCAGGCTAAGCTGGTCATTAGGCCTTTGCGCATCTCGATAGCCTGAATGTATCTGAAGCTGCTGCTTTTCTAGCGATCACGGTAGCTTTAGATTTGATTAGATTATGGCAGCGCGTTCTTTTCTGAGCAAGAAATCTATAAGGTATCTCTGCGAACCCGAGGGATGTTGAAGATAAGTGTTCTAGCGCGCGAGTATTGTTATCTGAAAATACGACCACTTTTACAATCGATTCGCATCATGGTTATCATTCGAGCTAAAGTCCAGGAAGAAGACAGGCATCGTGCAGATGCAGATGCAGATGCAGATTGCACGTTCCAGACCTGGCGATTATCCAAGAGAGGCTTCCTTGCGATTCCATGCTGAAGGGTGGCCGCAGGGAGGTGAAAGGCCAAAACGCGGGCGGTCGGCATGTAACACAGGCACTATACCGGTGTCATGAGGGTAAATAGAGGAGGTAAATAGGATAAGGCCAGGTTGCACCGTGGCTGCGTTCTCACTGGATGGTACTGTAGCGACAAACTCTAAGTCGTTTTGGTCATACTCGAAATGGCTGGTAACCGAGCGATTGAGGGTAGGAAAACGTGTATGGTGAAAGGTTAGACGGTAACGTAGATTCACTAAGATTTATGCTTCTAGGGACATCAAGATCGCGAAGTGTACCTACACAGGATATGAGTTCATCTGCAATTCGGCCGGTGCTTCTTCGGCGGAGGTACGTCCTTGAAAATTTGGCCTGACCTAAATTATATAGCATTCTGAGGTGAATACAACTAACTATGGCTGACCGACCCAGACGAAGCGGCCTGACACAGACATTTGCTGTTCCTGACGAGGATGATATATATGATGACCCATCAATTGCACCGTTAGAAGATGCCCTAGGGCCTACGGAAGAGACTGACACCTCCGGCCTTTACAATACCGGCGAGACAATTACCGCGTTCTTTAACGGGTTGTACAGTCCAACCGTGGAGAGCCAGTCAACTACAACTCCTACGTCTACGCCAGGCCCAGTCCTCCCTACTGTAGCTACTACGCCACAGTTCCTCAAGCGGAAGAGACAGAGCAGTACTCCGCATAGGGGCGCAGAGCAGAAAGATAAGGCGCTTTGGAAGCACTCGAGAGCACGATTGCCCTACGAGGTAGAGAAGGACGATCATGGACACGAGATCTTCTAACTTACTGTACGGGAGACAGCTGTGACTGGAAAGGCCCGTCAGGCAATGCTTCTCGGCACCTTCGGAAACACGCTATCTTTGTGGGGAAGTATTCAGCTACTCCTTCCACTATTACGCAAGCCAACAGCCTGCAGCAAGGGCTTCAGAACATGGCTGTAAAGCACGCTGAATCCAGGCACGATCAAGCCGTTACAGTCCTTCGTAATGCTACCCAGAAGCAGTTATTCTGCAATGCCCTTGCACGCTATGTGACAGCGTGTAGCATTTCCCACCACTCAGTGATCTCTGACGAATTCCGAGCATTGATTCTTGCCGTCAATCCCGAAGCCGAGCGTGTCTTACTGCGCTCTAGCAGCTCGCTGTCCTCACGCATCATTCGGAACTTCCGAGCTCAGCAGGAGGAGGTTCTTCGGTACCTTCACGATGATACAATCAGCTGCTTCCATATTAGCACCGACACATGGAAGACGATGCATGGGCACAAGCACTTCCAAGTAGTGAATGTCCAGTTTGTCGACCGAAACCGACAGCTTGTTCAAGTCCTTCTTGACCTCGTTGACGTTGATGGCGAAGAAAGCAATACTGGGGCCTACCTAGCTACGCTGCTTATACAGACCACCAAGGACTACAATCTCGGCAGTCGACTCGGTTGGATAACGTCTGACAACGTAGGAGTGAACGACACGCTTGTACGTACAATCGAGGCCTTTATGCGGGCCGAAGGCATCAGCTACTGGACAGAAAAGACACGAAAACTTCGTTGTATTGGCCACATAATCAACCTCGCTACACAAGCCTTCATGTTTGCAACCAACGAAGAAGCAGCTGAGCTAGCATATGAGAGAGTGAGGCTCGCACAACTCGAATCTGACGGTACAGAAAGCTACAGTGGGAGTGACTACGATGTTGCAGACAGTGCTCTTATAAAGCACCCTGCGCTAGCGAAGCTCCGCAGTCTCGCAGTAATACTGCGTGACGACAAGTTCAATCAGGCCTTCAAGCGACTGTCTAAAGGGTTTCCGGAATGCCCGTCTACTATTCCGAAGATCCCCGGCGAGACACGGTGGAATGGTTGGCTACTGATGATTGAGGAGGCCTTTAGGACTAGGCCTATCCTAGACACGTTGTTTACACGATATGCAGACGCCTTGGAACTGGTTGTGCTTACAGACGACGACTGGACACTATTGGAACATGTCCACAACTTCCTCCTGCCGTTCAAAGAGGTAACTCTTGAGGCCGAGGGACACCAAGCTACCCTCGACTGTTTCCAACCATCGATGGAATTCCTGATCAACCACTTCGAGGAGCAACAGAAGCGACACTCAAAGCATAAAACACTACTTGCACCACTGAACACGGCCTGGTTTCTCTTTAGCAAGTACTACGGCCTAATCGACGAGAGTGGAGCATATATTACGGCTGCTCTCTTGCACCCAGAACGTCGACCAAAATGGTTCCAGAACCAATGGAACACAACAGAGAAGAAGAAGTGGTTGAAGGCTGGTTTGCAACGTGCTGAGGCTTTGTGGCATAGTTATCGTGATCGGCTCGAGCCTCTATCTGCTAGCGACCAGGTGGATCAAGATACTTCCGCAGAGCTGTCAGCTTTTGACAGATGGCAACAACAGTCAGCTGTTTTCACGGACAGTGAGGATAGCTTCAAAGCCTGTATATCTGCGCCTCCGAGTCGACTGTCAACGCTAGAAGGGAGACAATCGACCGTCATTGAGTGGTGGGCCCAGCCAACACAACGGCAAACCTTTCCAGCCCTGTCACAACTAGCAATCGACGTGCTCTCAGCCTTCGCAATGAGTGCTGAGTCAGAGCGAACATCCAACAAAGCAAGACGGACAACTTCGTGGGAGCGATCTCAGTTGAGTGCCAACATTATTAGATGCTCGGAGTTGTTAAAGGACTGGCTACACCGTGGAGTCCCTCACGCACTGCCAACTAATTACATTGATAGCGATCAAGACAGCGAAAATGAGCAATAGAACAGCATATTTGTGTACTAACACCTGAATCTTGAATTGAATTGAATTGAATCCGAATCCAGGCCCCTGAATTGAATAATTCAGGATTCATAATCTATGCATCCAGGCTCGCTGTTACCACTGTTCCTTCCATCAGCAAGGTTATCGATTCGCGAGACCCGTGACAATGGGGGCACAGACTGCTCGGTACCAGTAGCGAGTAGTTATGATGATGGAAAGGACAAGGATACCTCATCTACAGGCATAAGACTGTAGTTGACGCGCAGGAACGAGAGTCATGTCGTGCATGATGCACCGAGTTACGGAAGACTCGCATCGTCATCGCCGGCGGAAGGGTACTTTCCCGCTTCGCATCCAGCGCTTCGACAGTAAACGCTGTATTGAGCGCAAAAGATCATGAAACCAAGATCGAATTCACATTTGTGTGTAACACCAAAATTGTTTGCATAGCGAAGTTCAGCGTTGATCCGCAGAGGCCAACTTGTGTAATTGCACATTTTACAGGATTTGTGCAAACACGGAGAGGTGAAACAGTACAGTGTCGCTGCTTACCAAAGTGACGTATATTCTGATAATATCACCTCGAGAGCGGAGGCAGGTCCGCCATCAACTGTGATGCTGGTGATAGTCTCTGCGGCAACGACCTTAGCGGCGCAATTTTGGGACCAGCTTCGAACAAGCGACTTGTCGCCAAGGAAAGTTATGCCGACGATAAATGATTGGCCAAATCCTTGGCCGCTAGAAGTCTGGCTAGTGTGATCATAGATGAATACAGGTCTACGAAACCACGCCTAAGGATCCGGTCGTTTTCCGTTTACGCCGCCCCTATTGCACTGCTAGTGAATATTGGAGCCACTGAGCGTTAATTCGGGTTTGTCTTTTCGTGACTGGCCCCAATGGTGTGAGCATTTCTACTCGATGTCTCAGGCCCCGATTCCTGACATATGAGGCTGGTGGCGTTAGCCTTCCGGAAGGAGGTCCGAAACGACTTTCTTAGCAAGTGTCATACTGTTAGGGTTTCCTGAGGATTTAAGTCACACTCATCCATGATTGATCAAATTTCATATTCCATTGTATCGGTGTAGCTCCATTGTGCCTTCATGCGGGCTATAACGACATAGACTCAGGACAAGGACATTATGTTAGCAGCCCAAATGAGATCTACTTCTGCTGTAAGTGGTCATCGCCCTGCTGCTAGCGTCCGCGGAAAGGTAAGTAGTGCAGTAGACTAACCGAGGCACGCCCCAAGATGGTATAACGTCGAAGTGCATGGTTTCTGACAAGTTTATTAGTGCATACGCTTCTTCTGTCTCCTTCCCAAAAACTGACCCAAGTAGAAGTGGTTACTAGGAACACGTCAGTGGCATGGGACCAGGCGCAGCAGAGAAACGATTAGGTGAGTATATTTGCATACTTGACGATTAGGTCACTCGACTAAAAAATCCTACAGGCGAGCCGCTTGAGAGCGGAAGGAAAGCCCGGAAGAGCACCGCAGAACAGCACATGGCTACACCGACCTCAACCAGACGTCGCATCCCAAGCAAAACCCCTACCACAGACTCACCATCCACCTCGCCTTTTCCGAATAGTGTGTCGCCACCTACATATGTGGACGCAATCTGTGAGATTGTAGAAAAATGGCCTGGACTTGAAAAGCGGATCATTATGCGCGAAGGCGAGAGAATGCGCGACATACGACATCCAGGGAAGAGCGAGGAGATAGTCAAGTCTGGGTTCCAGAACGTTTTCAGTACTCAGTCGAAGAAGCAGAAACCAAGAATTCAGGGGTGGAATTTTGGCCAAATTGACACTGAAGGCAGGGCTGTATCAGGCAGTACGACGTGCCGATGGCTCTTGGCTGGAATAGACCCAAAGGGTGTTCAATTATGGGAAGCTCCTTCAGTTCCACTTGTACATGGCAATCCCGACGGGGCGTCAGCCCATGATGCACGGCACAACAACAACGACACAATTGAAGTACGAGACAGCACATCGCACGTTCGACGTGCAGTACGGACTGAGGAAGGAGAACATGCCTCAGGAGTGCTAGAGGAAAATAGCACAGAAAAGACTTGTGGTCTGCCCGAAGGCGGCGCATGTCATTCCAATCTGCAGGGCACGACTTCCTGCACCGATACCAGCAACCAGGATACCATGTTGCCACAAGTTGAGACCGCCAAGACCACTAGAGATCGACAAACCTCTCCAAGAGAGTCCGTGGTTCGAGATGAGAATACGGAAATAAATGCCTTCGACGAGTGGTCTGAGAGAGCGCAGGGAGACTACTGGGGCTTCCAAGTGCGCCGGAAGAAGAACCTACTCTCGAAACTCCGAGATACGGAGGGAAGTTTAACAGAGCTGTCATGCCAATCAGCTCAAATGAAGGAGTTTGAAGACAAAGACGCGAGTCAGCTGCGCGACTTGGAGGATAAGATACGGGATCTTCGCGAAAAGATGCATCAGCGGGCAATGGAGACCAAAGAAGTTCACCAGAAAGAATCTGTTGCATCGGAAGCGGCCATCGATCTGAGGAAGCAAATACGCGACGTCGATGAGACACTGGATCGATACTGGGCAGAAGACGACTAGAGGGAAGCAGCATAGTCACACTTAGCGTTGACCTTCCTTCAATCCGTTCTAACACAAAGAAGTCTTGACGGGAATTGGCGTACTGGGTGCTGTTGCAAATCAAAATTCTTGGCAACGTGACGATAAAGTCATAACAAAGGTAACCGTGTGAGAGAGTTCGGCGGAACGAGTTTCGTGCGTCAATTCTAGACTTGGGAGTGATAGTTGTGGCAGCGGTGGCATTGACGTGGTTCAGGGCGACCGACGCTGCTTCTAGGTTCGAGGAAGCTTGTAGACAGGTTGTTGCTCTTTACACGCCGGACACTTAAAATTAGTGCTCTGACTACAATTCCTAGTATCATGCGAGTTGGAGCATTTACCGCATTTCGTCTTGTGGGTGCAGCTCACTTGCTTATTCCCATATCTACCGCGGCTATAGCATAGGTCGAGGCTCTTCCTGTGTTGGCATTTAAAGCAGAGCGCTCCACATGCACCGAATCTCGCAGGTCCTTGTTGTAAAAGGCGTTCCGCGGCAGCCGGTGTCTTAAGCCAGATTACGAGCGATCTGTTACTTCATCACTGTCATCCTGTACCGTGTCTCTGTGCTTTGAAGTTCTCTCCTCCCCTGGTCTCCCGCCCGGCGTTGTCCACTGTTCCTGCTGGTCATACATCTACTTTCCAGCCCTGCTTGAGTTAGTCTTTCTTGCAAAGGCTGCAATAGATAACGTCACTGTATGGGAAGCCGGTCAGTAGGGGAGGCCGGTATGACAGTGACCCTCAACGGCGAGCTACGAATCAGAACTCGATAGCTGCCTCGGTGTTACAGGACCTTGTTGTTATTGAGCAAGATCAGGAAAATCGAGGCAACATAGCAAGTGGGGAAACAAATAATAAGAAGACTTCTCCTTGGCTGCAATTGACCCTATGGCTTCCATACTTACAAGGCCATTGCCTGCTTGATATCATCGAACGAGTGAGACAGCCAGATGCAACTGATGAGCCGGTACTGCCTTCTATATGCAACAGCCTCGAACATGTGGTCGAGGACGAATACCAATCTGTCTGCGACGGCAGTATCAATACGATTTTCGACATCAGTCGGTAGCTCAAGTTAGCGCTCTATTGAGTCGGAAAGTATCCAGACAACGAACGATTGTATGATCGCCTCGTGACCTGGATAGTACACGTTTGCCTTTTCCAATTTCGGCTAGATGTGACAGGCGCTGTGAAAGGGAAAGTTGAGGTAGAACAACAAAAGAATGCGCTGGAAAGGCAAAAAGGCCAGTATCACCAATAATTTGACGAGATCATGGGCGAAGATTCCTGTTCGGTGTCAAGTCATAAGACCGAGTTCAAGCAAGTCTCCAAGCTAGGGCACTTCTTGTTGAACTTTGACGATCGGGCGGTAAGGTAACGCTAGGAAGATTGGCCTTCTAGAGGTGCTGCCGTATCCTTGGGGCAACGTGCGTCTTCAGACGGCCAAGTCAAAGAAATGGATGTGGTACTCCATCCAGCAACGTGCGGACAAATGGGAGGAGAGAGGAAAGGGAGGGTGGGCAAGGCAGGGACGGCAAGCAGGTAGGCCAAGGATCTTTCCAAGATTGATGAAGTAGAGCAAAGGAGAATGGAAACAGTGGGTAGAGAGGTGTGTTGAGTAATGACCACACGACAAGGCCACAGGGCATCGAACCACAGACCCGTCTCTTCTTTACCAAAGAAGCCAGGTACCGATCGATATAAAGAGCTTCCATTATCCCATGCTTCTGATTGCGAGCCCACCGTTTCATAGCCACGGCTTTTTGGTGCGATGCCGCGGCCGCAAGGGGACGTCAGCGATGTCGATGATTTTCTCAGCCAACACAGCGGCCAGCTCAAAGAGTGTTCACTCGAACGGCGGAGGCGTCGAAGTGGACGGAAGGGCTATTGAATAGTGTTAAGCTCGCGATCCCTCTTTATTAAAGTGCTGAATGCAAGCTTACGCGGGTCTGGCCGAGTTTTACACCGTCTCAAGGCTGCCCAAAAACAGTGTCCACACGCTAATCCAAGTTTTGTTGTCCCTCCACTTTCCTGCTGCTTGTTCTGTTCTTGTGTTATCCTCCACTACGATCTAGATGTCGGAGTTCTTGCAAGTACCCATTCTACAGACGGCGCGTGCTGCGCTTCCGCAAGGCTTGTTGTTGTGGACGATTATCATCTGCCCAGCTTTCACAGACCGCTGGAAGTGCAACTTCATCTTGAGTCTGCAAATTCCCGCTCCACTTGGTAGTCGTTCTCTGCCGTTTGCCCCTTAACAACACGCCCAAGAGAGTCGTGAGGCTGACGATAACGTTACTTGTCGAGCATCGTACAGCTTGCGCGATACCTGTCGATACCCATCGAGCAGGGAAAATCTGTTGTGGTTATTCACTAAGCCAACATGACCGATACCTATATGGAAGACTCTGAGCTGAAGGCTTGGAGCAAGATTCAAAGGGCGGTGTCACGGACTGGGGAGGCGAGGGAAGGCTGTGTACCACTTATGACGTTCAGCAAAGCAAGGCTCGAGAAATTGTTTCCCTGAACAAGAAGATTGGAACTTGATCGGTTCGCAGTCGCTTCTGAGGTGCGATCCACGATATGTTCAAAGAGAGTTCATCATATCGAGACTCAGCAAGAGCAATAGTGTCTCCCACCGCGGAACTCTTGACTTCGAAGGACTCCTTTTCTCGCTTGATTGGAGTATCCCCATATGCAAGAGATAGCAAGCGCAGGAATAAGGCGAGCATGATTGATGAAGAAATGCTGTAGTGAAGGGACAGATTCAATTCGCTCGCCCGTAAGCGTCGCGGGTGTCAGTAGTCACGTGCGTGAGCTGCATGCGCCCTGTAAGCGCCGCTAGCCAAGCCTGAGGCTGGCGCTTCGCGGATCGTCACACGGACCATCAGTCCAGGACACATGAGCCGTGCGCTCAGCGTTGAGCTGGGGCCTTCTTCCAGGTAGAGGCGATCGCCGAACATTGCCCTATAAAGAGACGGACTTCGTCGCGACTCATGTTGCTTTCACTAAACTCCCCAAACATGACTTCGGAGGGGTCATTGTCGATCTCTCGCCTTGTCATCATTGAACTAAAGAAGCATTACTGCATTCACTTTTGCTGAAGCTTTCCACGTTGACTTCCTGCGCTGCACCAACGAAGCGCAGAGGCGCAGAGTGCGTTGCGTCTATCGTGATAAGATACTGGACATCTCTAAATTCACAGACATCCTTGCCGCCGCTTTCAATGACGCTTTTTCCCAATCCTTGCGGGACTCTACAACAGAGAGACACAAGAAGGCGTGGACTGAGTTTACCGGCCTCGTGCAGCGGCAAAAGACGTCGCAGAGCCGTGAAGCGCAACGACTCCAACACCAGACATGTGTTGTTTCAATCTGGGTAAAGGCTGTATTCGAACACTATGGCTGGCACAAACTGCCACTAGATTCCATCAGACTGCTCCATAGCGTGGCATTCTCACTACGGCAGTGGAGCTCTGCGGTTGAGTCGATGAATGAAGTCCTGCTGGAACGCCACGAACGTCGAGTGGCTCAGAACCAGAACAGATCAAATCTGATCGGCGAACACCCTCCTAACTCAAAGATCCAGGACTGTCGATCGCCCGTGGAACGGCGAGATATCGAGGCTGTCCTCACACGACTAAAGGGCGATAATCTCCCAGTACATTGTCGTACAGACCAAAGCGAGGATAGAGTGTATACCATCAGCGGAACACCGATCCGGAACTATGGCCTCGAGCGGGACGAATTTGGTATGATTGTACCTCACGGCGCACCAGGCGTCGTCCCGGAGTCGTCAAGCCCCACCGTTCAAGCAATCAAGCGCCGTAAGATAACGAAGAGACCCCGCGACAGCTCAGCCGAGTCAGAGGATCTACCAGTGACTCTTTCATCTCAGCAGTGCAGTTCTCCACCAGCATATACGACAGACTCAGAAATGACCGACTTCGAAGAAGGCAGCAATGACGATTTGACCAGTGTAGAGTCCGACCGTGATGTACCAAACTTCACGGGCAACGATCGTCCGCAGGACAGCAGGAACAACACCAAGATCCTCACCTCACACATGTCGGCTGATGCGAGTGTATCTGCTTTCCAGCGGACGAAAAGGCCGTATGCCAATCACAGTGCACGGGAGGACACCTCACAAGGCTCAGATGCGGGATCTCTCGAGCGGGATCACCAAATGTCTGAGGACCCGAGTGAAGACAGAGATCTCGGTTCTTCCTTGGAGATCGACACGTCAGCAGATATACAGGAAGGTGACTTCGAAAGAGACGATGAGACTTCGACATCGGACTCTTGGCCGACGCGCCACGAGGGATCTCCTCGATCGTTCCGCCGAGAGAGCAGCCCCGGAGGTCCGGACTCAATGTTCGACTCTGGCCACCAAAGATCGTTTAGCGACATTCAAAGATCGCCAAAGCACTTCCCTCTCTCGCAAAACGTTGAGGATTCTTCTCGTTCAGCGTCTCCTATGAGCTCACCGGTGGTGATCGCTGCAGTTCAAGATTTTCATCTCAGTCTCATGAACGAATTAGTGCCTCCTCTTCTACATCCACCTGACCTGAGTATCGATATTCAAACTCTGCAGGATGAGGTTACAGAAGAAGAAACGCGAACAGAGGTTGAGACTAGAAATAAACTCCATTAACCTAGTAACATCACAACATCAAAGTCGATAACACCAATCGACCGTCAAGTAGAGCCCGACCACGCTCGAGATATACAGGCTACTGGACCTGACCAAGCAACCACTGGGGATATGCTGCCAGATTCCGGGACTTATTCGCTGCCGACCCCGATTGGTCGATTTATTCCCGCTCCTGCATATCACTCACTAAACCGACACTGTACAGACACGATCGTGGACAACGATGGCACGATCATAGGTCACATGGCCTCTCGCTACGCCGGTCAGCTTCGAAACGAGCTTGATGCCGCACGAGAGCACTGCAAACAGCGCAGCATACGAACGCACAACGAACTCAAAGTGAAATGGCTAGAAAACACGCGATGGGCCAATGTGTATGATGTTCCCATCAACACCGATCCTGCGCTTGCACTTCCACTCAACGCCGATGTCTGGTACATGCAATGGGACACCTTCCGCAAATTTGCCGATGCCGGTGAGGCTTTCTCCAAACCAGTGGTCATCAAGCAAAAGTTCCAAGACAGCGGCATGTATCAGCTGCAAGACTACCTGGCGCTGTTGAAAGAGAGATATCCGGATCAGGGTCTCGATGTGCAGGACAGTGGCACCGGCAGATGTCTGAATATGAAGATTCAAGACTTTTGGGTGGCTACATCTGGGAACGACAGTAGCCCTGGAAAGCTAGCGGGAATGTCCAACGCCATCAATCTGCGAAAGATTGCGAACGCGGACGCACCACTGCTGACTCGCTTGAAGCGGTTTCGTCTTTTAGAAACTCTCCTCGATCGGGTGTCAAATCTCACGCCCGGAAAACGCTCTTACCGCGACGCGGACGACATCTCCGATTGCCTCGGCTTCGATCTTCTTGGCTTCAGAGGAGCATTCACTCGCCCTCACGTAGACGCACTCATGGGCACTTGGATACGATGTCTCTTTGGAACAAAGGCTTGGATATTTGCGCCAAATATGAGTGAAGGAGACTGGCATGACTTCACTCAAGAGGGTCCGAGCTGGTCACCCGCTGAGAAAGGACGAGTTGTTGTCCTGGAAAGAGACGATGTCTTGCTCATGCCGCCTGGCACGCGCATGCTCCACACTGTTTTCACTCTCGAACCAAGCTTAATGGAAGGAGGCATGCTGTGGGATGAATGCAATATTCCGTCCCTACTCGATGAGCTGCTGTGGGTAGCGCAGAACCAGATCTGC
>Ga0265797_10006944_pt1 | contig 15736 bp, 12 predicted proteins | sample P2T30metagenome_FD_192433 | JGI IMG/M metagenome (GOLD analysis project Ga0265797, IMG submission 192433) | Plant litter microbial communities from East Loma Ridge, Irvine, California - P2 T30 | ecosystem: Environmental > Terrestrial > Plant litter > Unclassified | place: USA: California... | reverse complement strand
CATCACAAAGCACACGAAAACAGCAAGAGTGATACCAAGAGAAATGCACATTTGCCAACTATAGATCAAGCGACTAAATCGAAACACACATCCAACTGCCAAGTCAAGCACCCCTCAAGATCCACACCTCCCTCTACAAAAGCCCATCACTCCAATCCACCAACAAACCCCCCATCAACCCCTCAAGGATACTCAAACAACGCCACCGTCCGACAGAAAGTGTTCACATTCGCCCCCTCCGGCACCAAGCTCACCCCATCAACCTCCACCAGCGTCTGCACCGCCACCGTATTCAAGCCGAACAAATAGATCGCTTCGCTGCCTTTAATCGACACCACGTACTGCTGGCAGTTGGTCGTGGTGATACAGCCGCTGTCATAGTTATTGAAGAAGCTGTACAGCCCGGCACCATAATTAAAGATGTAGGTGCTGTTCTGGATGACGAGGCCGTAGGTTTTGGCGCAGGTGGGCAGGAAGCAGTCTTCGAAGCCGGGGTCGGACCATTCTTCGAGGGGTTGGAAGGAGGAGAGGGCGTTGGGGTTGTTTTGCATGTAGCTGTGGGTTGGGTTAGCTGATGATCTTTCAAATAATATGCGGATGATCTACGGGCCAACTTACGCTGTCTCATGCTGAATAACACCCGTGAAGATGTTCTTCGCATTGTTGAAATTGTAGTTGTACAACATCGAGTGCTCGAACGAACTGCCATAGATCCAAACAGGACCCGGGTTCGACTCGACCAGCAAACCTCGGCCGTTGTAGATGTCGATCTGGTTATGGTCGTCGAGGTCCATCTCGTGATCGGCCACCCAGCCCCAGTTGTTCGACATGATCAACGAAGCCGTCTTGGTGACGTGCATCAACAAGAAAGCACACCAGCATTGCGCGGCGGCGCCATGTGCTCTCGCCGGCGTTTTGGCACAGTTGCTGGATTGCAGCAGCGTGCCGTTGGTGCCGCCGATGCGGAAGTGGGTGTCCCACATGCCCGCCGCGCCGGGGGAGGTGCCAGCGAGGTTCCACTCGACGATGATGGCGCCTGGAGTCGGGCCACGGGTCTCGAAGAGAATGTCAGTGATCTCGACCGCGCCCTTGTCTCCTGGCTTGCCAACGCGGAAGGCCACCTTGGGGTTGTTCATGTCGCCGAAGTTGCCAGTGTCCGTCACCATGAGGACGGGCCAGAACTCGCCGGTGATCTTGATGTTGATGGGGCACTCGATCGTGTCGGTGATGATGTAGTAGCCGTGGTCGAAGTACGCAATCTCGTCTGTTTTGATGGAGTTGAGGAACCTCTGCACACAATCAGTGTCATCGGTGAATCCATCTCCAAGGCAGCCAAAGTCCATGGACGACTTGAACTTCTCAACGGGCACTCCTTCGTACTGAGGCTTGCTCCTGAGGAAGTATCGTCCGCGAGCGTCGAGAAGATTTGGAGACTTGGGGATCGCTCCAGCCTGTTGTTGGACTCTAGCAGATTTGGCAGCGGGGCCGTAGCACGTGAGATTGTTTTCGACGTATGAGCTTTCGTACGCGGAGTAGACTCTGCCCTGTAAGAAATGATCCATCTTCTTATTGCCCGATGCAATGACTGTCAGGTTCGGATACGAGATGGCCGGGTCGGTGTTGACGAAGTCGACGTTGTCCAAGACCAAGGTGCCAGAAGAGACCGGTGTGCTCTTGCCGCTGAAGGTTGTAAGGATGCCGACTTGGGCATTGTTGATGGACACATCTAGCAGAATGACCGATCCCGTTGCGATGACGTCGCCTCCTTGGGTCATGTCGAAGCCCACGGGGCAATCGTTGATCTCAATATCCTTGTACAGGAACACCCAGCTCCAGTTCTGGAAGATGGCGGTGCTGCATCTGTAGAACGTGGCGTTCACGATGGTAAACTGTTGGTTGCCAGCGAAGAGGCCGACACTTCCACCATAGAAGATCAGATCTTCCAACCAGCCACCCGAACCATTGTCCATGAAGATACCCTTCTGCTGGCTGCCGTCGCCCGGCGTTGCAGGAGCCATAATGAACACCATGTTCTGCAGACTGGTGGCTTGTGCCACTTGCCAATGGATGCAGTGGACTGCTCGGTTGGGCGGGACGTCACTGATGTCGATGACGAAGTTCTTCACTTGCCTCCACATGTTGTTCTGGTTCGCGTACCAGTTGAAACCGAACGGCAGATACACGTTCGATTCGAGGACTCCGATCTCGTTGAACTCAGGCAGTGCCTTCAAAATCGGCAAGTTGTTCGCGTCGCCCCACATTGCGGTGTGGTAGTACATGATGATACGCGTGGAAATCAGGTACGTGCCAGCAGGGACGTAGACGATGACAGACTCAGAAAGGCGACTGTCGCATCCAAGACCACATCGGTTGCCGAGAGCGTTCGCAGCGTTCATGGCGGCAGAGTCGTCCGTCTTGCCGTCTCCAACTGCTCCGAAGTCTTTGACGTTCCTCCAGATCACAAAGTTTGTCTGGTTGCCATAAGGCGTCTTTCCTTGACGCTTGATTTGGGACACCCAGTAAGGGGCTCCTGAGCCGTAGCGTTTCTCGTGGCGGTGCGTCTCTGGGGGTGCCTCGTCGAGTTGTTCAACAATCGTTTCGACCTTAGGACCGATGAATAGGTCTGGCTCCAGCATCTTCAGATCGAATTCGGTCAAGGCACGGTCTTCGAGGGATCCGAGGTTGATGTCATTGAAGGCAGCCGCTGATGTGAGGATTGCGAGCAAGAGCGTGATTGTAGCGACTGCGTTACGCAGTGTAGCTGATCGTGCCATGGCTGGCCACGTATTGGCTCGAAGGAGCGACAGTAGTTGGGTGATTTCGCGATGAAATGTGGGAAAGGAACGACGGAAGTAAAGGCGGCGGAAATGGCTTGTAGGAATAGGGCGAAATCCAACGAGGCTGGACAACGCCGTGCATTTCCAGCAAAGGTACGTCCCCTTGGTCGACGCGTCTGCCAGTCATGTTTGGGCCATAGCTGGAGTGGAATGTAAGCTTCAACCACCAATGCCAATCAGTAATTATCACGACGCAAGGGGTGTTCGGGCTCTGTTTTCTACTTCCAATATCAATATACTTCACAGTGTAAAACTTGAGTATTGGAAACATGTCGCCTACTGGTTATGCAGCTTTGGTGCTGTGCTCGCATGAAGATGCTCTGCTGAATCCAGGCGCAGGCGTCCGCGAAGATCGCATCTGACAATTCTTGACATGATCTCTATGTGCAGAGCTATCAGCAGATACAGACGAGCCTCGCATACAGAATCGCCGGTCTAATCGACAGGTCAAATATGCCGACGCTCCGAATGAACAGTACTTTCATGGATCCTTGTGGTGGCTCCGGAGCGCTATTGAGGCCCAGGCATCGAAGGACACTAAATCAGTAAATCCAATGGCTGCAGCTTGTTGGCCACTCCGTCCTGATCTTGTCGGACTCTGGAGCAACGCCCCAACGCGGTCTTCACTCTTCACAGGCGTGAACCCGACTCCCAGTGCATGGCCCGGACTCTTCCCGCTGCCATACCGCACGCTAAGGAGTGAAGGCGGCACGTACCTAGAGTCACTACAGTGTTCCCTTGGCCCCAATGAGAAACCTGAGGCCCGAGGAGTCGCGTGACTGCGCTGGGTTTCTCACAGCACGTTCCCGCGTCCTCAAAAGCAACCCGCGTCTCGCCAGCAGCGCAAGTTCGACCACCCACACCACCAGCAACCACCAGAGGTATCTGTCGGCACCTCTGCAACCATGGCGGATCCTCCGAAGGCCTCGTCTCGCCCGAGCTTCCGCAAAGGCAGGAAGCTACAGGTAAGTGACCTTCGTTGACGATGGATATCAAAATGCCTTGTGTGCTGACGCGAGTCTTGAAGATCACCTGGAACATTGCCACCCACACGGCTCTCCGCAGCACCACCAGAATGCGACAACGACCACTGAAGGTCACTGTCATCAACCTGAGCATGTCGAACTTTCCAGCCTTGCCGTCTGCTGTGGTCGTGCGTGGAACTGCCGCTCCACAGGTACAGTGTCCTTCGCCGACATCAAGATGCCTTTTGTGCTGACACTGATTTTGTAGGTTACCCAGGCCAGCACTGCACGCATGGCAACCGTACCAAAGACTTTTTCGTTCGCTTCAGTGGCCTGTAAGGCCGTGGGTTTGCCGGTAGGATGCCTGTTCTCCATATCAATGTGCCTTGCGTGCTAACAAATTCTCTGAAGGTCTCTCGGAACAAGAACGCATTCATGCCTTCTGACGTTGCCATCAACATGCCGTGCAACGCAGCTTGGAAAGACCGCCAAGCAATGCTCGCAGCGGCGAAGCTGTTCGTGCGCCTCCCCAAAGATTTGCGCCTATGCGTGATCGAGCAGTCGGTGCCCGATCGCGTTGAGTTCTTCCACATGTACGCTCCGAGGAATGAGCCCATATTCATGTCATTCTCGCCCCTGGCGCACCTAGGTGACCAAGTTGACCGTCTCAACTACACCAAGACCTTGCTGAGGAACACAGTGCTGCACATCAATGATGTGGAGCAATTGCATTACCTCCACAAATGGCTGGCAAGTATCGACTTTGCGCCTCTTGGGGTTAACATTCTTGACAATGGCTTCGATGCTGTGCGCCATCTGAGTTTCACGGATTTGTTGAACCATTCCGACGCATACCTCCCGATGCCACGTGAAGAGTACAACTCTGACGGCACCTCCCCAGCCGACTTCTGGGCTTTTGCATACTACTACTGGGAGCCCTCGACCTGGTACCCGGTTTGGAACGACTGTGTCGCCCTCACGCATCTGTGCAAGAAGCTCCGCACTCTTGACTTGCGTACATATCTCCCTGATACCCTCATGACATGGCTCCACGAGAGTGACAGCATGGCTGCGGTGTTGGGGACCGCAAATTCCGAGGACGTCGCCGAAGACTCCAAGGGTCTCACCAAGATTCCGAAAGAACATTTCAATCATCCCGACGCGCTCCAGATCGCTAGACTCCTTGACTTGCAGCACCTGAGGATCTTGCGCATACTGTTCTATGCTCCGTGGTATGAGTCGACCGAGCTCAGTGAGGAAAAGGTGAGCATGATCGCTCACTGGCTTGAAGGCAGGTTCGAATCGCGCGGTCAGAAGGTTAAGGTACAGGCGCGTTTCGAACGGCTCGAGCATTCGCCGTATTCGATATATTGACGGCTCACCGCGCCATCCCCGATTCTTGCGTTTAACTATGCGTGCGGAACCAGAGGCCAAAGAGCTGATCCTGTCAGATATGGAGGCTGGACCAGCCATACCTGCGGTTGGGATTTTTCTTGATAGACGAACACAGTTGTGCAAATGAGCTAAACCTAGAGGCTAGTGCTCTAGACTGTATACAATTCTGCGATTATGCTTCCGTTCGAGACGAGGTCGTATTCAGGCTCGTGACTTGAATATACGTATCAAGCCGTGTCCTGGACTGCTTGTACTTACCACTCATATTCCGTGCAACATATTCGGATGCCGTCGGCTCTTACCTGGTGATGCTGGGATATATTAGCGGATTGGCCGTCTTCATAGTAAGACATAGAGCGCTTGCTGGTGCCGTTATCGAAGAAGACACCATATACGTGAATGATGAAATTGCGGTTTCCATGTCATGGTCAGTGAATGCGAGGATGCTCGAACGCATTCGATGTTCCTTGGAGGTTGTGGACTCGAGGACACGGACTCGAGGCCATCGATGTGGGGCCGACTTCGCAACATCCTCGCATGCACGCATACCAGATGCCATCTTGTGACATCGCTACCTTACCACCAGCAATCTTCACCTCGTCCAGTACTCACGACCATACACTCTCGCTTCCGGGCATGCAGCCGCGACTCACAAGCATAGCTGCAGCCGGCGGCGCACAGGCAGTATGCTTCTACGACCTCACACTGGGCGGCTGACCCTGCTACGCGCGCAACAACCACCACGAACACACCTTAGCCTCAGATCACCACTCAATCATGGCCTTCATACCTCCGCCGTACAGCAAGAGCAGAGGCGCTCGCGATCGCCACAAGCGGGAACCATGACACCCGTCCCGGACGAAGACCGCAAACCCGCAAAGCAATCGCCCTTCTACTTCCTCACCGGCTACGCAGGCTGGGCCAAACGGCCCTCACGTCCTTTCCCGCCGCCGTTCTTCTCTCCGCCCTCAGGCTCTTTCTCAGATCCGCTGTCAACACACAATCGCAGCCGTGACCGCCGGCCGAAAGTCAACGGCGAGATGATCCTCGGTGTCACAAACGGAGATGATGCGATGCTGGTTACCGAGAACCTCTTAGCGGCAAACGACGGAGTCGGAGCATGGGCACAGAAAGAGAGAGGACACGCGCCGCTTTGGAGTCGATTGATCGTACATTTCTGGGCAACAGCGGCGGAGAAGGACGGGATTGGAGCAGCGAGTACGGGCTTCAGCATGGATGCGGGACAGGCAGATGGAGAGAACAAGCCGGATCCAGTGCGATATCTGAGTGAGGCTTATGCGGCTACGAAGGAAGCTTTGGGTCCTCCGAATGAGTGGTTTGGGACTACAACTACGTCCTCGGCACTTTTACATTGGGAACAAGATAAGCCGATACTATATGTGACGCAGCTGGGCGATTGCAAGGTGCTGGTCCTTCGGCCGGATCAGGAGTACAAGGGCAACGACGATGTGTCAGTTGAAGAGCAGGAAGACATTGGCGGGAATGTTGTTTTTGCTACGAAGGAACAGTGGCATTACTTCGACTGCCCGCGCCAACTTGGCACAAACTCACCAGACAACCCGGAAGAAAACGCCGTCCTCGATGTTGTTACAGTACAAGAGGGTGATATCGTGCTCGCAATGTCTGACGGCGTTACAGACAATTTGTGGGAACACGAGATCTCAGCCAACGCTCTCAAATCTCTCCGCACGTGGCTAACGAAAAATGCGACCGAAGATGCAGCTTCTAGTTCAACGAATGGAGTCTCTACAGAGGCTATGAAGTTCCTGGCACAGGAGCTTGTCCTTGCTGCGAGGCAAATTGCCGAAGACCCGTTCGCCGAGAGTCCCTTCATGGAGAAAGCTGTTGATGAGGGACTGGCTATTGAGGGAGGGAAGTTAGACGACATTAGTGTTGTCGCTGGCTTTGTGAGCAAACGCGACATGACTTGAACGAAGGATACGACTGTGGACGTGATATCGACTACAACAGAAGCCTGAGAGCCAACACCAGAGCACCAGCGAGGTATGGATGTCTTTCTTATGCGAAGACCATGATCAGGCCGCCTTGCCAGCTGTGGCTGGTGATGCGCATGCATAGGCGACAGCATGCAGCGGATGATGTTCAACTGGAGCTTTCACCACGATCCCTGGTCATCCTCAGGTTACTCACCAGGTCGTATGGCTCGAGAGCGAAAGTTCTCAGGACGGAAGAGGCTACATAGTAATTAACCACATCATGAGGCGTGGTGGGCGAGAGGAATTGGAAAGGCGCAATGGCTGTCTGCATTGGCAAGCAAGTACATACAACGATTGGTAATCAGAATCCGCAAACATCACAGCGCTATATGTTCCCACTGTACAATAATTCTACCTAAGTGTGCTATCCTCGTGCTATCGTACTATCTTTTAGCACGGGCCAGCTTTCACTTCAAAGACCGCCCCGCATAACCCTAAGGTAACCTTCGATTATGACATCGTGTGCTCAACTTCAAGATCATTCGCTCCACCACCTCCAAACAAAGAATGCAATGACCTCCACCGCACAGCTCGCCGCCTCATTGGCAAGCGTTACCGATTCGCTCAAGAGCACCAACACCCTCATCACCCGTCTCGCGAGACTCACGTTCCCACCTGGCGCCGAACCACTAGACGACGAAGGCAACAGCGTACGCATCGAGCTCGCCCAGGACATCCACGAGGGCCTGAAGCAATTGGAAGAAGACCTCGAGCTATTACGCGGCGACATCGAAGATTCGACACCCGTAGCAAAAGCCCCAGCAACTGGTCGTTTGCGCAGCGGCAGCGTCAGGCATAGCAGCAAAGGACAGGAACACGAGCGCTTGGGTACACAGGTCGTCCGCTTGGGAGAAGATCTGAAGAACGCAAGAGGAGCTTTCCGCCGCGCACAAATCTCTGCTAAACGCGCAGCCGACGAGTCCAAGGTCAAAGAGCGTGAGCTTGTCTTTGCCAGCCTCCAGCAAGTGTCCGATCCGTCCACTCCGACTTCCACCTCTGTCAACGGCAGCACTGCAGATCTCTTTGCAGGTCGCTCCACGCTACAGAAACGCCAGCAACATAAGAACCTCACGAAAGACGAGCTCCTCGTCGCGCAGTCCTCAGACGTCACCTCTGCCCTCCGCCGCACCACAGACCTCCTCTCCACAGAACTTTCGCGCTCCCGCTTCGCGCAAGAAACCTTCGACGAAAGCACCGCCGCCCTCAAAGATCTCGGAGACACATACTCCGACCTCGATAGCGTGCTGAAAAAGAGCCGAGACCTGCTTGGGACACTGCTGCGCAGCCAGAAGAGCGACACCTGGTACTTAGAAACCGCCTTCTACATCCTGATCGCGACGCTAGTGTGGCTGATCTTCCGCCGCATCCTCTACGGACCATTCTTCAAACTCCCGCTGTTCTTGTACAACGTTTTTGCGTTTATCCTCAACTGGACCGTCCTCAAACCTCTGTTCTTCCTCTTGACTACCGTGGGCGTCATCACGACTGAGCCGTACACAGCTTCGCGAAGCACACAAGTCCAATCCTCGACTTCGCGACCCCCGCTCATCATCCAGCCAAGCGCATCAGGTCGAGCTCAGAGCGTCGAAGGCATGGCAGACGATATCGCGCGTGTAGGCGGTGTGCGCTCTGGCGCGGGTGGTACGGGAGCCAAACTTGGCAAGAACGGGGAGCTTAGAGGCGAGGAGAGCGAGAAGATTGGCAAGATGGCTGAGAATACTCGTGGTGATGGCACGGTTTTGCAGGATCGGGGCGATATTCCTAAGAACCCGAAGAAGAAGCAGTTTGAGGCTGATGTGGAGGATGCTAAGCAGGCTGAGGCGGAGGGGAAGGTTAGGAAGAGGGATGAGTTGTAGATTTGATATGTGAATTCGAATTCCAAGATCACTGTGTTGTGTTGATGGTCGCTCAGGATGATTAATGGTAGCCATGTTGGGCATCTATGCTTTTACGAAGTAGGACATTTTGTGTGACTGACTTGTAAATATGGATCTTCATTGAGTTTGAGAAACCAACCGCGACACATAGGCCAGACTAATCATCGACCAAATCTCCGGATACTCTTTTGTAAAGATCGGATACGATTTGAACACCTGTTTACTCGAAAGTGCTGCAGTTGCAGCCCCTGGCATAAATTGACATAACGTGTCTGAATCAGCCGTATTGGATATGTGTAATGTAAATTGAAAGGCGAAGAATGAATAGCTCGAGTGCTTGTCAACACATGTGTTGGACAGCGGGCACTATATGAATGAACTGAAGCATGTAAACAAAAAACGATCGTTGCGACACGATATGCGTGTCTATGTTCACTGTGATAATTAACATCTTGCTTACGAAACTGACTCTATCACATCGTTCTACCTAGAAATAATGTCATGCATGTACATGGACGTATATTAATTTGTTATGTACTTGTGCTTGTAAATACATGTACATGTACCTTCGATCGCACCTGCCCTAACAACCAACCCTAAAAGTTCGAACTTTTGCTGCTGGCTTCAAAGAACTTAGTGAGCCGAACACGTAATCCAAAATTCTCCTTCCTCCTTGGAATCACATGCAGATAGATCAGCTGGGATCAACAATGCTCCGTCTTACGAACTGACTCGCGCTGCCTTCAGCTATATCTGCCTGTATCACCACTCAGATTGCACCCTGCTCAAGCGAAATGCGGTCGTTCGTTTGAGCACTTGTTCCGATACCAATTGGAAGGAGGCGCAGATACGCACCTCGTGATACTCTGAAGCAAAGACGGCTATCCTCGTATTAATACATACACAACGCGACTACTGCATGTATAACAATATACTTTGCCTTCTCGCCAAAGGGCTCGAAGCGCTTGGGAGATACTTTTGACACATGTAACCTAAATATACAAGGAGCAAGCTCGGTGGTGTGTCCCGAAAAGTATGAGGAAAAGCTTGCGATGCATGCTCTGCACGTAGTAAGCTGGAAGTGTAACAACATCTGCAGCTCCTCCTCTCTTCACGCCCTATAGTGAACAGATCTACGACGTGCCAGGGTATCCCTTTGCCCTACGATGGAGACCGGAGCAATGACTCCACGGGACGCGAACTAATGCGCCGTTTCAGCCCTCGTACGGTACCCTAGCCTGCCGCGGAGAGGAGAGGCAAGACCAGCAGGCGGCCATGTGCTATCGTGTTGCCGATTGCGTGAGGGAAGACAAACGTCTGGGGTCGCGGCGTCGCAGCCATACCATAGAGCGATGTTCACGCCGTGGCTGCATCAGAAGTCGGTTTCTCTTACACTCGTGCGCAAAAGAAAATGATATCGCACAATCTCGATACGCAGACCCTGGCGGCCGTCTGCTATCTGCCCCCAGCAACCTGGCTGTGGGAGATGCCCTTGGCTCCACCTCGCTTCTAGCTCGCCAAGTCACCGCGGGCCGCCACTGTTCCTTATCGCAACCAATTGCAAAATGTGCAATTGGTGGCGCGCCAACAGGCCCAGGCGAGAGCGTGGCAGGCTAGGCATGCCTCTATAGTCGGGAGCGATAGGCTTCTGGAAAGCTTTTGTGCGGTTCAAGGTTCTTATACCCGCGCCTGGCCACGCGACTGAGAAAGAAATTCTATCTACAGTATCCTCGTCATTCTGTGACTCCGGTCTTTGCGACTTTTCGCATATAATAACGCCCTTGTTGTTGACGCCATCGAATCCTTTCGACGGTTACGATAATCCAACATGGCTGTCAAGGACTTGGTGCACCGCGCCAATGTCGCCGTTGCCTCGAGCGCGGTGGGAAGATACTTCCGTCTGGAGGGCTCTGGACACGTGAGTTGATGATGCCGCCGCCAACGATGATATCGATATGGCTTTCCATACGATCTCACAGGGCTGATACCCTTCGCAGCCTAAGGAACGCAAGGGCTCTTACTTCTTCACGGAAATCCGCGCTGGTCTGGCCACTTTCTTCGCTATGGCTTACATCATCTCGGTCAACAGCACGATTGTCTCGGAAACTGGTGGCACCTGCGTCTGCCCTGCTGAAAGCATGGCGGATCTCTGCGTGACCAATGTCGAGTACATGCAGTGTGTCCAGGAAATCAAGCGTGATCTTGTCACTGCCACCGCTGCTATCTCTGCTTTGACGACTTTTGCTATGGGTCTCTTCGCCAACATGCCTATTGCCTGCGCGCCGGGTATGGGTCTCAATGCTTACTTCGCCTACACCGTTGTCGGATTCCACGGCTCTGGTCTCGTCTCTTACCAGGTCGCTTTGACCGCTGTCTTCGTCGAAGGTCTCGTTTTCGTTGCGCTTACAGTCTGTGGCATGCGTCAATGGCTTGCCAGAGCTATTCCTTCATCGATCAAACTCGCAACCGGTGTTGGTATCGGTCTATACCTCACTCTCATCGGTCTCACCTACTCTGCTGGTATCGGTGCCATCACCGGCGCCACCTCCACCCCTATGGAACTTGCAGGCTGCCACCCTGACAACAAGGATCCCACCACCGGCATGTGCCCCACTTCCGACAAGATGCGCAACCCTACGATGTGGATCGGCATCTTCTGCAGTGGCTTCTTCACCGTTTTCCTGATGATGTTCCGCGTCAAGGGCGCGATCATTATTGGTATCTTGCTCGTCAGCATCATCTCCTGGCCTAGAGGAACCGAGGTCACCTACTTCCCTTACACGGAACTTGGAGACAGTGGATTTGATTTCTTCAAGAAGGTCGCGTCTTTCCACCCTATTCAGAAGACTCTCAATGTTCAGGAATGGAATGTTAGCTCTTATGGTGGCCAGTTTGGCTTGGCTTTCATCACGTATGTTGAATCATCTACTTCAATTGATCGATCAACGCTAATATCCATTGCAGATTCCTATACGTTGACATTCTCGACTGCACTGGTACTATGTACTCCATGGCTCGTTTCGCCGGCGCTATCGACGAGGAAACTCAAGATTTCGAAGGCTCTGCCGTCGCCTACCTGATCGATGCCTTCGGCGTCACCATCGGCTCGCTCTTCGGCTGCCCTCCCGTAACCGCCTTCGTCGAATCCGGCGCCGGCATCTCAGAAGGCGGCGCAACAGGTCTCACAGCCATCACAACCGGCCTCTGCTTCTTCATCGCCATCTTCTTCGCGCCCATCTTCGCCTCCATCCCGCCCTGGGCCACGGGCTGCACGCTCATCATCGTCGGCTCCATGATGGTCAAAGCCGCCGCCGAAATCAACTGGAGCTACATGGGCGACGCCATCCCGGCTTTCCTCACCATCACCATGATGCCTTTCACTTACAGCATCGCCGACGGCCTCATCGCCGGCATCGTCGCGTACATCTTCATCAACACCACCGTCTGGCTCATCGAGAAGGCCTCTGGCGGCCGCATCAAGCCCGCTGACAAGCACCTCAAAGACCCCTGGACTTACAAGCTGCCAGGCGGCATTCTGCCTCCTTGGGTCAAGCGCGCCGCGCACGGCAAGAAGGACTTCTGGAAGCCCCACGATGAGGAGTCGGGTAACCCCACTGGTCGCACTATCGACGGCGAGTCCAACTCCCTGGAGCTGAAGCAGCCACAGCAGCACGAGCGTGCGATCAACCCCAAGGGCGAGTCGAGCCGCGAGAGGAGCAGCGCGAGCAGCTCAGATACACCGCCCACGGGTGGACCTCTGGGCGCGTAGGATTTTGGGTTGGGAATGGATCATGGGAAATGATCGTATACCGAAATCGGAGGAATTTGTGCATATAGTTGGGAAACAAGCTTCAGCAGTCCGGAAGTTGAATAAAAACATACGTAGAATGAAATGTAATTGAAAGAAATAGTCCAAAAGATTAAGAGCTGTGTGTCATTCTTGAGCTCAAAGTCGAATCACAAAACGTACGGTACCGTTCTCGTAAGCTTCATCTATTGTGGAATTGATCAAATGCTAAATGCTCCATAGTTCCCACATCTATATGCTCCACTCCGATATATGCAGAATATACACAATTCCTACCCACCTCAACTCAAACATCTCCTAAGCGGCTAAGCCTCCAACGTCAACTCCTCCAACAACTGATCGATCTTCCCCAGCAGAATCTGATAATTCATAGCATCCTGCGCAAATTCGTCGCCCGCAATCTCGCCGTCCAGCGTCCGCACAACACCCTCCGCGTGCCCCTCCATGTCCGGCGCCGTATCCGCGCCTGGCGGAGAACCAGCGTAGCCCTCGTCGTCGCCGACATCGCCATCACTATCGCCATCACTATCCCGATCGCTATCGCTCTCGCTTCCGCGACGCTTCTTCAACTGCGCATTCTCATCCATCAACTCGCCCAACCCAGAGTCTTCGAAGCGCAGCCTAAACCGCTCGGAGAGGTAATACCGGATATCATCCACGATTTCGACGGTATCTGTTTCCTGACGAAGTTTGATCCTAGCAGCGGACTCGCGGACCAATTCTTTGAACTCCTCGTCGTCGATGTACGATTCCAAGCGGTACGCCATGTAACGCGCGCCGAACTCTTCCAAGCGGTGTACGCGGCAGTCCCAGCCGGAGCGGACGACTTCGTAGATCCATTCCAGGGGCTGCTCGTGCTCTTCAGTTGTGAAAGTGGAAGAGCCTGGTTTGGGCGTGGTGCCGCGGGGGTGCTCGGGTTCGGTTATGGAGCTGGCGCCGTTGCCGAGGGTGGAGATTAGCAGGGCGGCGCGCTGTTTGAGTTTCTCGATGAAGAGCATGTCGGCGGCGTGCAGGACGTCGAGGGCGATGGAGAGGGGGAAGGAGGTGGTTTCGGTGTAGAGGAAGGTGAGGATTACGGAGAGGACGGTGGGGGTGCAGTCGACGGGGATGATTTGGAGGGTGGTGCTTGAGTCGGTGGTATCGGTGGTTGTTGGGTCGGAGGGGGTGGTGGAGGGGATTTGGCCTTCGCGGAAGGGAGAGGTGAACATTGTTGCGAAGAGCTCAGAGCGGAGGAGCATGGCTCGGTGGGCGGGGAAGAGTGTCTTTCGACGGGTGCTGGGGTTGTTGGTTTGTGAGGGTCCCACTGGGATGGTGCTTGTTGGTGCATCCGCTGTGTTGTCTTCGTCTTCGTCGTTGACGTCTGCTAGCAGCAGGACATCTGCGAAGCTGGAGTTGTCTCGCTTCCACTGGACCTCGTTCGTCTTGTCCGCATCAACCTCAAACTGCTTTTGCAGTACATGCTCTCTGAACCATCCCTGCATCTGATCCCGTCCGCGCTCAACTTCATCCTGCCTACGCTGCCGTGCTTGTCGTCGATCACCTGGATTCAATATAGCATCGAAGACTTGCGGGATCTCCAATTGTCTCGAAAGCTTGTCGACACCCTCCAATACCAACGTCTCTGCGGCGTCTGAGTCCTGCCCGCGAACGCTGGCTTCGCCGAAATACAGATATCGAAGACAGGTCTCAAAACTGTCAGTCGCGATCTTGGGAGCAAGTTTCCAAGACTTGGTTTCGGGCTTCTCACGGAGCTTCTTCTGAAAATACGGCGATCGCGCCGAGAGAACGAACTTGTGCAGTTGGAAGCTCATGTCAGACGTGTGCAATGTGATATCTGCCGTCTGAGGGGCGTCACGTGTGAGAAGACTGGTGACGTGCGCAGCCAGTGGTTGCAACGGATCCGTCGATTTCGAGTAATCGTAGCTGAGCAACAGATTGCGAATGCGATCATTCAATGCATTGTAGAGACAACGTTCGCCTTGGAAAGTGTCTCGCTCGCACTTTGCGCCTTGCTCGAGCAGCATTTGGACAAGCTCGAAGTGGCCACATAGCGATGCCAGGATGAGAGGTGTGTAATCGTACTCATCGCGAGCATTGATGTTGACACCCTTTGTGATTTGTTCTTGTGCCAGTCTCAGATCTCCCCGTCGGGCAGCCTCACACATGAGATAGAAGTCATGTGACTTGTCGAGAGGATTTTCATCCTTTAGTCGTCCGGCTTGAATGTCTTGTTTTTCTTGGGCTAGCGCCTTTTCGATGTTGTGTTTTAGGGTGGTAGTACGCTCCTCGGCCGCGGTGGCGGTATTGGTTTCTTCATCTTGTCTTTCTTCTTCCGGATGTGAGGACATGACGATGGCGCGGCAGCAAAACAAACAAACAGATGGACTGTGCTTGGTGGAGGAGAGAGTTGGATATCGCTAGTAATGCTGGCACATCTGACACACGCACGCCTCGATCTCACGATGTTCACGCCTTTCACGCCTCGATCCCACGATGATCAAATCTCGAGCAGACCCCGTGACGTGACATGTGACGTGACGTTGTCCAAAAGTCCACGCACGAGCCCTCGCTCTAGTCTCGGCAACAGCGCGGGTTGCTCTGTCTTCAAGTCTTCAGCAACCCCGGAGTTGTTTCCCTGACAACGTCGCCTGTGTTGACGCCGCTAGCCACTTCAATCTCGACTATGTCCCTGATATTCCTCCAAGACTCCTCCCATCCTGCGAACATACTACGCCGTCGCCAACTAACTAACTAACCTCGCACTCTCATTGCAGCATCTCATCCGTCCGTCTCTATTGCAAACATGATACGAATCTGAAGCGCACTCATTCGCACA
>Ga0265797_10006943_pt1 | contig 15737 bp, 12 predicted proteins | sample P2T30metagenome_FD_192433 | JGI IMG/M metagenome (GOLD analysis project Ga0265797, IMG submission 192433) | Plant litter microbial communities from East Loma Ridge, Irvine, California - P2 T30 | ecosystem: Environmental > Terrestrial > Plant litter > Unclassified | place: USA: California... | reverse complement strand
CGATAGTCTTCCGATTGAAGACGAGCTCCCAGACTACGCGGCCAGTCAAGCGCAAGCGCAGGCGGCGCAGAGGGTCGAGGCAACTCGCAGAGCACAGGAGCTGCAGAGAAGATGGCAGGCAAGTGGCAGCCATGTGCTGAGATAGGCAGGGGGGAAATGGGCTGGCGGGCCACGTAGTATAGAAATGGCTCAGTCGAGCTAAGTGCAGTCACGATACCTCGCATATGAATGAACGAATTTTTAGGATGCCCAGCGGCCTCCAATGCATGCATGCATGTCCGTCGGTCCCCTGTCAAGAGCAGTAACAGTGCATAAGCTCAAATTGATGTCCTCGTCCAAGGCCATGTAGTTGCTATCCCAGCTCTGCATCAGAGTTCAGTCGTGCCGCACTTGTGACTAGATTGAAATAAGCATAAATAATAATGACAAGGTATGTCTGCACAGGTTGGACAGAAGGGATGCCTCCTGCGCGCAGGCGGTCATGTGACGTGGCTCTAGTCTAGCGTGGGGTCTGGCTGGCTTCATGGAATTGGCTGTTATGGAGAGGGCCTGGGGCTTATGCAACAACAAGAGCCAAGACCGACCTTTCCTCATCGCCGCATACCGCAGACCAGACCGACACTCAGTGAGGGACGAGTAACATGGTCGCGAGCAAGTGAATACACCGAACACCTTACGAAAACACAACGGCGTCCCCGCGGCTGGCACAATGAGCTCTCGTACGTCTGGACACGCAAGCTGGACCAGGAGAGCGATTGGCGCTGACAATACCGATGCGCAGTAAAGCAGTTTATCCGCAACGTGCGAGCCGCGAAGACCATTGCCGACGAGCGTGCCGTGGTGCAGAAGGAGAGCGCCGCGATAAGAGCAAGCTTTAGGGAGGAGAGTCACAATTCAGACCTGCGGTAGGTCATGTCAAGAGCAGTCGAGACCAGCAACATGTGCTGACAATGCAATGCAGGAGGAACAATGTCGCAAAACTACTATACCTGTTCACGCTTGGTGAGCGAACGCATTTCGGCCAAATAGAATGTCTGAAGCTCCTCGCTTCACCGCGCTTTGCAGACAAGCGTCTGGGTTACCTTGGGACTATGCTGTTGCTGGACGAGAACCAAGAAGTCCTGACCTTGGTCACGAACTCATTGAAAAAGTAGGTACAGGAATGGGCGGGAATAGGTCAGATAAGGTCAGCTAACCCTGGCAGTGATCTCAACCACAACAACCAGTACATCGTTGGTCTGGCCCTGTGTACATTGGGCAACATTGCCAGTGTCGAGATGGCACGAGATCTCTTCCCCGAAGTGGAGACGATAATCGCATCCTCCAACCCATACATCCGGCGGAAGGCAGCTCTGTGCGCCATGCGCATCTGCAAGAAGGTTCCTGATCTGCAAGAGCATTTCATCGACAAGGCCAAGGCGCTCCTCAACGACCGGAACCATGGTGTCATGCTCACTGGTCTCACCCTGGTTACCAGCATGTGCGAAGCAGATGAGGAGGATGAGGATCGCGAACAAAGCACAGTGGACATTTTCAAGCCTTTGACGGGCAGCTTGGTCAAGTCACTCAAGGGCCTTTCGCAGTCAGGATATGCGCCGGAGCATGATGTTACTGGCATCACGGATCCATTCTTGCAGGTCAAGATCCTACGACTGCTCAGAATCCTTGGAACTGGCGATGCGCAGATCAGTGAACAGATCAACGATATTCTGGCCCAGGTCGCGACGAACACGGACTCTTCAAAGAACGTCGGCAATTCTATTCTGTATGAGGCTGTCTTGACAATTCTTGACATTGAGGCAGATTCTGGCCTCCGAGTACTTGGTGTCAACATCCTCGGAAAATTCTTAACCAACAAGGACAACAACATCCGTTATGTTGCACTCAACACTCTCATCAAAGTCGTCGCTATCGAGCCCAATGCTGTCCAACGACACCGCAACACTATCCTCGACTGCTTGCGCGATCCCGATATCAGTATCCGTAGGCGAGCACTGGACCTCAGCTTCACACTAATTAATGAGAGTAATGTACGCGTGCTCATTCGTGAGCTCCTGGCTTTCCTGGAAGTAGCAGATGCCGAGTTCAAGCCGATCATGACTTCTCAGATTGGCATTGCAGCAGACCGTTTCGCCCCTAACAAGCGATGGCACGTGGACACCATGATGCGCGTGTTGAAGCTTGCTGGCAGCTACATCAAGGAACAGATACTGTCATCATTCGTACGCTTGATCGCTACTACGCCCGAACTACAAACATACTGTGCACAGAAGCTTTATTCCGCGCTCCGGGATGACATCAGCCAGGAAGGCCTTAACTTGGCAGGAGCCTGGGTTATCGGCGAGTATGGTGATGCGCTCATCCGTGGCGGATCCTACGAGGAAGAAGAGCTCGTCAAGGAAGTCAAGGAGAGCGAAATTGTCGACACTTTCCAGGCTATTCTTCATTCGAGCTACGCTGGCACAAGTGTTACCGAGTACATCATCACCTCGGCAATGAAACTCACGACACGTCTGCAAGACCCGGCTCAAATCGACCGCCTGCGCCGTCTCATGCTCAACTACCAGACCAATCTCGACATTGAAGTGCAGCAGCGTGCCGTCGAATATGGCAATCTATTTAGCTATGATCAGGTCAAGAAGGGCGTTCTCGAGCGTATGCCACCACCTGAGATCAGAGAGGAACAAAGAGTGCTTGGCGAGGCGACGAAGAAGCGCCACAGCAAGTTGCCAGCGAAGAAGAAGCCCAGCCAGATCACAGAGCAGGACATGCTCCTTGATCTTATGGGTGGCGACTCGTCAATGCCCACTACCGACACAAGTGCAACAATCAACGGCTCGGCGAACAATGCCGACCTACTGGCCGACATACTTGGTGGCACTTCTGTGTCCTCACCAACAAGCGCGAGTCCGGTCAATGGCTCATCTCAGAACAACATGTCCTCCATCATGGATCTCTTCGATTCGGGTTCATCCAGCACACCTCAATCGCAAGCACAAAGACCGCAAGCACAAACATCCTCTTCCAACGACTTGTTCGGTGGCATGAGCAGCCCGCCTCCCCAACAACAGCAGCAGTCATCCGCTCCCACCCACACCGCATACGACAAGAACGACCTCTCAGTCACTTTCACCGTGCAACGTAGCGCACAAGCAGTGCAGCTATTGGCACGTTTCAAGAATCAGAGCGCTTTCGAGACCTTTGGCGCCCTCAACTTGCAAGCCGCCGTACCCAAGTCACAGAAGCTGCAGTTGCAAGCCATCAGCAGCGCGGAACTCGTGGGTGGCCAAGAAGCTCAGCAGCAGATGAGGGTCACGAGCGTCCAAGGAGTAAGTCTAGTCTACATGATTACGTGCTTCGTCGAGGTCACATAAGCTAACTAACTACCCTTCTCTTAGGCTCCTCCACCCAAGCTCCGCCTTCGCCTGCGACTTACGTACGCCAAAGACGGTGGCGCGCCGCTCACCGAGCAGATCGATTGGTCGGAGCCGTCATGAACTGAGACTTGAGTTGATATTCCATAGTTGGCAGAAATGGAAGCCATGTCCTGTATTCAGCGTCTTATGACTTGTAGCGTTTACGGGTGTTCAGTGGCGGTTGTGTCGTAGCGCTTTTAATCCAGCAGGAGAAAATTCATGGAAGGTCTAAGTGAGGTGAGCTGATATGCGCATTCGATATAACACCGTGCCTCCCATCTTTTCTTTCCCATACACGATCTCACGCGATTACCATCGTGTGTAGGCCTTACGAGAGAGCATTGTACCATCGAGATACTAATGAGACCTCATGAGAACCTAAGCACTCTTCGCACTGCTAGCTCGAGCTGTCGACAAAGAATACAAGAACATTGTTTTGAAATGTTTACTACATCCTATGCGTAGGCTGCTGAGACTTGGCCGCTATACTTCCCACCACTCGAAGGATGAACACGGCCAGCCACTCTAGGTCTCATGCGAGATTCCACTCTTGACGCCGCCCAGGTCCTTCATCAATTGACCGACTTTGTCATGAAGACGATCCCAGCTTTCCCACGGCAGTGTCTCAGTGTCGACACGAATAAGGGTGGCGCGGTACATGTCCACAATCTCTCCATTCAGCCTCTCAAATTCGTCGTATCTCTTCCGAAACACCTCAGCGCTGTCGTCCGCGGATCGCTCGCGCTTCAGGAAGCGAGCCTCCGCCAGCTCACGGGGACAGTGGAAGAGGAGAACAAGGTGTGGTGCGCCCCAGCGAGCGTCGGCCAGCACGGCTGATTCGCGGGAACGAGGGAAGCCGTCCACGAGGATGATGGGTTTGCTGATTTTGCTAGCAGAGGCCGTGTCGTAGATTGACTTCAGGGCAGCATCGACGATTGAAACGATTGTCTCGGTTGGGAGGAGTTCGCGTTGCTGCATGCGTGTGCTGAAAGTTTCGTGATCTAGTCCACCGAGAGATTGTGATGTGCTTTGGGAGTTGTCTTGGGCCAGAAGGTCGCGGAGGTGGTCACCGACGGATAAGTGGTAGACATTTGTGAACTGATTGGCGAGCGGGACGGACAGTGAGCCTTTCCCAACCCCTGGTCCACCTAGAATGTAGATGAGCTTGGATGGCTTTGTGGATGGTTGCGACATCGGAGTGGCCATGGTTGATGTTCTGTGTTGGTGATTTGTTGGATGGTGTTATTGAAATTGAGTGTGGTGGCCATGATCTTATGTAGACGTGCGCGGTCTGTGATTGTCGTTGGAACCGTGAGTGAATGCAAACCGGCTTGTGAAATTTTCTTGTGAGTCTTTGATGTCTCGCTGGACTGAAAGACATGTTGTAGCGTACAAAATCGCAGTTTGCTGTTTCTCAAAGAAGAAGAGTACTTTGAGAGCACCAGCTTTCATCTTGTCCGTTGATCCGATCAATACACAGCCGGCCTTAGAAGCCAGTTTGCTCGCCGTCACCGAAATGCCGACATCCTGCTTGTAAGATGTATTCGCGTAACGTCACGAGTGTCTTTGAGAAGCAATGATTGTTGCACAAAGAAAGAAAAATGGCAAACGACTTTCCTGGTGCCTGGTCAAACCTTTAAGAGACGACCGCACTATTCTCCGGAAGGACGATTCATTCGATCAGCTCAACAACATCATGGCGTTCATATATTCAAACGTCCACTCCAGTTTCGGACTCATCGCGATCGCTCTACTCGCTCTCGCTTTCGGCCTCTACCTCGAGATCCACCATCTGCGTCCGTCCACGAAGCGCGTCGATTGTGTTTCCGTGAACTACCATTTCACTCGCAAATGTAACAAGACCTGCAAGTTCTGCTTCCACACCGAGAAGTCGTCGCATGTGGCCACTCCTGAAGAGATGAAGCGTGGTCTCAGGCTTTTGAAAGAGGCAGGCATGCGAAAGATCAATTTCGCTGGTGGAGAACCGTTCCTCTATCCTAAAGAGCTTGGATGGCTTTGTCAGTTCTGCAAGGAAGTGCTGGCATTGGAGAGTGTCTCCATCATCTCGAACGGCACCAAAGTCAACAAAAAATGGCTGGACAAGTACGGCCAGTTCGTGGATGTCATGGGAGTGTCCTGCGATAGCTTTGACGAAGAGACCAACGAGCTCATCGGACGCGGAACTGGCGAAAATGTCAAGCAGCTGTTCCGCATTCGCGACTGGTGCAGCGAACTCAACATCAAATTCAAGCTCAACACCGTCGTCTGCAGGCTCAATTGGCAGGAGGACATGGCGTCAACAATCCAAGAACTGCAGCCATTCCGCTGGAAGTGTTTCCAAGTTCTCTTCGTCGAGGATGAGAACGATGCTAGTTCAGCCGACACGGCGCTGGACAAGCGCAAACGGGATGCTAGAGATCTGCTCATCACGACCGAGCAGTGGCAGACCTTCTGCGAGAAGCACCAGCACCTTGATGCTTTTGTTCCGGAGTCCAACGATCTTATGGCCTCAAGCTATCTCATCTTAGACGAGTACATGTGCTTCCTGGACAAGGGCAAGGGAAAGGTGAAGCAGTCCAAGTCGATCCTGGAAGTGGGCGTTGCTCGGGCGTTGGAAGAAATATACTTCGACAAGGCAGCATTCCTTAGAAGAGGTGGCGAGTATAGTTGGAGCAAGGAGACTGAGGGAGGATTTGGTGCGAAGGCATTGGAGCAGCTGGAATGGTAGGCGTGCGAAAATTTGTCGTTGTGAGATTATAATATGGAAGGCAGTGTGTAGTTTTGCATTCGTAGCATTGTTATCAAGTACCTGCTTTACCGAATTGTCTTTTGAGTTCATATCCTGTCAACTATGGTCAGTCTCTGCCACACCATAATTTGTGATCCTTATGGATCCATACATCTCCGGTTTATTTGGCAGTGCCAGCCTTCGGCGGGTACTCCTTGTCATCAACGGTGAACTTAGGGCCGCATTGGCACCACTCGCTCTCTGGGACCACGTCCATAACTCGTGGGACATGGAGTCCGCAACCGAACCACGAAGTTTTGGCTATACCCGAATCAGCTAAGACTTTCAGATAGGTGACCACGATGGTCAGTGATAGGCGGCCTACTTACAGCAGCTTGGGCAAGTATCTTTCCTGCACATCTTGTCTAACTTCTGATATTGTTGGTAAGGCGTACTGATGTTCTGGCCGTGGTTGTGTTGGCTGTCGTCAAGTCTCTGTCTCTTCTGAGCGACACGACTGCAAGATAACGCAGGCGCACGCCGAAGGCGGCCAAATTAGAGTTCAAGCAAACACGATGGACCCTAACCCTACATACGCGCGAGAAGTGCTCAAAAGTCTATGTACATATATCCACAGTCCCTGCGCATGAATTTATTTACAGCGATCTCTATGGCCATGAATAAACTTCTGTGGCATTCTCGACAACCTTGATTTTAGACTGGTATAGAACTGCCGTTGAGATACTCTTCGAGTTTCCGCATATTTGACCAGCTCGTTTGCTACTACTATGTATCCCGAGTCTACAATGATTGCGTGGTACCGTTGAGATGTATCGTCGATCTCTGCGCTCTTTGCTTTGCATTTGTGGTGACACCTAGAGCTCTAGTAAGAGAGAATTCAGCGAGCTCCAGTGAGATGGGTCTGACCGCTCCCATATTCCCCTCTCCAATATACAGTACTATCTAGGACCCCAGCAAAGGAATTGTTCATACAGACCACTGAGATGAATTCTGAGCTGTGAGGTTTTTCGATATTCATTGCACTTGTACTATCGCGCGGGAAATCATGATATGCTTATTCTCACCACTGAGATACGGGTGATCAAAAGAAAAGTTGTTACGATGCAAATATGCATTCTCATTCAATATATTCATAAGCTCATTGGGTATCATGCTCTTTCCGTAAAGCCCTCCATGATTCATCAAACTCTCCTCTCCGGCTGCACTTCTGCAACGTTCTCGACCATATCCATCTTCTCCTTGTCCGCGCCGTAGTTCTCGGCAACACCGCCCATGCCCTGGGTGAGCTCCTTGCCGCGGCGACCGATCTGGTGCCATGGTAGGTTGAAGACGGCGTCTACGGATTCGAGGCTCTTGTTGGCCAGCTCGGGCAGGAAGAAGTAGACCCAGCCGAGACCGATGGCGGTGATTGCGACAAAGAACATCATCGTGCCTCCGGTGCTCATTGCGATGAACATGGTGGGGACAGCCTTGGAGTTGCCGTATTCTGCATATATTGTTAGGTGGATTGCGCAATAACAAGTTTCCGATGGACGACTTACGGTTGACGAAGTGGAAAGTCATGGCGAATGAGCCACCCAATGCACGGAGCCTCAAGGGGTAGATCTCACTGTTGATCAGGTATTGGACTGAGTTCCAGCCCAGTGCCCAACCGAAGCCAGAAATGTAGATCATAACGATCGCACAGGTGGCTGCAGACTTAACGCTGCCAGTCGGTACGTAGCCCTTCTCGCCGATGCCAGTGTCCATGAGCAGGAAAATGGCCATGTAGAGCATAGCGAGAAGCTGGCAAGTGATGCCAATCATGAGCGAGCGCTTACGTCCGATGTAGTCGATGAGGAAGAAAGCGCAAAGCATTGCAGAGATGAACTTGACCTAGAGCGAAGGGTTCGAGTCAGTATATGGTCTCAGACATCACTTCGGGTTGCGTTACTACTCACCACACCAAAAATGGCCGTTGCGAACAGCTTCTCTTTGTCGCCAGTCGTTCCCATCATGGCGAAGTACTTAGCAGCGTAGATCGTGATAGAGGAGGCGCCGGACCACTGAGATAGCAGCTGGGACATGATGGAAAGCTGGATGCGGTACAAATTGGACTTGCTGCTGAAAAGCTCGCGAATGGGACCGAGCCAAGTCGTGCCCTTAGTAGCCTCACGCTCACGCTCGAGCTGGTCGTTGATGTCGATGAGCTCAGACTGCACGTACCAGTGGTCGACATCGAGGTTGCGGAGCTTGGAAAGGTTGACAGCAGCCTGCTCGTGCTTTCCGACCTTTGCCAACCAGCGAGGGGACTCGATGGCGAAGAAGCTAGCGATAAAGATGATCCCAGCAAAGTATAGATGGGTGGCATTAGGAATAACCTTTCCTTTTAATCAGCTCGGTGTCTCATACGTTGAATTGGGTTGTATCGTTCGTTCACGTACCCATTGAAGGTTAGTATCATCAGAGATGTGGAGGTTTGAGCCGTAGCTGGTGAAGTACGCAATCATGATACCCAAATAGACGGCTCCAGAGAACATGCAGACGCAGAAACCACGGACGGTACGCGGCGCAGTCTCAGCAAGGTATGTCGGGGCAACGACGGTTGTTTGTCCAATGCCAACACCAGCAATGAATCGACCAGCGTAGACCATTCCAAGGGAGCCGTTGGTTGCCGCACAAAGGAAGATGGTAATGCCAAGGACCCAGAGGAAGCAGAGCTGACGAGTCGCCCACAGACGACCAATCTTGTCGGTAAGGTAGAAGGCAATCAAGGCTCCGAGGATGGAGCCCATCTGGACCATGCCAGTGATGTTTCCAAGTGTGGCGGCGATCTCCTCCTCGCTCTTTCCGGATGCCTCATCGAGACCGAAGATTCTCTGGAAGGATGGCTGTTCGGCGCTGGTGCCGATGAGACCTTCGTCGAGACCGCGGGCAGCACCCATGAGACCGAACACTGTTTATCGTATTAGTACGATGATCGATCATGAACGATGTGGTTTAACAATGACTTACCAAAGACGCCATACCACAGACGCCAGTTCAAGACGGCATGAGGCGTATCCTCGCCGAGCTTGTTCTTGTTGAAAAGCACTGCCAACATCTTGGCTGCTTGGTGGGGAGTAGCTTAGCTTGAACAAGGAAAAGCTAAGGCGATCGATACAAAGTACAACCAAGACGACCAAGGTCGAAGAGAATGGGATGGATGATGAGAGGAAACACAGCACTTACGGTCGGCGACACAAAGACTCTTTAATACTGCACGCGAGCGAGTCGAGCCAGTACATCTCCTAGTGGGGGACCCGTGTCGAGGCCCACCATCCATGCACCATGTCGGCGAATTGCAACATGGACGGTGCACCATCTTCTCCAGACATCTCACCCGCGCTCCACTGGGGAACCCCAGGCCCTCCCCCAGCCCTTCATCGTTAGCAATCGCGTGGCGGAGACACCGAACGGCGATTATCGTCGTGCAGGTACCTCATCGTACCGGCAGCGTAGTACTGGCCGTTTGTCTCGGCGGTGGCAGCCAAGCAAAGGCTAAGCATGAGCAGGCGCAAAAGTACGGGTGAGCAAAGATTTTGTATGGGCGAGACGTGAGATCGGCGTTTGAAAGGCACGCAGACGAGCTTAGCGGTGAAGCATAATGAGGTCGGAGGCGCCCGTCAGGCCTTGTCAGCTGCTTGTCTGCAACTGCACGTCGGGCATCGTCCGTTGCCAAGCAGAGGGTTTCTGTCGCCCGCAGGCCTTGCATTTGCTTGAAGCTGGCAAAAGCGTCCGCTAGTGTGATTAAGAGCGCGTGGAGAGCGCCGTCTTTCTCCACATCGTCTCCTCTCGTCTCCATACTGCTGTCTCCGCTATCCCACTCTGGGGAAGCCGCCGGACTGACATTTCTCTCCAATACCCGACTTGGGCGGAAAAGATTTCTGTTGGTGAGAACGACCGGGGTCAGAAAGACCGGAGGACAAGTCTGATAGACGAACGTCGACGTCTGTGACAACGACTGCCGGCAGTCATGATAAGGTTCAGGAGCAATGCATGCATCATGGTAACAACTCTAACACGGAGACCAGCGTGAGTTTCATCCCCGTGTTCTGCCACGCTTCTACAAAACGCTATCGCCACGAGGCGGTCGGACATCCAAACCAAAAAGATCCGGATAAACCAAGACTCCGGACTGGGCTGAACTGCGGGTCTTTCAGATATCAGCCGTCTGTGCTCCGGTCTCAACCGCGGAGAATACTGATTATTTGTCGAGGGCCCTGTTGGATAGCGCCACCTCAGTGCCTTCTGGTACGTGCAATCTTAGGTCAACTCCACTCAGGATGTCTCAACGTGCGAGCCCAGAAGCCACACGAAGCGAGGTGGAGTCGCGGGGAATGGAATGTATTGATGGAGTCATGTATCGGACTGGAGTCAGTGGAGGTGGGCTATGGCCCGTGGATGTTGTTGCCCTACGCAGCATTCATCGTTGAAACGGCAGTTCTTTTGCATGGTTCGCGTGAGGAATCACTCGATTCGAACGATGGTCGTACTGTGTTCTCATCGGCCAACATTGCTAAGTTTGGAAAGAGCAGCTCAGACATCACGTCTTCGATCTACAAGAGCACGCGCGAGCCCGATTGCTGCTCAATGGCAGCTGCAACGGACTTTCAGGACTGGCAGCTTGGTCATCGCGTTCATGACTTTCTTGAATGTGGCTGCATGAGAATGAACTCTCAATGGCAGCCGCCGCAAGTCTGCTAAGGATGGTCCAGAGAGCACCGTCAGGTGCTACGCATGTATGCATCTCTTACTTCACGTTCTCAACGGCGGCATCAGCAGCTTTGGAGAACACGTCTTGCACGTTTGCATCTCAATTTCTGAAGAGGCCAGTGTCGTGTGCAATGCCAAGTCAACAGCAACAGTTTCATCGCTCCCAAACAGAGAAATCAACGAGATCCTCAAGAAACCCCAGAGCATGCACTCATGCAAGAGGCCATCTCAATACCAGCAAAGACCGTCTGCCGGGGTGAGCCCGGACCAGTGAGCACACAGGTAAATAACGTCGGGAGATCCAGGAAGCTATTGTACGCCTTCAACCATGCACTGTAGATCCAGGATTACAGTAGCATCAAACCTTCGCAGGAAGGTCTCGAACGGCAAGGACCGCCAGGAACAAGCCGCTTAGGCAAAAAGCCGCTCCCGCTGCAGTGATATGTCTCGCGGCTCGATAGATCATGCATGCGTGCATGGAGATGCGGGCAAGGTTCGTAGGAGTCGAGGCTAATAATGCATGTCCTTCGGGTGTGGACTTGCAAATCAATGCACGACACGAATCCTATGTGCTTTGACTTCCGTTTGCTACTCACATGGCTACGACGTGTTATCCAACAGCAGTACGACTCATGCCAAGCAGCATTCCGGTCCTTTTGTCAGATTTCTCTTTCTTGTATCGGGAGTAACTTCGCCAATGTCGGACGATCCACTGTGCGCCATCATATATCAATGACGGTGGCCGACTCCCAACTCGAGAACGCTCGGTAGTCATGGAATCATAAGTAAAGTCGGCTTTGAGCGCGGCGCGGTAACGAAAAAGTGTCCGCGGGCTGCTCAGTGGCGTAGGCAGTGAATCCACTACCTCGTTGTGTGCTAGGCATAACGTAGTCTGTGGTTAATACGAGAAGTGCGACTTTTTCCGTTAGCATCGTGGCGTCGATCCACGCGTCAACTGTGTCGATAGTCTGGTTGTTCTAAGGATTCTGAATTTCTGAGTGTCAACAGTGTAGCTTCCGGAGATCTGCTCCCTCGAACACGATGCTTTTTTCGAGCTGACCACATCCTGACTGACGACCTTGTCGACGGACCTCATGACCAGAAGGCGCATGGTCCACGTGCCAAGTACTAATGCCTTTCCACCTACTAGAACACGGGTTGGAACGGATGGAGCTGATCGGTGGCACGATATTGACATCGTAAATATTTGTTGCTTAGGGATACTCTACCCAAAATCCTCTATCAACACAATCTCCCAAAGCGGGTGCATAGTCCCTTTGACAGCCAAGTTGACAAAATAACACAAACATACACAGGGATGCTTAGAACCCAACGGCTCTCATCAGTCCGTATCCAACAGTGACGATAATGCCGTAAGCCACGATACTCGCAGGAATACCCCTCGTGATGAAGTGGCGAACCTGCAGGTACCTCTGTCCGGTCTGAGGATCTTCCATCATGATGGCGGTCATGTTGGGGAAACCGGAGGTTGGCAGGCCCATAGCGGCGGAAGCCATCAGGACGCTGCCCATGACCAGAAGGTTGGGGTGTGGCTCGGCCATGCTGGCACCGACTTGTTGCACGAGAGGGAGCACGATCAGAGCAGCGACCGTGTGCGAGATGAAAGTCGCGACGACGCCGATCAGAGCGGCGAAGACGCAGAGAACGGCGTAGAGGGAAAGGCCAGCGACACGATCGGTGATGGCCATGGCGATGGTGTGCAAGAGACCAGAAGAGTTGACTGCTTTTCCAAGGGCGAGACCACCCGCGGCGAGAATAATAATAGTCCACAGGAAGTTATTGAAGTCTTCTTTGGTCAAGATGCCGGTACCAAAGAAGAGGACGATAGGGATGATAGCCACCACGCCCATATCGCCAAAGATACCTTCGAGCTGGTGGCTGATACACCAGAGTACGATGGTGAGCAAGGTGGTCGCGGTGATGAACCACTGAATACCAGTGAAACGGTCCTTCATGGGCCTGATGGGGACGATGGTGGTGTTGCGGCCTGGGCGGAAGGTCACAAGGAGAAGGAGCCAGATAAGTATGATCGAAATAATGCACACTGGGAGCGCGATGAAGAACCAGATACCCCAGCCCGGCGCCGGGTTCATGTTCTGGAGAGCGATCAAGTTCTGAGGAGATGCGATCGGTGATGCAGCGCCGCCAATGTTGCTAGCCAGGGCAATTCCCAGGAGGAGTGCCTTTGTCATGTCGGAGTCTGCAGGCAAGTTGCGGAGGATAGGCTGATCGATGTTAGCGGAATGATCGTGCATGTTGTATGATCGGTACTCACCTGGATGATACTGAAACAGAGCACCGGTGCTGCGACGTTACTGATCCACATACTAGCAAACATAGCAACACCCATGCATGTAAGCAGAACAGTCCTCGGCTTGGTTCCTGCCTTGCTCAAGGTGAAGGTTGCCATCATCTTTGCGATGTTGTACTTGCTAAGTGCTGCTGCAATGGTAAAGCCACCAAGCAACAACATGATTACAGGCGTCCACATGGCAGCAAAGATGTAGGATGCCGCTGCCTTGGAAGTCAATCGAGCATGAGGCTTGACATCTTGTCGCACCACTTGGAGCACGACGACCAAGAACGGCACGAGGAGCGATGTAACGAAAAGCGGAATGGCCTGTAATATTGTTAGTAAAACTGTCTTCACTGTCTTCTCCATTCGCACATACCTCAGTTGCCCACAACAAGCTCACGAAAACGACAAGGGCGAGACAGTTCTGTTGCTCTGGCTCCTCCATAATAGGGACCATCAAAAGAATTGCAAAAATGGCAATGGTCGCAACCAGGATCCAGAATGTGCCGCTGAGGAGGAACTTGGGGCAAGCGTAGCGGCCAACAGGAGTTTGCACCTCCTTCATTGCGCTGTCCTCGTTGTCTCCCTGCAGACGGGCCTTCTTTGGGTCGTTATCTGAACCAAGAATAGTGCCTCTGATGCCCAGGTTGGCTGCTTGAGCTTTTCTCTCAATGCCGATCATCTCTCTCCAGACAGTGTTACGCTCCCATACTACGTGCTCACGCAGATGTAAGCGCAGCTCTCGGCGTGCCATTTCAATGTCACCTCTGGTAACGATATCGGCATATGCCTTTTCGACGCGAGCCAAATGCTCACCAAGACGATCCATAGTCGAGGGCTGGAAAGGATATGCCGGCTTCACATTTTCTTTGATCCATTTGGACTTCAGGTTGCGGTCCAGGATTTTGTCGTACTTCTTCAATACTTTGCTGAAACCGGTCTCGTTGAGTTGGATGAAGGAACGGAGTTCGCATACGGTCACGTAGAGATTGACCGTACGCTTCTTGAGAGTGATGCCCTCGTCATACAAGGCTTGCAAGGCATCATCACCAAAGTCGTTGAAGGCGGTGCTGGGTCTGCGCCTCAACTCATTGGAACCTCGGTGGTTGTCGCCTGCGTCTCCATTGGTCTGATCCTTGCCCTTGCTCGAAGACTGGCCATCGGTTGCAGAGCGCGTACGTTGCAGCGCAGAGTTCTCGTTCGCATCTTCGTCGCTGTCGTCCTCCTCGGGTATGGCAGCTTCCCTGCTGCTTATGTTGGAGCCGCGACGCTTTTTGTTGAAATTGAAGCTGCGGAAGAGACTTTGCTGCCTCGCCTTTGCCCAAGCACTCTGTCTCCTTGCGCCTGACTCGCCAGCAGCCTCACCAGCCTCGTGTTCCGCCTCGAACTCTTCCTCATCCTTGAGCAGGGCATCCACCTCGCCAAAGACCTCCAACTCTTTCACTTGGTAGAAAGCACATATCTTTTCAAGCTCTTCATTCAGTTTGCGCGCGAAGATGGTGTCGGGATCCTTCAAGCTGCCATTGCCCTCGAGCAGTGGGCTGCTCTCCGGATCGTGCTCAGCTCCATTAGCACTGTTGCCCTGGTGTAGTTGCTTCTCGAGCTGGAAGATGAGCTTCTTGAGGTTGGAGTAGCTGATGTACTGCGAGGACCAGTCCGGGACAGCATTGAACTGGATGCTATGGGAGAACTTCATATCTGCTTCGAGCAGCGCGCAGAGCTTGTCCCTGCGTCGGAGGAGTGTTTCTGTACAAAGGCGAAGTCGCGCGAGTGGGCGATGATGTAAATAGTCGGAGGACGAAAGAGCGGGCGGCGGTAATTCGGCGAGCTCGATATCGTCGACGAAGCCTGGTCCGGAGTCCAGATTGGCGCCTACACGGCTGACCCTCACGCCGGACGGGCTGCGTGAGGCTCTTGTATGCACGCGACGGGCGTGTAGCGCAGGTGGTCACAGGTCAATTGGCAGTATAGTGGTGGTGTGCGTGTATGGATGTAGCTGCTGCTGCGCAACGATGGGCGTGGTCGAGAGCGATGTGGTGATTGGGCGGCCGAGCAAGGTGGGCACCTGATGATTCCGCCGACGCCGCCGCCGTGAGCCAGCCAAGAGTTGGAGAGGTGTGAGGCTGCCAGGCTGCATCGTGGAGAGACACAGCGACAAACATCCTGAAACTCCGTAGTCGTTGGTAGTACCAGTGGTCCAGTGCATTGTTTCTCATTGCAACAGGAAGAAAGCAACCGCTGCACTGCACCTGACACTCGTGCCTGCCCCTTGGACAACTGCAACCCTCGTGACCACCATCTACCGGCTTAGGTTCCTTGTGCGTCCGACCTCGCATCTTCTTCAGCCTCACGTCTGTCAACTTGGTCGATGTTGTTACAGAGGCATCCGTTTGTTACCCAAGCGTGGCCTGCAGTCGGCTGACTGTTCGTACTCTGAATCCGCGAACAGCTCGATTCTGTTGCTGTTGCTGCAATCCGGAGCATGCAATGCTACAGTTCCAACTGCAATCCATTTCCACAT
>Ga0265797_10006942_pt1 | contig 15737 bp, 12 predicted proteins | sample P2T30metagenome_FD_192433 | JGI IMG/M metagenome (GOLD analysis project Ga0265797, IMG submission 192433) | Plant litter microbial communities from East Loma Ridge, Irvine, California - P2 T30 | ecosystem: Environmental > Terrestrial > Plant litter > Unclassified | place: USA: California... | reverse complement strand
CGCTGGAGTTCACGCTGATTCCTGCGATGAACGTACTGGTCTCGGAATATGAGACGTTCTCGGATAATCTGCGTAGCATCGAACAAGATGTCCATGAACTGCATGTGTTCAGTAGGCAGCACTTCCAGTTCGACGAACTGGGCAATCGTTGTGCTTGGTATGACCCCGTGTTGGATCTGAGCAATGGCAAAAGGACTGTACGGAGCCATCATGGTGAGTATGTATTGTTCGCCGATTGGGTTTATAACCTACCCGAAGCGCGACGTGCTCTGGCGGTTCAACTTGAAATTGACGGGCTGTATGCATCGCGTACGCTCTTTGAGGATAGGCTGTTTGTTTATGCGATGGATTTGATCTGGCATGCGAATGAGGGGTATGTTGTTGAGGGTGCGGAGTAGCTGGCTTGTGCGTCACGAGATATCCACCATGATGGTGGACATGAATACTGTCATTCGGTAGTCAACATAGAGATAAGGCCATCCAAAAGGGTAATGCTCTAGTGATGGATAGTCTACATGATCTACGGGCCTCTAATTCCGTCTTTGCTAACGTAAATGAGAGGCAAACCCCTCTAATGATAGTACGACCGTACCGCGATCCGTTTGCCTTTCGAACCCCTCGGAGCTCGCGATCGTTCAATCGGCCGCCATGCTTCATCAACATCCTGAGGAACAAAGGGACGGAAAAGATATCTATCTCGACTAGAAAAGGGGACGTCTGATAGAACAAGGAACTGGAGCCGCTGGACATCCGAGCCGAGCTCGCAAGTCATCGTCGTTAGCAATCTGGCTGAGCGTGGCAATGTGCATTGCCGTGCGACAATCTCGATGACCAAGCTCGTAGCATTAGCCCTTGGCATAATCCTCGTCGGTCCAATACTGTAGGAGTTTGCTCAGGTGGTGTGGCTTCACCCTCCCAACATCCTTCACTTTGACGTTCATCTCGATCGGGTATGTCTTACCAAATCGTATGCGCGACTCTCGTCGTATCGCAATCGAAGAGTCGACCGCTTCAACTTCGATGGGGTCCTTCCACATCCCACTCTCGTACTCTCCAGGTAGATAACAGGATGCTGGGTCTGTTCCAGAAAGGTAGAGGATCGCATGTTCGGCCGGGTTGCAGCCATCTTTGAGGGCGCCACGACCAGAGTAAGTCCCAATACCGCTGGTTCAAGTTAGGTGGAATGTCTAGAACTTACCTAGGGGAACTTACCAAGCGTACACAAAGCCACGTTTAACCTCGACCACCACGAAGCGACGAATGTTGGTACGTTCCCTTTCGTTGAAGCGAACGACCGTGTATGCGTCGTCGTCTGGCTGCGTGCGGGAAATATCGCTGGCAGTTTCACAGTACAGCATAGCGAAAACTCTACCGAGTGCGAAGAAATCCCGGGCTTCAGTAGAAGTCCTCACTCGGTAGCCTGAAAGGCATTAGATCAGTCAAGACATGATGAGTCTAAAATATTCTTACTTTGATCCAGAAGATCGTACCATCCAGTATGCGGCGTGCCTTGAATGAAGCCTCGCAACGCACGCACATCCTGTGGAGCTGTACAATTCCCATCAGTGAAACGTATTCGATATGTTGGGCAACTGGGTCATACCTGGGTCAGGCATTTGGGCCACGTTTGAGCCGTCGCCGCCTTGGTTGCCTGAGTCCATCCTGATACGGGACTGGCTCTGGCTTTCGCTTTCGCTCTGGCTTTGGATTTGCTTGTAGAAGTGATAGAACACTTGGTCTATAAGGATCAGCGCCATGCTATCCCCAAAGGTGGTGGTACTTACTGTACTGGTCGGTTGTAACATAGTAGTGGTCTTGGTGTGGCTCGCTCCAGATCCAGTAGGAGGTCGATACGTCCATGTACGATGTGTTTGAATCGGTAACCTCTGCTGATAAGGACATGGCTTGGGGGATGTTCTTTGACGACGGCTCTGCTTGAGAGGTCTCCGTTACCGGCAACAGCGCTTGTGTACTTTGGGTTGTCTTGGCGTCCACCTCCTGGTCGTAGCTTTCGCCAGACTCCATATACGCATCATCGACGCTCAGCAGACTCCATCCGCGTTTCGCAATATCTTTCAATATGCGTTCTGCTGAGACAATGTACGCTAGAGATCGTCGATCTGAAGCAGCAATAACCATACCGCAAAGCTCTTTGCTGGCCGTATCGAGTACCAGAGACCCACTGTCACCATACTCGATTGTTCCTTCGTAAACAAAAGCGAATACGGGCTGGAACGATCTGCTGCCCGATAAACGCATCAATGTTGGTACACTGGTCAGTGTACCATGTATTGGACCGTGAGTCGTCCATGCTGTAGCCTGCGACGGCTTGGGTGCGGCTGCCGATGCTCTTGCGCTTTGCAGTCCTTCAGAAACACTAAAATGCTCCAGCTGTTGAACAAGTTCGGTGTTTTCGATGGCGATGATCGCGTAGTCTATAGACAACTCAGACTCCTCAGGAGCTAGATGTCCAAGTAAGGCAAGATTAGGTGGTGGAACGCTTGTTGCCTCGGAAGAATCGCTTGGCATCTTAGACCTCTTGAGTCTCGACAATTTAGTTTCCTGGTGGTCTGGGATTTGCGATTCTGTTGCTTTTGTTGGATTCGAGATCGGGCTTCCAGCACATAATTGCTTTGCTTCAGAATTGTCTTCATCGTCGCTATCACTATCGAATGGCACACCGAGATCCTCTTCACCATTATCGATCGAAGGAGGAGCGTGACGCAAAGAACTGAAAATATGGGCGGCAGTGATATACCCGTATGTAGAGCCGTTATGAACGACATTGGCTGTTCCCATTCTTGACTGATTGTCTGTTGTCTTGACGTATAGTGGCATGCCTGTTATGCGCAGCCGTTGTTTGGGATCGTAGTAAGCGGGCAAGGGGATAGGTGTAGCCGACTGATGAGATAGAGCTGGTTTCGCCGTTTCCCAAGTGTCTGAATCCCATCCTCCAGATTCTGATGTAGAATCCCAACTTGCTTCGCTAGGTAATCCGGCGATAGGGTGAATGGGACCTGATGGAAGGTACTTGAGAACACCAAGCTCGAAGTTCAGATCTGCCAAAATACCGCTCCTAGTAATAGCCTTTTTGGCTTCCTGGCGTGATCGTTGGTCCTGACTGGAAATTATGATCACAGGCTTTGCCTTCCGTGGCGTCTTCCCTATCATGAACAGTGACACACCAACTTCGCAGAAAGACTCTCGTCGAGACTGGTCTAGCTCTTTCAGGAGCTTGGTCTCTACTTCTTTGTAATCTTGGGCGCACTTCCCCTTGGACTCCCAGCAGAAATGATCTTGATTCCACTCGGGATTTGCCTTTTGATCCACACAAACTGGGTGGTCTATGTCTACCGAGTCTTCGTAGTCCACCCGAGTTCGCTGAAGCAGTCTGTCACCTAGCACTTTCAGATCAAAACGAGTCTTTTCAGATACGATAGCTCTGATGTGATACTGCTCCATAGCCGCAAGACCAGCCTCCTGATACACCTCTTCGACCCGGGTAGTAGTTGACATGTACTATCGTTGTGCTAAAGCGTCTCGAATGAAGTTGAACATGCAGATAATAATTGCAAGGAAGTGCGGTGGGGGGACTGAGCGAAGCTCTCGTAAGATCCTTCGAAAAAGTATGGAAGCTGCGAAGTGGCTGTACTTCAGCCCGACCCCGCACTGCCTGCTTTCCGGTGAGTGATGCACCCGCGCCGACGAATCATCGAATTAGGGCTCAGCCCTCAATAACGCCACGCTGTTATCTCGAAATGCCATGGCTCCTGGAAAAGGATGGCCACGTTTTTATAGCTACAAGCAGGTAACGCATGCAATACAGCCCATGAATGCTACCGGAATTCTTCCTGTCTCAATCATCATCTTACCATGGCACTATCGGAAAAGGCCAACGAGGACCCTGTACAGACTCATTGTAAGCGCGAGATCTTGGGAGCCTTCTGGCCCCAAAATACCTCTTCTGCACTAGCAGTGAGAGAATCTCGAGAACACTGTCCGTGGAATGCGTATTTCCAACACTACACTGCAGAATGCCGGAAGACCATTGAACCTGATGGCGGGAAGCATGCGACTGTTCGGCAACATCAGGACATTATACCAATTATCCGACAACTCGAAGAAGGGCGTACGAAAGAAACGATCAAGCTATCGCTCGCGGCACTAGTCACCCAGAAAAGAAGTGAAACGGACAAGCAACACATGGCAGAAGGATCAATCCGGCTAGCAGTACGCTTGTTCTTGATGGTAGATGTGGGAGCTCCATCAAAGTACCGGACATGGGGTCCCAGTTTCCTGCCCTGGAGCGACGAACAAACCGTGAAAGCCGTTCTCACAAACCATTTCGTTATCAGTTCAACGGAAAGTCAGGATACCGTGTTTAAAGAGGAATTCACGGCGTTCAACCTCCAGCGGTTCACGGGACTAGAAATACAGTGGACCAATAATCTAGCTGATCACTTGCGGCTGATCGACAATGACCGGAGGCTCTACATCTTCCACCACGCAACCTTCCTCCAACATCAAACCAGGCATGTTTCCAAATATCATCCCACATATGTCACTAATTGTTCCAGCGACCTGTTCCCGGACAACTTCATCAATGAAACACTTCGAACGCTAGACTTATTGTTTCCACGACAAGACGCTGAATCGCAAAGGTGGTTGAGGTCTCAACAATCGCACGGCGAAGACGCCGTACACCCGGACCTTGCCCTACTCGATCGAAACACGATGTTCTCCACTGATCGCCGTGCTGCAAATTTTGTTTACTGGCGCGACGAACTTGTGAGCTTGAAGGAGAGATTCGATCTACCTAAGCCTACTTCCATCTCGCAATTCTGGTACGATAGAAGGAACAGGACCCAGTGGTATACCTTTTGGATCGCGGTTACTGTGCTATGTCTTACGGTCTTCTTCGGTCTTGTTCAAAGCATTGAAGGAGCTCTACAGGTGTATAAAGCGTACCATCCAGTCCCAAACTAGACAACGCATGGCAGCTTGAAGAATGAATGGCATACAGTACTCGTGTGCAGACAGCTCCTGGACATATGTGATTGATGGAATTGCTGGTGATGGAATCATCTTTGATATACGTGTAGCCAGGCCCCGAGGCGATTGAGTCGTGAAACCAGCGAGGAGAATAAGACGTGTGGTTGTATGGCAATGAGACAGGTCATTTCGTGGGTCTAGTGAGGAAGCAGGAGACAGGTTGCGCAGGTAGAATCTTGTTCGTATCCTTTGGCACGTCTGAGAGCGTGTAACCATGGAAGCAGAGCGTAGTGGGTGCCACAATGCTCTCAATGCCAATGGCAGTCACGTCGTTCTTGCAGGCATATAGGTGGGGTCTGGTGCCCAAGGCCGAACGTACTATGCCCGGAACTATACGTGTCCGCATTTCCGAACAGATCCATGGCGGTGACACCTCATACAAGGAAAAAACTTGAACAGGCCTGCGGAATACGTTGAGACGAAGACCTGTAAAGTGGGTGGCCCAACGTCAACGTAGACTCCAGAGTGTTCAGTTTTTCTCTAGGTTGGCGTGGTGAAACCTTCGATGACGTGCGCCCAGTGTAGATTCATTGCCTAAGTTTGGCCATGCTAATCTCCATATCCCTGTGTGGTATACGTGTACGCGAGCTCGGCCGCGGTAGGATAGCGCTTGCGAATGCGATAGAAGAAGATTCGACGTGTATAGTCCCAACTTGGGCCGACAGGGAACTCGATCTACAATCTTGTCAGTCAATACCCATCACAGGAGATCAGACATAACATACCAGCCTGACCTTGTAGTCATTGGATTCCTGAAATTGTGCAGCAACGAGAGCTGGGTGAGGTCTCATGTTCAATCTAGCTTTGTGCAATGCGCGCATCTCGAGAACCTCCAACTGCCATCTGGCAGCGGCAGTGCCATCTTGTTCGTAGCGTGGACCGTCCTGGCGAGCGATGACTTCGTAGCATAGGAACGGCTACGCCAGATCAGTGGACGACTCGCGGGTGGTGATGCGGGCGGCGATGCGGGCGGAGGTCAGGGAACGAATCATAACGTCATGGCAAGTCCGATTCGTTGAGGTCTAGAAACGGTGGAGGGATATGCGCTTCAGCTCTGAACAGTCGCGAATCTTCAGGGTGTCGGTGACGCGTTGCGCAGAGTACACGAGAATCGCGCCCTAGGTTCCTCGGCGTTCGCGGTCACACGAGGCCCGGCTGCATCAGTCGGCGCGTGAAAAGTGGGCCTCCTGGGCAGTAATCGTCGCACGTAACACACACCACATACTCCAACATTTTTTACACAGTAACAAAGAATAAATTGCGCCTTTAGCTCAGACTGCGGTCTGGTCCTGGATTGAGCTAGGTCTTTGAAACTGAACTTTGGTATACATACTGATCATGATAGCTTTGAGGGTTTTACACAGTGAAGCCTACTGAAGTGCAACAAACTTTCAGCCGCTCAATGTGTCCTTTTGAATAGATAGCTTGCTGCGTCCAGGAAGCGCTATGATGGATTTTAAAAGGAATCTTATCCCTGAGCAATTATCGCAGAAGAATCTCATTCAAAGAAGCAGTATCTCAGAATGCGACACCTCGATTGATCGAGGGGCAACGAGTTAATGTTGATGAGTTCGTCATTTAAGTAGAGAAAGGCCAACTATATTCTTATGAAACCTAGGAAAGAAGTCTTTCAAGCACTCGAACTGCTGTACATCAAGTCTTGTTTGTGTTCGCATGTCAAAAGCTGTCATTCTAAGCCGCCTTTTCGGTGCTGTCGTCAGATTTCTGAGTATCGGAAAGGGTTTCCATGTGCCAATAGCCAATGAATGTTGGCAACCAGTCTTGGTGTACAACACCGAGGTCCTTTACTTTGACGTTGTACTGGACCGGATGGTGAATTCCAAAGTAGATCCTCGACGCGGCTACGAGAGGGTTCTCACCATTGTTCATAACGATACATATAGCATGTTTAGCAAGGGGGCGCTCGTCCGGCAGTAATCGGGGATCATAGCCATGTGAGTAAGCGATGGCGTGCTTGCCTGGAGACACAACCTTCTTCGTGCCTTGACCTTGGTAGGTGAGAATGGGCCTATCATCGTCAGCAGAGCAGCGCACCCCAACGATTGAATGCACAACTTACACAGCGAAACAAAATTCTCTCTTGTGCTTGACAACAATGAACCTCCGGACTTGCGTGTGAACCATCTCACCATACTTCACTATCGACACAGAATCGTTGTAATCGGTCGCGTTATTGACTTTTTGCAGTACATTCACTGCATCTCCACCAGTTGCTTCGCTGAAGAGCACCGAGAAAACCTGACCGTGTTAGGCATTATCTTGGTCACAGGAAGAATACATACCCTCCCCTCGATGAAAAAGCTCGCATCTCTAACGTAGAAGGCTTGAAACGATTAGCTCTGCAATGTGAGAAAAGGTTCAATGGTGACTTGCTGGGATCAAGACGTTCATAATGACTATCAGGCGTTACATTTGTACCGTCCCATGAGCCAGTTATGCGATTCCCTTGGCGACGACTGGCTGGCAAGGTCTTAGAGTCAAATCGCATAGGTGATAGATCTGAATAGAACTGGTTGACACCTGGTTGAAGCTGGAGTTGGGGTTGAGGTTGGATTTGAGGCTGGACCCGTGGCTGGACTAAGGACCGCGCAGCAATATCTAGAGGAATCCAGTCGAAGAACACCCAGCTTTGGCCTAATGACAGTTAGCCAATTTGTGTGCTTCCTGAGCCAACGCCTTACCATCATGGTGATTCCAAAACCATCTCTGGTACTGTTCATGGAACTGTACATGAAGATACCTCTGGAAGTGCGGATTCCATGCAGGTTGTGACGTAAATGGATCTGATTGCTCTGGCAATACCTGCTGTAGCTGTGAAATTTGAAGTTGAGAAGCTTTCGCTTGTGCGTTATGTGTTGGCTGTTGAATTTGAGGCTGTGGTTGTAGAGCCAGCGACTGGGGAGGTTGCAGTTGTGAAGCTCGTGGTTGTTGGGTTTCTGATTGTCGTAGTTGTGATTGTATTCCTGGTGGTTCTGGTGATTCTGATGATTCTGGTGATTCTGGGACTAGTGAATCTGGAGTTGATGGTCCTGAACTTGGCGATTCTAAAGTTGGCGATTCTAGAGTTGGGGGTTCTGGAGCTGGTGACTCTGGAGCAGGAGGCCCTGGAGCTGATGGCTGTAACTGTAGTGGCTGTACTTGGTCCTTGGTGACATGGCATTGTAAGCACGACAAGCCATCATGGGAACAGATATCTGTTGCGATCTTTGCTGAATCAGGACGACTCTTCGCTTCCCTTGCTGTCATTGCGATGATGATCTCCCGAAGACATGAAAGTTTTGATGGAATTCCTGCGGAAGGAAGAAGAGTATGGAGCGCATCCATGATGCCTGAGTAGCCCTCAGCCTTCAAGTCCTCATGTTCTGTCAGGCCACATAAGCGTAGAAGTACCTCAACAAAGACGCAACCCAGAGAGAATACATCTGCAGCAAAGTTCCTCTTCTCGTACTCGAGTACCTCAGGCGCAGAGTACTTTCTCGTCAAGAAGTCAGGTCTTCCTTCTGTTGTACATTCTCTCTCTTCCAGGGTGTCTTTCGATGCGCCGAAGTCAGTGTAGACAACCGCTCCTTTGTGAATCAAGATATTCGCCGGCTTAATATCTTTATGACGGATACCCATTGCGTGCATATGTGCGAGTCCACTTGACAAACATCCAAAGGTCTTCTCCAGGACAGTAGTCATCCTAGCTATGACTGCAGGCGCTGTCGTGGAATCATCGAGTGCATCGACGTAGTGTTCGAGGTATTGTTTCAAATCGCCTTGGTCTGCAGCTGGAGACAGAATTAAGCCACCTGATTGGGGTGTCATGTATGTAGCAAATAGCTCAATCATGTGGGGATGAGCTTTAAGCTTCCGAATGATTGCGACCTCATTGTAATATCGCCCTTTCGCCTGATCTCTGCCTTTAGCCTTCTTGTGAGGAAACTGGATTACTTTCTTTGCAAAGATTGCTTTCGTAATTCTATGTTGCACCTTTTCCACAACGGCATCTCCGCCTTTACCGAGCACCGCCTTGCATTCGAAGGTGAGGCGCTCTACATCGTCGATGATGTATTCACCGTTCTTTTCGACACAGATATCATCGCTTCGCGAAACGGTTTCGAGCGATTCCTTGAGTGTAGTGACGTTGTCGATTGCACTAAGGTTGTTTTCCATCGTGGGGGTAAGACCGGAGTACGTTCTGGCACTGCTGCGAAGTCTGCGTTGTCACAAGGCTGCGTTGCGGGGGTAGCTAAACAAGCCTTGCATTCATTCATTGGTGTAGCTCTTGTTTGCGGGGGGCTGTCAGCGCAGATTCGTTGTCGCGTTGGTACACAGCTCTTCATGTGCAATAGTGATGGTACATGCCCCAAAGGTTGGTGGTCAAAAGACGCCGTGGTTGCTGATGCGAGAGAAGAAGTTTGGGGCAAGTAGGCTGAGCTTGACGCGGGGCCAATACCGGTGAGCTTGCAGTGCATATAGTGGCGTCGTCCTGAAGCGACATCATTGGTATTTACTGAACGGTCGCTGTGCCACACTTCACAGCCTCAATGGGACAGGTTGGCCAATGGAAGAAACGCATATCCGAGTAGCGAACACGAGGTAACAATTCGGTATGACTACGCCACGAATGTGGCTCTGTCCTGATTCTGAACCACACCAACACTTCGCAAATGAACGTGTTGCATTCGGTGTTGTGTAAGACGTCTGATGAAGACCTTGCGCACGTGGTATATACGCAAGACGAACATAAGTGCAAGAAGTAATGGTGGAAGTATGAATAAAGATTCCATCCGCGGATAGCCGTTAATAGCGAAAACGTCATTCAAAAGCAGCGTATATGAGCAAAATCAGCGTATATGAGCAGAAACAACCTCGACTAACCGAAATATCGCGTGCTTAAATATCAACAAAGAAAACAAATGGATACCAGCGTAATCATTGTGAAAAAATACAAAAGCAAAACGTATCTTGATCAAACAGAGAAAGAGGCTGTCAACCTCTGGAGAAGTTGGGCATCAAAAATTGTCCGCATTGTTTGGGTTTTGTGCCACGTCAGGCTCGTCCTGTGAATCAGTATTCACTTGGTTCCAGTATCCAAGGAAGGTAGGAATATAATCGGGATGGACGGAGCCGATGTCTTTTACTTTGACGTTGTATTGGATCGGATGATGGATGGCGAAGTAGATCCTAGAAGCCGCGACAAGTGCCCTGTTATTCTCTTCCATTACAATCGGGATGGGAGACTTCCGGAGCGGAGTTTCGCCCTGTACGAGTTGCGGTTGCTGTCCTAGCGAATAGGCTATAGCATGCTCGTCAGCAACTACTCCGTGCTTCGTGGTAGCCTGGCCGTAATAGGTGAAGATTGGACTGCCGAGATTTAGTCATGTCTCAGCTTGTATCGGGTGAAGGGTTGCGTACACAGCGAAGCAGAACTCTCTTCTACGTTTGACGACGATGAACCTCCGTACTTGAGTATGTACATGTTCACCGTATTTGACCTTTGATAGGTTGGTATTGTAATCGGCCATGGGATTCAGCCGGTTCAGGGCGTTGGCACCCGCTGGCTCAGTGAAGAGAACCGAAAAAACCTGATTGACTGTGAATAATCTTTGTCTCGTCTTGTAGGCCTGTTACTAACCTTCCCTTCCTCAAAGAAAGCACTGCCCCTGACGTAAAAGGCTACGATAGGTCAGCATGTGTGGTCTCTAGAGATGATTGGGGCCTAACAAGGATCCAGTGTCTCAAAGTGACTGCTAGGTAGTGGATTTGTTGGATTGTAGGTCGCGTAAACCATTTCGCCTCGTCCATCACGTCCGTAACCGGCAGGCCCACCTCCGGATGCGGTGACAGTTTGTACAGAGTCGCTACGTACATGCGGCTGCTGAAATTGAACTTGAGGTTGAGCTGGTGGTACGACATGCGCTGCGGGAACCCATCCGACGGGGGCCCAGTTGAAGAATGTCCACCCTTGGCCTATTCCTAGTCAGCCGCAACGCATACCAGTAAGGGGTGGCCACGAACCATCAACATAGTGCTGCCAGTACCAACGTCCGTAATTCTGGTCCCAAAGAGGGATCACGTATCTCTGAAACTCGTTGTTCCACTCGCGTTCCGGTTGTGGTTGAGCCATGCCGTCAGTGGTGCCACATTGTCCGAGTCCGACAACTCAGACGATACAACCTTGGAACGCTGCGCTGCAGGTGCTTATGTACATACTGCCACATGACTGGATCGCGCAGAGCCGCATGAGAGACACATGCGACGACGCGAAGTCTTCTATTGTATTAGATATGATGCCGACGCGACCCTCCTGCAGATGGCGATAGAGTGAAGGTGCAGACGGTTGGCGCGAGTGCCGGGCTGCCACAGGCTGGCGATGGCCCATGTGCCCGTGCCGAGGACGACTAGCGCAGCCACTAGCACGCTTCTGCACCCGCCCCTTCCACTGGTGAGCGCTGCTTTTACGCTGTTATCAGCCAGTGCGTGGAGTCCATGTGCCACATGCTCGAACCCGCCATTCGGGAACAAGCAGCGACTCCTGGGACCCTCCTTGCCGATCAATGTGCATCAGCGAATGTGCACGGTGACGGGGCACCGGCGAGATTACAAACGGATAATACGTTCGCTGCCGCCGCATTTCGCAGTCCGGGATGCATCACTTTCAGTATAGTCTCACCCGAGCATATCATCGTCTAATGTCTCTCCAGGAATGCAGTGTGAACAACCCACTGGTCAGTATGAGCTACTTGCTGCCGGTGGAAATTGATCTCCAGCATTTTGACGACTACGGATCATGCTAACGAGTATAGCATCTATCGTTGAGAGTGCGACGTCAAACGAATGGACCGGGACACCGGATTCGCCAGATCTTATACGCCCAACGCGCTCCGTGGTATCGCCAGTGGAAAACCAGCTTCACCATGTCGCTCCAATCTCTTCAAACCTTCGAGCCATTGAGCTGCATAGCGATCACAGCGACGATCCCAACAATACCGCTCAGCCTCGCCCGAGCGCTCCACCCGTGATGGTTTACCCTCCTCCACCGCCGCCGCCAATTTCATTCGCTGAGATGAACGTTCCTCCACCTCCTCCAATATTCACACCAGGCGGCCCTCATTCATCTCTTGATCCGGGAGCACCGCGGAGTGCGATCTCAGCGAAGCTAGATGACGAACAACAATCGTTGCGGGACCTCCGTGATAAGTTGGTGGGCGCGCGATTCTCCCTAGCCGCGAAGCGCCAGGAATTCCGCGATCTCCATATAGAGACGAGTGCGAAAGATGGCCATGTTTTCAATCTATTGCGACAGTATCTCAATGAGATAGGTGCCAATCTACCGCAGGACATTGAGGATGCTCTTGTTGCTGCGTCTTCGTTAAGAGACCGACATGGCCTCTTAGAAGCCGAATACGATGAAGCCGAAGCCAGTTTCAATACCTTAGAGTGGAAATACTCTCGCAGAGAAGCAAGGTTCGTTGAAGAAGTTTTAAACAACAAACTTGTGCCATGCGAAGCGCTGGACCGAAGCCGAAGCGCAGACAATCTGGAAATCCTGCAATTGACAACCCATTCTATGACAGATGATACTAACATCGATTCAATAATAGCGGATCTCACAGCTCCGGTTGATGAAATGAGCGACAGCCATGGCACGCACATGTCTGAATTCTTATCCGAGCAAGCTCTAATGTCGACACACAATGCAAATGCAAAATTCCGACGATCTCGCTCACGATGGAGCAATCGCAGCGATTTGACCATGCCCGATACGAAGAAGATCGAGGAATACCACCAGACACATAGCCATTTGCGTTGGGTAGAAAAGATGAACGACATTGATGAGTGGCTACTGGAGATGGTGGACGTTTCGCCTCTCCTGAAGCTCTGTCTGAAAGCGATACATGACTTTGGATTCACAGACACTGGGACATGGTGGGACCACACCAAATGGCTTTTGATTCAGGACTATTCGAAACATTTCCACACTGGTGACTCTACAGTGTCCATCAATCATCAGGATCAACACATATCCACGTCTACAAGAAAAGGGTTGAGCTCGACGCCGTCCGGTCGCGAACGACATAGCCCAGATGCAATGATGCTTGGCCTCCAGCCATCTAGTATATCCGATACTGCGCTGGTCATCAGTATCATAGAATCAGGCGACTCTCACGATACAAAGGATGAAGTGCGCATCCCACTCGAGCTTCCTGCTGATGCAACAAAAAAAGCCTCAAGTTCGCCATATACGTCGCAATCACCAAAACCACGCGCATCACAAAAGAGCACTGCCCCGGATAAAGATGGTGGTACACGCCACTACAGTTATTATGCTCGCTCGATGTCCTTCACAGAAGGCGTTGGGGCAAAACCAACAAGCTACAACATAATACCAATACGGCAGAGCGGCGTCTTCCACACAACACCGACTTTACCACTATTGAGACGCCACACCATACCTGACCTTAAGGACATCGAGCCCGTGCCAGTAATGATTTCAGCAACCGATCCTGGAACTCCTTTGATGTGGTCATGCACTTTCCCACCGCCTGTTTTCGATCCCAACAGCCCAAATGCATACCGAAGGCGATTAAGCCATACCGGCAGCCCAAGTCGCCAGCGCTCAGAGTCAGAACGACCGCCACCATCAAAGAACCCACACTTGGTGTCGCCACAAGCACATCAACCGTCTTTGGTAGACAAATGCCTCGTCATGTAGAGCCAATTAGCACAGAGAATGTGCCTAGCATTCTTCTGCTTGGTGTGATCACTTTTCCTTCGCCCCAACTACCTTGAACTTCGCTGGCGTTCTCATACGATACCGTGTATAAATATGTAAAAGGGTTCTTTGTTGCACATCAAGACGGGGTTTGCTATCCAATTTCCCCATTGTCTCGATGTATATATAGAGCATAAGTTTCATTGAGGTTGGCGTCTCGATAACCGGGAGTCTGTTCGGTAGACATTTCTTGGTTTGTGTACTGGCAGGGTCTTTTCAACAATACCAGTAAGCACGTTCTCCTTTTCGCATCTACATGCAGCCGCTATGGAACAAATTCTCTCGCTATGAACGGTATTTATAGTGCACTGAAACGTTGACTACTGGAGCCAACAGCAACCATCGAAGAAAGACCGCACCACTGTGGGGAACCCGCTGACCGTTCGATGCCCGCGCAACACATACCTATGGACCACAGGCAAGGAGGATGATATCGCGCAGCCCTCGTTACAACTGCAATCACAGTCATAGCCAATGGGCCTTAGCTATGAGTCTCGCAGACTGTACCCAGCCGGATCACCTAGTCATGCCGCAGCTTTGACGTACAGCTGCGACGCATCGGCGTCCGCCACGCGTCATACTTATGATTGAGCAACGCCGCTTTGACAGAATCATGCGCTTGGAAGTGATTTGCAGTCTGCCGCACACAATGTCTTATCGTCTGCGCGAAGGCTACAGTCATACCCCGCACCCACAACCCTCATATCCGACAAATGGCTGCAGCAACCTTGCATGCCATATACATGGAACACACATGAAGAACAGCGAGATCGATACCCAGGCAGGCTCGGTGAGCTCATTTGGACGGATGATGGACGAAGGACATTAGCCAGCTTCCGCAAACGTCACTTATCTGACGGCAGCAGGCAATCAAACAAGGACCAGGAGGCTCGGCAGGGCGATGAGACTCCAACCCGTGAATAAACAAATCCAATTTGCTGCACGGGGGCTACTTGCAGCCGAGCCGGACACCCTCAAGCTTTCACATGCGCCATCTGCACTACAGCTCCGGCATGCCGCAGAAACCTCTAATGCTTCCTCTCGTCGTGGAAACGACGTTGAAATAGAGTTATACCGAAAATAGGGACGAGAGGCGATCTTATTTAGCGCTTTCTGTTCCATAGAGGTCCTTCAATGCTTGAGAATTCCGGTGAAGTTGTTCTGGTGGGACGCATTCCGGTAGGGGCATCAGCCGAGACCCAGCGCGCGCGGAAGGAGCGTCCCGCGCTCGTACCCGGCCGATGCAGCCCCGTTGCACCGCTGCCTGAGAGCTAAGTGCTAACCACCTGTCGTTTCGCTATCGCGATCGGTGGGGGTTGGAAAGTAGCAAACACGAACGGACACGTGTGTGACATAGGAAGAAAGTGAGTTATTCCGGAGCTGCGCGTGCAGCGCATCCAACTGTTGTGATGTGGCCCCGCACAACTAACCAGGCTACCATCCTGGCAGCTCTGTTCCCCTATCACATATCAGGTGGCTTCGTCAATGGCGTTTTGCCTCTTATTAGGCAACCCCGGGCACTGTTACGATCCTTCCAGGCGAGTACTTGGAGCAAACTTCCAAGGTTATCACATCTGTAGCCAGAATGTGTCACTTGAGATGCCTGAACGGCGTAACTCTCGACTGAAGCGACAAGACAACGATGCTGAGGATTGCCTACAGCTTGCCGTTCATCGACTGCCGGCCCACCCCATACAAGGGAAAACCTGAACACCTAGAAGCCTACGTCGACGTTGGGCCACTAACTTCGCAAGCTTTTATCTTGATGTAGGCTCTAGGGTGTTCGGTTTTCCCTTTGAATGGGGTGGGCCCTCTGAAATGCAGCCTTGTGGGCCTGATGTGACGACCGGTATGCAATGACGGGGCGATATCTGACTCGTCCAACCAGATAGTGACCCACAAG
>Ga0265797_10006940_pt1 | contig 15742 bp, 19 predicted proteins | sample P2T30metagenome_FD_192433 | JGI IMG/M metagenome (GOLD analysis project Ga0265797, IMG submission 192433) | Plant litter microbial communities from East Loma Ridge, Irvine, California - P2 T30 | ecosystem: Environmental > Terrestrial > Plant litter > Unclassified | place: USA: California... | reverse complement strand
TTAAGTCGAACAAATAAACATCATTTTTCCCATTCTCGTGTTCTCGATATCCAACATTGCATAGAAAGTCACGTGGATAATCTGATAATCAGTCCACCTCAAGTCGCTACAGTAGATACCAGAGACTGTTGTGGACCATGTCCTAGCTCGTCAAGCTTGACTCGTTGAAGTCTGGATCGACAAGCAAATTAAGAGATTCCGGAGCATTCTTTGTCGTCCACACGCCCGCAATCTGCCCTGAATGGTAACAACCTGCCAATAGAGCTGCGAGAGCCAGTGCTCGTGGAGAAATTGCAGTGTAGTCGCCAGGTTGTGTACCTCGTTTTCTCATCGAAGATACAGGCTCCAGTAGAATCTTGGGTGGATTTCCATAGAGAGCGGCACTTTGCTGGCCATTTTGACCACTTGGCAGCACGCTTACACATGTTCGACACTTTGTTCGACCTCATCCAGGAAGCATCAAGCCCAGCCCCCTTCACACCAAGCCTTGTCTCCCGGGAATCATGTTAGACACCTAGTGATGGTCAATGCGGGACATGTGGTTTTCCGTCGGCCGAGCAAAGCGAGCGCACCTGGAAAGCGTTCATCTTGGACTACGGCACACCCTACTTTGAGAACATTCTACATACAATAGCTTTAGACCGCTAATCCGCGTCGTATCATCTGTCAAAATCTCACTCCTTCTTTCAACCCACCTCTCGTGTTTCCGGGAGACTAAAGATTTGGTTGAAAGTGATTGTCAACGCCGACGTGCCGTGATTTGCGTTCACCTCGGATGGACGAACATCGGTCTTGAGTGAGTCTCCATATCAAGCTTACGAAAGTCATTGCGTTGAGAAATTAACTGGTTCTGTGATAGCTTCGAAATCCCCGGTCCGTGCAAGCGGATCAGAGGTGAACGGACTGCATCGTTGGTCTAACACCACCAGTTACTCATTCCAAGACCCATACTGAGTCATCTGGAAGGCGGCTTGGCCTTGCTGCGACATCACAAAATAGCTATACCAGGATGCTTGATATTGAAAACGCAGCAGGCGGTGGCGACTACGCTAAGCTGACGAACAAAAATGTCCGGAGCTTCGGCTGGAAGGGTGTCACTGTCACAGTTAAGGATCGCCACTCGCAACAGCCAAAGACTATCCTCAGCGATGTCAACGGCATCGTCAAGTCTGGTGAACTGTTGGCCCTCATGGGACCTTCGTGAGTCGCACATCGTCGCTCACACCACTTATGGACCGCAATAGTGCTGACTGACCCTCGCTTCAGCGGTTCCGGCAAGTCAACTCTCTTGTCCGTCCTCGCGCACCGTACTGCGTTGTTAGACGCATCCGTCAAGGGTGCTGTCTACGTGAACGGCTCGCCTGCAGACCCAAAGATATTCCGGCGTATTTCCGCCTACGTCGAGCAAGAAGACGCGCTCCTCGGCTCGCTTACCGTTCGTGAGACCTTGAACTTCGCCGCCCGTCTCTCTCTGCCCAAACGTATCAGCAAGACCGAGCGCATCCGGCGCATTACATCGCTCCTCACCGCTTTCGGTCTACGAGGTCAGGCCGAGGACCTCATCGGCACACCGATCAGAAAGGGGATCTCTGGTGGTCAGAAGCGCCGTGTCAGCGTCGCCGCACAGTTGATTACAAGCCCCAAGCTCCTCTTCCTCGACGAGCCCACGTCTGGTCTCGACTCCGCCGCCTCCTTCGAGGTTATCTCCTTCGTCAGGGACGTTGCGAAAAAGCACAACTTGATCGTCATCGCCTCCATTCATCAGCCTTCAACCTCCACATTCGCCATGTTCGACATGCTGCTTCTACTGTGTCAGGGTTACACTGCGTACAGCGGTCCTGTCTCTGAAGTGCAGTCGCACTTCGACTCCTGTGGCTTTCCCATCCCTCTCTACATGAACCCGGCAGAATTCATCATCGACTTCGTCAACACCGATTTTGCCCGCGACAGGAGCGAAGTTGGCCAACAGCTGAACATGGTGCACTCCTCATGGAACAAGGCTCGAATCGCTCGCGACACTGTCACCGAGTTGACGGATGAGATGGCCCGCAACTCCTCGGACAACGTGCTCGAGCATGGATTCTTCAAAGAGGAGATTGCCGGTGTCTTTGCTATCCTTGCCGCGCTCATCCACCGCTCCTTCATCAAGTCCTACCGCGACGTCATCGCGTATGGCATACGGATCGCGATGTACATGGGTCTAGCGATCATGATGAGTACTGTTTGGCTGCGCTTGAGTCCGACTCAGGGCAACATCCAGTCCTTCACCAACGCCATCTTCTTCGGGGGCGCGTTCATGTCGTTTATGGCCGTTGCCTACATTCCTTCGTTTCTTGAAGACCGCACTCTCTTCATGAAGGAGCGCGCCAACGGCCTCTACGGCCCGTCCTCGTTCTTGATCGCCAATTTCATCATCGGCGTTCCCTATCTCTTTCTCATCGCTGTCTTGTTCTCGGTCGTCGCCTACTGGTTGTCCAACTTCCAGCCCACGGCGCAGGCATTCTTCACCTGGGTCATGTGGCTCTTCCTCGACCTGCTCGCCGCCGAGTCCCTGGTCGTTCTGGTCAGCTCGATTGTGCCCATATTCGTCGTTGCCCTGGCCGCCACCGCCTTCGCCAACGGCCTTTGGATGTGTACCGGAGGTTTCCTCGTACCGCCACAGACCCTCAACCCCTTCTGGCGCTATGTGTTCCACTACATTGACTACCAGTCCTACGTCTTCCAGGGCATGATGGTGAACGAATTCGGCTCGCGTAGTTTCACGTGCGCGCCCCCCAACAACCCCGGTGACAGCTGCAGCTGCATGTACGAGAGCGAGCTGGCAGATCAGTGCCTCATCGCGGGCTCCGCCGTGCTAAATAACTACGGTTACAGCGTCGGGGACAATGGTAGATGGGTCAGCATCATGATATGCATCATCTTTGGCTATCGCGCCCTCGGCTGGCTCGTTCTTTGGCTCAGACGTACCTGAGCGACTTTTCGGCTTCCCTGAAGCTACACCTATTCCCTTCTCATTCCTTGATAGCGCCGCGGAAACAAAGTTGGTAGAGTTTTCGAGGTTGTTAGAATAGTAGTGAAGACACGTTCCCTTCGACCCCAGCAAGACATACTGTTGGATGCCAAAAAACCCTGGAGGAACGCAAAGCAGATGTATGACCATGCCGTCTTTGAGCCACGGTCTTCACGATCTCTAGCCTTGGTGTTTTATCAAGAGTCGTCTTTCGCCCTTGTCGCCTTACTTACGCTGGCGCAGAGAATACCTAGAAGAAGGCAACTAAATTGTCCTTTTTCCCTCCTCACGCACGAAGTGCTTACCTGTAGAGAAGCTTGACGAATAAATTCCGGGGGGAGCGGGAGTTTTAGTGCTTCGCTATTGACGTCGATATCGTTGCGAGAGTTTCGGGACGGCGAAGGACGGCACATAGACTACGAAATTACCGATACACTCATCTGGGCTATATTAGAAAGGTTCATACGCACGACCTAGGTAAGACGATGTGGTAAGCGTACTTTAGCTACGTATACTTAAGCTCTAGTCTACTATGATATTAGAACCTATAACTATACTATCTTAGCTCTATTCCTTATTCGGGGTATTAGCTAGGGTTTATAGGTACTAACTTAAGTGCATAAGTTAACTTAAATACATATCACTATAGTTACTGTACAAGTATAACGGAAGTCTTACTAGCTAAATTAAATCTATCGTTATAGCTACAGTACAGGGCACGTTTCGGGTTCTGTTATCCCTGACTCCCAAGGGTGTCTGGATAGCGACGTAGTCCCTTCCGGAAACAATCCCACTCCGCCTAGTTTCGACATCTCCTCGTTGAGATCGCTCTCTCCCACTGGAGTGGTCATTGAGAACTCAACAGCTCGAGGCAACCATCACTAGAAATTTTTCCAAGTTCCAACCGTCATGCAACATTCTTTAGTTTGAACACTCCAGAGTTCGGGTTTGAAAGTGAATCTGGGCCAGACTCGAAGCATAAAGCTAGAGAAAAAGATAGTGGCAACATGAGCTTTGCTAAACGACTCTCTAAACACGTGGAGCAGCGTTTGGAAACGAACATAAGCACGCAGGGAGACACCATGGTTAGGATAGAGCGAAGTAAGGCTGAGCTCACGAGATTGAAGGGAGAAGAGATTGGTATCCGTCAAGTCCTCGGAAAGCTTGAAGAACTTAGTTTCTGAACCGCTCGTGGATGTAGTTAAAAAGAGCAGCATAGTGCAATGCAGGGTTCGCTTGAGACCAAGTATAGCTTGCAGTTCCTGTTTGTTTTCAATAGTCACCTCGCGGTGGAGCTTTGTGCATCCATTTAATTCACAGTCTTTCAAACACATGTATTGGCCAGCAGCTGCTGGTTGAATTCTTCAGCTCGGATTCTGATTCTGACTCTGGGCGTCATTCTTCCAAGCGCTGTAAGATCTGACAATTGAAGGTATTTATGTGGATGAAGTGACAGACTCACACGCTAACCCTAAGTTCCCATAGTCCACGGATCAAACACGCTACTGCCTGGCTTCACGTTAGTTTCTCCAGGCTCTTCCTAGCATCGAACAATTTGGAGTAGGTCTATTAGAATCGGCGTCGCCCGGAAGGTAGGCGGATATTCGCCACGGTCCAGAGTGAAACGATTATATCCTCGGAATCTATGAAGCCAGGCATTTTGCATCAGTGTTCGAATCCAAGCCGTGTAGCAGGATGAAGTACGAAGAGGTGAGAGTACGACAAAAGCAGAGGACAAGACGGAAAGACGTGGTGAAGACGGTTGCTGGACCTCACGATCCGTTGCAGACGACCCAAGTAGATACTGGTGGTGTAAGTTACTGCTTCCAATCGCATAGACGGGCACAAGCCCATGACAAAGTATGGGTGGCACCCTTCGGTTTAAATTGGAGGCTGAAGCGATTTATAACTGAAAGCAAACGCCATCCTCAGCATTGATGCCGGAAAGGTTCTTGTTTCTTTTGGAAACGTGATGAACATACGATAACAACTGACGTTACTTGAGAAACATAATCGCTGCACAAACCTCGACACAACCACCACTACTCGACAACCATCCCAATCAGTTCACTGGCTTTCCTATTCCGTCATTCCATTCCGCGTCGGTAGCACTTGTGAGTGCACAGCTTAGAACCGTCCCTCGTAAATTGAGTGATACCATGAGGGTGACTGTGGTCTGAGGTGTTGAAACGATTTCACATGCACCCACGTTTCATGAAGTCGTCGGTGTAATGCCAAGCAGCCTCCCTCGTGCTAGGTGATGGAAGAACTCCAGCCTATAGAACGATAAGTTATCCTATCATGTACCAAGTGTAAGTATTTGTCAATTTACCTTTTCTAGTGTCAAATCGACATTACCTCGACGGACACTGAGCTCGAAGCGACCGGTGTAGCCGCGCCCTGGGTAAGGCAAACGCGGAAACTACCTGCCACCCCTTCTTTGACGATGTTGTTGTGGAGATCCTCAAGGAGCCGTTGCATTTTGAGGACATCCCACGAGACTTCTCCTGCATCCAAGGGGTTTTCCAAAGAGACAAGCTGTTGGGTACCAGGGTCGATGCGCCAGATGGAAGGATTCGCCCCGATTCCAGAATCCAAGGGGTTTGACGTGCCTTGGATGTTTATCAACTTCTCTCCAACGTACGGGCTATCATGCTCGTGGGGCAACTGCAAGCAAGGAATTTCTTCAACTCCGTGATCGTGGAACAGATTTTCCATGGTGGATCCGGCCAAAACATCACTCTTGAGTTTGGGGAGATCTGGCAAGCGGTCAGACCAGTCCGTAGAAAACCCGGCGATGTTGGGCTTTATGGCCGATGCAAGTAAGTCTTGCTGGAAGATATTCATGATTCAAATGAGTCTGAGTGCAACTGTGAAGGAACAAGGCATGGTGAAGATGGGACAATAGAATTCTGTAACGAGATTAAGAGGCTTTATACACCGCTGCATGGGGAGGCACATACCCATCCCCATGTAACACTGTGATGCGTCTATCCTTGGACACTGAACACCCAAGATCATGAATTCATTCTAACAACATGAGCCATCCTTGTCGCATTCGGCGCGTCACAGGCCAGCGTTCGGATACAGTACGAGTCGCGTGGACTATACTAGAGAGTTGGATGTGCCTTACCGAGGCAACCGAGCGTCAGAGGGAGAGGGCGACTGCGGTTCCAATCACACGTATTGAGTGTGCAATTTCGGGCTCGGAAGAGGCGAACAAAAGCACCGTCCAGGCCCTTCCATCTTGTGCACTGATACCATGCAACCACTAGTCTCATACAGCGAGTCGACGTCCGCGGGGATCTTGGACAAGAGTCCACTTTGGTTGATACCACACTCAGGTATTGGTCTACTGTGGGTATTCCAGCGGATCTACTTTGGAGTTTGGAGGAAGATCTTCTGGGAACGATTGCAATTCCAGGGACTGCAACACTATCGCCTCGCTCGATCCGGACGTCTGATACCAAAAAGAAACGATGTGTTTCCGCTAATCCATTCAGTGCTACTCGAGAACAACAGCTACCCGAAAGGATCAATAGCCAGTGGGATGAGTCCCCGGAGGCTGCAGAAGGCCTCAGGCCGATGGGCCGGGGAGACAGGGATGTGGCTCCCCGTACCACGTCGGTCAAAATAAGTTGGAAGAGTGAATTGTCGAGGTTGTCACAATGGGTGCTTGAAGGGTGCCCCCCTTGACCGGGATTCTATCCTGCCGCGGCTACCATTTCGCCAATCACTCGTATGCCGGGCAATTTTAGGCCTCGAGCTGCCTAGACTTTCGATGCAGTCAAATTCATGACACGAAGGCACCGCAAGCCAAGCCGGTTGAGGGGGCTTAGCAACGCACAGCGGAGGCCTCCCTGCCTCGGGTCGCTCAGATTCCTACTAAGTTATGTAGTCAACTACCAGATCGCTGTAACTCCAGTTTAAGTGACGGTCGTCACATGAAACGTTCCGTACAATGCACAAATCGGGTTTTGTTCTCAACATGGCAGTGTCGAAGCACTGAGGAGTTCTGTTTGGAGTCAGGAGATCAGAAAACCTCTACAAATAATGAGTTCGACAAGAGTGCAGTAGCATGACAGGAAAGGGCTACAGCGCATGGCAGCTGCTTCACCCAGACTTCTACCCTCTATTGGACGATCATTCATGACCGACGAGCTTGGATTCCGCTAAGGTATGGAACGCAGTCCGGCAACACGTTGGTGGCGTTACGCATGTAGGAACAGACGGTCGAGCTCGTGGGATTAAGCGCTCCGGCTACGTGTCAATCAGCCAGTGTTTCATCGTTCCAAAACTAAAGCCTTCGCAATCTCTAGCATGATACTAAGCGATTTGGAGATCCGGCTGCCTAGACTCGCTTCCCTGGGTTGACCTATCGGGCTCTCGTCCAGTCCATGTTTACTACTGACTACTGTCTTCGTCTTTATCTTACAACTCTGCCTGCTAAGATAGGAGGCTACCGACCATTCCTGTTGGCTAATGCGAAAACGGCTACCAGGGCTGATAGCTACGTCGCTTGAAATCCGGCTCATCACACTGCGGGAACAGAGGTCCAATAAGCTGAATTTTTAGAGGCTGCGGAAGGCAACAAATCAACGTGCCGGGGACACACGGATGTGGCTCCACGTAACATCTCGGCGATACTGACCTGGAGGAGTGGACTGCGCAGGCTATCGAAAGATCGCTTCATTCATTGTCTCTACTACAGTAACGTTACTTTGCACATTCGGCTTGACACTGATACTCTTGTGAAGTTGGAGCAGAGCCAATAAGGTGTCACGGTCGTATTTCCCGACGCATGACAACAAGCAGTACTGGTTATCGGAGAGAATGTTTGCAGCGAAGCCGATACTGCAGTCTCCTGTACAGCAGCGTCGACTCTGTGATGTTTTGCGCTATCCATCGATTCGTGCAGTGCGGTGTTCGAAAACACGTACCACATGGCGCAGACATGTTCACGCACACCCTCGAACAGAATAATCACGTATCAGCCTCGGTTGGCTAAGCCACTATTCTTTATTGTCTATCGAAACATAACCGTGAGCTCCCATCTTGTGCGGGCGCTTGGGTGACCGTGATCCTCAGGGAAAGCCCTTGTTGAGCCTTCGCTACGCCTGTCATGGTCTTTGTCTAGCTGCGGAAAAGGATTGGTGTCCAGCAAGATGGCAAGGGCACGAAGCAGCCATGGACACGCATAAGCAAGCGATCTAAACTCTATCAAGAAAATCAAAATCCTGCCTACACCTACCGGATCGAAAATCGCACTCGGCACCTAAGGTTTTCGTGGTGAAACGCAGATACATAATCTGGTTATGAGCAAGCCTTGTTAATTGTAGGACAGGACTAGATGGCTTGCGTCCCTGGGCATTGGGGGCAACGCCTTGGTCTGACAACGCCTCTACAACTTCGATGCGACCGTAAAATGCAGCCACTTGCAGAGCGCCTCCTATGCAAGGATGGCTCACAGCATCGACTTTAGCATTATTTTCAGTAGCATCTGCGCAATATCCGCGCCACCAACCACTGTGTTCTGGTAAGAGCATTGGCATTGGCGCCGTCGTGAATCAGCGTTCGAGTGACGCTGACCTTTGCTTCTCGAAACGCAGACTGCGGTGCCTCATCCAGAGCGTTACAATCGACACCTCATGGAGGTTGTCATCATTTTGACTTAGTACCCGTCGCATCGTCTCCACGTTGCCTTCCATTCCAGCAGCCGTGAGGGCTTCTTCGCCGTCGTACTCGGAGCTCATGGCAATCTGGTCGTTGGCGCCGGCACTGGTGCTATCATTGGCACTTTGCTGACAGGTGTACGTCCCGTTCAACACCCCTTTCTACGATGAGGGTAGTGGAAAAGTCGTCTGCGAGGAAGGCCTTCGTGTTACCGCAAGCTAGGAACTGAAGGAATTCACACACTTGGGACGTAGGATACCACTCTCGCACCTCGTCCGAGAGCGGAATTTCCCTCTCTCCATTATTCTCAGCCATCAGCACTGTACAAGTATTCTTCACATGGTCGATGTCTTGTTCAGAGATCATATGGCGTTCATCTTTTGATGCGAGTTGGGACGAGTCTGCTGCTGAGCACTCGTTTCTCACCACCGATGACCGGTCTTTACGGTTTTGTAAGAGCTCTCACTATGAGTCCGTCCTTGCAAGATCACGACTCTACGGACGTAAGATGAAGTCTCGCTTCTATCAGCACATTCCGCTTTTACGCGGTTATTTGAGCAATGCCTTGTTGATGATTTTGAAAAGTTTTCCCTGTTGACTCTCGGTATGTTATCTGCATGGTCCCCTAACCTTTGTCGGGATCTGTTACTGGTGATCCCATGCTTCCTTTTATAATTGACGCGCAGTCTAAGACGGGCGGACTCTGTGATGGACCCCAGTATTCGACGTGTCGCAGGATACCATGGAGGAATCTCCACGAGTGTGAACGGAGAGTCGTGGCTTTTCCGATCTATGTACTGGCCCTTTCGATGCTCGAGACGATATGTAAGGTAGATGATAAAATCATGACAGTAGTCACAACAGTCTACAAAAGCACGCGCTTCCAGACGCTGATCGCAAGTACGACTCTCTTCTACGTGTTCCTCAAAGCCTTGAAGATATCGTTCCTCTTTACTGCTCAGCAGTCTTGACACTGACTGCACCGGGTCATGGTTGAAGCGCACTCCTGGAGGCATAGTGTTTACACGAGACTATGCACGTAGTAACAAGATACAGACGTGTGAATTGTGCTAAGCGGTCAGACAGATGTAGATGATCGATCAGAATGAGTGACAATGTACGAGGCAGAACGCGATTGTGCTTATGAACCGTTAAATGCTCAACCGCTTCAAGAAAGAAGCCCCTAATCATCGCACAGGTCCAGAGCCAGCAACTTCCCATCACGTAATCTGGATACGCAACAATATCCAGGCTAATTTTAGTCCTGGTTCTACCGATGATGACATAGCCTGTGACACCTCCACAGTGGCGCCCGATCATGACCAAGTACGACGTGCACCACCAGTCAACCTGAGCGGGCAAAAGAGATGATTGGAATGTACAGTAGTTTGCAAGCCGGGCTTCCCCCAACACTCTTCGATGAACTTGCAAAGCGGGGTGATTTAGGCGCGGGACGGAGCGACCGACGACTTCACCCATGCGGCTGTAAGGTCACTAAGTTAATGAGCGCTGACTTAGTCACGTTGAGTCGTAGGCTCAAATAGTGCGGAACTGTACGAGTGTTGGCTCCGCTTGATCAGAGTTGAATTTTTTTTTTGAAGAAAAGTCCGCTTCACTACGAGAGCTCGCTGAGGTAGACTTAGAGGTCGAGGCTATGCTCCCTCTTCAGCCCACAATGTGTACATAACTTATTCAGCTCATCTGGTACTCAAAAAGTCGAACTCGGTACGAGAATGGACCGCCATACTCGGGAACTTCCAAAAGCTCTTGTGCTTCAATGGAACAATTCAACGCTCAGAGCACGATGTCCATACTGTCTCTACTCGCATAGGCACGGGCTGCCTAGACCTCTAGCGCATGAAAATGTCGATCAGACGCAAGAGGGGTGGACGCTTCGCTTGCTGGGAAACTGGCGAAGGAGCGATTGCTCCGACGTTAATTTGGGAGGCGAATACATTCTAGTGTTTCCTCAATCACACGATCTCGCCACTCGCGGCTATGGTTGGGAAGTGAATGAGGTGGGCTCTGGGTTTGTGACTGTGCATGGTCAAGGCAGGGTCGAGATTCCCATCAATGACTGCCGTGACGGCCGAACGATACTGCCACAATACCAGGAACAACACAGCCTTAGCGACAATGCAAGCGAGACGAGCTCGCTGACTGGTGCTACAGAGAACTTGAATCTTGGAAGTGGCGTCGACGGAGAAAGCCCGAAACCGCAACCGAACAAAACCTACCAAGAAATCATGGAGGAGCTCTATCTGGATCCTACTTATCGACACCATTCGTACATATCCCATTGCTGTCTAAGGGAAATACCAGAGCTTGAGCTGCTCCTTCGCCAGTATCCTGCCGACCATTTCATTGGAAGTGTTGACGAAGAGGGCAATTCGGGGACTCTGCTCGCCGCGACCGAAGAGGATGGGCTAGAGACCTTATGCTGGCTTCAGAACCGCGGAGACCCGATAGATCGAGCGAACCATTACGGCAGGACTCCGCTTATGGAGGCCGCATTATGGGCCCGCTTGAAGACAGTTCAATATCTAACTTGTCAAAGCATCGATATTGAGGCACGCGATGGGAATGGGATGCGAGCGTTGGACCTTGTGGTAGATACAGAGCGGAATGCGAAAGAAAGGAGGTTGCGCTCTGCAATGTATCGCGAGGCTCCCGATGCCAGCAGGCGACGCGAACAGATTAGGGAGATGTTGAAGCGCCTCACGTCACCGAACTCATCGAAACCTTCCGACTCGGCAATATCATCGCTACCACAGGCCCGCGCTTTCTTCAACAGGAAAGCCGACGGCACACTCGAGGTCTATAGACCACAGGTACTCCTTCAGCCACCATTTGGACAGAATGGGTTACAGAAAGCGTTCGCCACACTGGATCGTGGGCCAAGCTATCCTCCCGTTAACGCAATGAGTGGGTATTCCCATCCCGGTTGGCCGAACGTGCTGGACAACAACTTTTGGACGGATAAATCGGAGGAGTTGCGTGCATTGCTCGACTTACCGGAGAACAGACAAGCAGCTTCTCATGTCGAGCCTCAGCTCCTTGCATATCTCCTGAATCGTCATTCGCTTTATGCTCCAGCAAACTGGGGAGAACGCCGAGAGCTACTTAGCGTCATGCCAACTTACTCTCTTCGACCCGTTATTAGTGTCAGCAAGTCTCTATTCTGCCCCTTCTGCCGAGAGCTCTTCGAACGATTCCGAGATAGATTCCCCGATCTCAGAGTCACTTTGAATTGCGTTGGAGAGTCGGCTGCGGCGCCTCTTGATGTGCTGGAGTGAGATCACCCAATGGAAACTTCAGGCAGGGGCAGCCTCGCGACAAGGAGATGAGTTCTGAGGATGGCGCGAGGGACTATTTATAGCTATATGGCCCCAGAACATTGATGTCGAAGACTGCTCTGCGTCGTAGTCTGCTCGTGTTTTTTCTCCTCTCGCATACAAAATTTGCGGTGCTGTGTCATCGATATTAGTTATCGTTCAGGCAGGTGCTACGAGACGTAAATTGGAGCAGCTTCCTGTGGCGAAATTTTCAACATGGCTTGACAACGTCACGTGATTAGATTCGCAAGTTGTGGCACAGAGATGTGGCACAAAGAGGGCACGGCGGCTTCTCGTAGAAGGTCGAAGAACCACATAGAACCACATAGAACCACATGACCATGTACCATGTGCTATGCGCCTCTGCATCCTCTGCACCACACATTGCTTGCAATAAATTGTAGCACAGGAACCATTGGTTTGGCGTCGTTGCCTCGTACCACAGATTCGAGGTCGATAGCCTTCCGCCAACTAGCACATCCTGCGGGTCTTGCAGATCTCGTCAGCATCCTAAACCTCCGCCTTCCGGCTGAAACCGAGCATGGCCGACGGAGCTTATTCTCAAGAGACGGCGTTCCTGGATAATTGGTTCCAGTGGCTGTCACCCGGAGCTGAAGATTCGCAAGGTACGGCCGGGGACCCGGGCGCACCGAGACCCCTCTCGTCGCCTTTCCCCGATAGTCCTGCCTCGCCCGATGTGCCCCTTGTAAAAGCGGACAGACTGTGCCTGCTGCAGCCCGACGCCTGGGATCAAGAGAAGGACTACGGTGCCGACCCTCCAACATGCATACGATATACGATTGTGTGGAAAGTGAAGGTGAACAATAGGATGGTTGCGACAGACACAGAACAGGATATTGTGCTGGCCCCAGCTCACTACTGGTCAATGTCTCTGAAACCAAAACTCGATGCTCTGGTTAGCAAGAAGACGACAAGTCGCAAGCGAATCTCGTCCGACGATACCAATTTAGTGGTATCGGTAAATGAGCGCACTGAGCGTGACCTTATTAGACGATTCGATGAACTCAAGGTAGATTGGTCAGTTGTAGAGAAGCAGCTCCTGAATTGGGGCGAATTTCTACGTGTCGGCAAAAGGCTTAGGGTTGACATCTCGTTCAATTACGTGGAGACCCAGGCAGTCCCAGCTGCTAATGGTCCACGGGCCGACTGAGCCACCCAGCGGACGCTGGCTGAACGCGCCGCTCAGCTGAATGCCGAAGAAGCGTCCGGGGGGCCGTCGGCATGGCGTGACGTCTACCTACTTATGCGCTGCCCGGGGCCTCCTTGCAGCTTGGGACCCTACTGCTGGCGCGACCCTGACGGCAAGAAGCATTATCGACTAAAGACCCACCACATGGAGAGTTTGATCAGGTACGTCGAAGAAGGCGGACACCTGGAATCCCATGACGATATTCCCGAAATGATACGCCAGCAATTGTACGCAGAGCAGCAGGAGCGTTCCCAGAGACAATATAAGGCGGCCCCGGGTGGTACTGGCGACTTCCCACCCATTACGATCAACAACGTGTTGCCAAGCGCGATTAGAGCAAGCTCGAGCACACAGCCTGAGGCAACAACCGGTATTGTTGCAGCCATGCGCACGTCTTTACCCCGAGACCTCGAGCTTCCCGGCTTTCGAGACGTAGCGCTCAACGAATACAGCCAGTGGCATCAGTCGCGAGTGCATGATACAAATCTGAAAGACGACTTCGAGAAGGTGCGAAAGATTGCTTTGGAACATGCACTGGATCTAGATTTGATTCATGAAGAAAATGATCCAGACTTTTTTGAAAAGCAAGGTGTGAAGAAGGGCACTGCGAAGAGATTTGTACGCGACATAGAAGGATGGGCGAAGAGATACAAAGGAGAGGGATCCGACAGCATTTCCGTAACCTCATGAGTCTCGTGGCGCAATTTATTTCTATTAGGTGTTATAGCATAGGTAATTCGCAAAGCGTAACAATGTCAATTGAAGCTCTCTCGAAAGTGCTTGACATCCCGCAGTTAGTGTAAACTTAGACCTCTTCGATTGTCACGCCCGAATGCCTAAAGTGGCCTTGTGCACTGCTTCCTCTCGCACCTACGACTGCGACACACCACTCTAGAAAGCTCTCGAAGTCCCGCGGATGTGACTGATGGATTTCCCAGTTTCTTTTGATGAAGGTTTTCAGCTCGGCGAAGAACTCTTCGATGGGGTTCAGATCCGGCGAATAGGGCGGCAAGTACATAAGGATTACGCCTGCCTTAGCGCACAACTCCTCCACTCGGTCGGACCGGTGGAAAGATGCATTGTCCATCACGAGCACGGACTTGGGCTGCGGCCATCTACCGCACCATTGCAAGAGCTCCTCGAGAAAGTCCTCAAACACTTCACTGTCCGTCGAACCCTGGTATACACGGGCGAATAGGATGCCATCCTGGGTATATGCTGGGAGTATATGGTGTCTCTGGCCCCGGTGGAACTTTTCCGTTTGTACTGGTGTGATCCCGAAAGGTGACCAGCCCGTCCTGCGAAAACCCACCCTCTTATCACAGCCAGATTCATCTATGTAGACCAGATGATATGAGGCAAATCCTGTCAATTCGTGCATGTATCGGTCCCTCAGATCTGCGTTCTGCTCTTTCGCTTTGCGCCGTATCGTCTTCTTCGACCACCCTTCTGCCTACAACGCGCGGCTGATCGTGGAGTTTGAGACTGCCAGTTCGAATTCGTCCTGAAGAAACGCGGCGAGTTCATCAAGGTGCCTGTCAGGATTCTCGAGCAGGAGCTCCTTCAGTGCATCGGATATCACCGGTGTGATGGCGCGTGGGCGACTTGCGAGCGCTGTAAAGGGTGCTTTTGGAGTTCCGAACGCTCGGATGTTCGACCGTATCGCTTTCACCGATCGGCTGCTGCATGCGAATCTTGGCACACAGTGCCTTAGAAGGCTCTCCTCCGCCCCTACTTCCACCTAGACTCCTTAGGCAATCGTTGATAAGCTACCTAAGAGATACTGCTCAGAACCCCTACCCACTACATCCTCACAATTAAGTCTAATCTATAAAGTACTATATACTTTACTTATGTCTTACTTATCTATATTATTATAAGGGCTTTCGTACGCCTTACACAACTTACCAATATATATAACTTACTTTGTATTTATAGCGGGTACGCGCTAGCTACTACTAATTAGCTTGGGGTAGACCTCTAAAAGCGCTATATAAGTAAGGACTACCATAAGCTCGGTTGATATAAACGGGCTACTTATAGCCCTAAAGAGATAAAATATAATTAAGGTTGTTAAAGTAGTATTATAACAAAGCTTAAGTCAAAAAAGTCTATAACAAGTAGGGATCAGGTTCTTCTCTACTAGAGAATGCCTCTCTGTGATAGTTACTTTGATTGCCTTCATACGTGTGTCGTGCCCGAGTCATGCCGTAAAGTCAAGGGTTTTGCTGTTGTTGGCGTAGTGGGCGTAACGGGCGTGGCGGGCGCAGCGGGCGAGGCGGGCGCAGCAAGGCGTCGTGAGCGTCATGGGCGTCACGAGCGCCACGAACCTCATGGGCAGCCCAGGGATTGGCGTCAGTCTCCTGAGGCTTTCGATATTCAGCAATAACTATCGGTAGCCTGGTAATGCGTGCATGGTGTTTCTCGTATCTCGACGAAACTAGAATTCCCCTTCTCGATATCATCAATCTGGCATGTCACTCTCCAACCTAAGTGATGCCGCAACGATGGACA
>Ga0265797_10006938_pt1 | contig 15744 bp, 17 predicted proteins | sample P2T30metagenome_FD_192433 | JGI IMG/M metagenome (GOLD analysis project Ga0265797, IMG submission 192433) | Plant litter microbial communities from East Loma Ridge, Irvine, California - P2 T30 | ecosystem: Environmental > Terrestrial > Plant litter > Unclassified | place: USA: California... | reverse complement strand
GCGCCGAGATCGAGAAACTGCTGAAGGAGGATAAGGAATGACGCTGCCCTTCTTCATCTCCCAGCTCGGCTGGGTGCTGCTCGACTTCGTCTGGCAGGGTGCGCTGGTCGGCTGCGCCACCGCGGTGCTGCTGCTCGCCCTGCGCAATGCGCGCGCAGAAATGCGGTACGTGGTGGCCTGCAGCGGCCTGCTCCTGTGCCTGTTGTGGCCGGCATGCGCGCTGGTGCTGCGCCTGGGCGGCGATGCGGATGGCGCCAGCGCCGCCCTGCCCCTCGGCCAGCTCTTGATTGGCGGCGCGGCGCAGGCGGACAGCTGGCTCGATACGGTCCAGCGCAACCTGTCGTGGATGGTCGGCGCCTGGGCCTGCTGCGCCGCGGCGCTGGCCCTGCGCATGGTGCTCGGCCTGCTCTGGATAGACCGGGCGGCGCGCCGCGAGACCGGCGACGCGCAGTGGCAGGCACGCCTGGACACGCTCGCGCGCGGCTTCGGCATCGACCGTGCCGTACGCCTGCGCGTCGTCGACGGCCTGGCCAGCCCGGTCACGGCCGGCTGGCTGAAGCCGGTGGTGCTGGTGCCGGCGGCGCTGGTGTCGGGCATGCCGCCGCAGCTGCTGGAAGCCCTACTGGCGCACGAACTGGCCCACGTGCGCCGCGGCGACTACCTGGTCAACCTGGTGCAGAGCGTGATCGAAACCCTGCTGTTCTACCACCCGGCCGTGTGGTGGATCTCGCACCGTATCCGCGTCGAGCGCGAACACATTGCCGACGACCTGGCCGCGCGCCAGATCGGCGAACCGCGGCGCCTTGCCCTGGCGCTTTCCGAACTGGAGAAACTCCAGTTCGCCAACAACAAACTGGCCATGGCGGCCAATGGAGGAGATCTCATGCAACGCATCAAACGACTGGTCCGTCCCACGCCCGATATGCAGGCACTCAACTGGAAGGCGGCAATCCCCGTGCTGGGCCTGGCCGCCACCCTGCTGGTCGGCTGCGCGCAGACGCCGGTGGCCGACAGCGCGGACGCCGTCACCACCCCGCCGCTCGCCCAGTTCAGCAGCTGCGCCAAGCCGATGTACCCGGCCGAAGCGCTGGCCAAGCGGCTGCAAGGTACGGTGACCTTGCAGTTCAAGGTCGAGGCGGATGGCAGCGTGCAGGACTCGAAGGTGATGAAGTCGAGCGGGGATGCGTCGCTGGACGAAGCGGCGCGCGTGGCGATTGCCAAGTGCACCTTTACGCCGGCAACGGTGAACGGCAAGCCGAAGGCGGCGTGGGCGCCGGTGCAGTACGTGTGGTCGGTGGACTGAGTGCGGGGATGATGCGGTAAACGTAGGGTGGGCACTCCGTGCCCACGCGGAACGATGATCATGGTTGGCGCGTGACGTATCGAAATTGACGCACCTTGCCGACGTGTGACGAGCGCCTCGCTAACTCCTCCCAATAGGGTTGACGCTGCGGAGCGAATAATCACTGCCACGGACTGCGGAGGAACACGTAACCGCGTGGGCACGGAGTGCCCACCCTACGTTAAAGCTAACTCAGACTGCGGATACGTCCAGTTCGGTGCCGGTCGCGGCCAGCACGTCTTCCTTGGTCACGCCCGGCGCCAGTTCGACCAGCTTCAGCCCGGTGCCGGTGACATCGATCACGCCCAGGTCGGTAATGATGCGGTCGACCACGCCCACGCCGGTCAGCGGCAGGTCGCATTTCTTGAGGATCTTGTGCGACGTCGTGCCGTCCTTGGCGGTCGCAACGTGTTCCATCACCACCACCACGCGCTTGACGCCGGCCACCAGGTCCATCGCGCCGCCCATGCCCTTCACCATCTTACCCGGGATCATCCAGTTGGCCAGGTCGCCCTGCTCGGACACCTGCATCGCGCCCAGGATGGCCAGGTTGATCTTGCCGCCGCGGATCATGCCGAAGGAATCGGCCGAGCTGAAGTAGGAAGCGCCCGGCAGTGCGGTCACGGTCTGCTTGCCGGCATTGATCAGGTCGGCGTCGACCGCGTCATCCGTTGGGAACGGGCCAATGCCGAGCAAGCCGTTTTCCGATTGCAGGAAGACTTCGATGTCCTGCGGTACATAGTTGGCGACCAGGGTCGGCAAGCCGATGCCCAGGTTCACATAAAAGCCGTCCTGCAGCTCTTTCGCTGCGCGTGCGGCCATTTCATCACGAGTCCATGCCATGTTCTGTCTCCGAATGATCTTTTAGTTGGCGCGCACGGTGCGCTGTTCGATGCGCTTTTCCGGCGTCGGGTTGTGGACGATGCGGTGCACGAAGATGCTCGGGGTGTGCACCTGGTCCGGATCGATCTCGCCGATCTCGACCAGCTCCTCGACTTCCACGATGCAGACCTTGCCTGCACTGGCCACGTTCGGATTGAAGTTGCGCGCGGTCTTGCGGAACACCAGGTTGCCGGCCTTGTCGGCCTTCCAGGCTTTCACCAGCGAGACGTCGGGCAGCAGCGCGTGTTCCATCACGTAGTGCTCGCCGTCGAATTCGCGCGTTTCCTTGCCGTCGGCAACGATGGTGCCGTAGCCGGTCTTAGTAAAGAAAGCCGGGATGCCGGCGCCGCCTGCGCGCAGCTTTTCGGCCAGCGTGCCTTGCGGGGTGAATTCGAGTTCGAGTTCGCCGGCCAGGAACTGGCGTGCGAATTCCTTGTTCTCGCCCACGTAGGAGGCGATCATCTTCTTGATCTGGCGCGTTTCCAGCAGCTGGCCGAGGCCGAAGCCGTCCACGCCTGCATTATTGGAAATGGCGGTCAGTTGCTTGACGCCCGAATCGCGCAGCGCTGCGATCAGCGCCTCGGGAATGCCGCACAGGCCGAAGCCGCCGACGGCGATCGTCTGGCCGTCCTGGACGACACCGGCCAGCGCCGATGCCGCATCTGGATAAACTTTGTTCATACCCGTCCCTTTTATGTTGAGAGCGTCCAATAAAACCCCCATGGCTGCGTTGCAGCGTCTCGCCGTACGTCCGTACTGTCTTCGACGCTGCGCCTTGCCCTGGTGGTTTTCTTGGACGCTCCGAGCAAAAGCTCTTATGTCCTGCAGAGTAGAGCGAGGCAGCATAAAATACGCTTGCGCAAAGCACAATACCGTAGAAATACCGGCCCCCGGCCAAACCCGTCCCCAGTCGACCTGCATCAGATGAATTCATCATACGCCATTGATTACGAAATGATTTTCCAGCATGCCCCGGTCGGCATGTGCATTTCGGTGAACCGTGTGATCCAGTCCTGCAATGTGGCGCTGGCATCGATGTTCGGCTACGAGCGCGGCCAGCTCGACGGCCAGTCCTTCGCCGTGCTCTACCCCACCATGGACGAGTTCCTGCGCACCGGCGACCGCATCGTGCCGATCATGAACGCGCGCGGTCGCTATTCCGACGAGCGCATCATGCGCCGTGGCGATGGGGAGTTGTTCTGGTGCCATGTGGCCGGCCGCGCGCTCGATGCGGGCGACGCACTCGGCGCCGGCGTCTGGACCTTCGAGGACGTCAGCGAAAAGCGTCCGGTCACGGCGGAACTCACGCCGCGCGAACGCGAGATTGCCGCGCTGCTGGTGGAGGGGAAGACCAGTAAAGTGATCGCACGCGAAACCGACCTCAGCCCGCGCACGGTGGAGATGCACCGGGCGAAGCTGATGAAGAAGTTCGCTGCGTCGACCTCGTCGGAACTGGTGCACAAGCTGGTGGGTGTTGCGCGCTGAGCGAGCCTGGCGCAGACTTCGATTCCGGAGTCAATTTGCTCCAGAAATGGACCGGCCCGGATAAAACTCAGCCGCTCAGGTGCACGCCGCGCAGGTCGATCATGGTCCATTCCACGTTCAAAACCTGCATGCTGCTGAGGGCAAGCATCAGGCCAGGGACAGTATGAAACATGTCGTGGAGACCCGTGCAGCCCAGCTTGATGTGGGCCTCGTAGCGGCACCACATGCGATAGAAAGCGCCCGCACGCGCGGCCGGGTCCAGGGACTGCAGCCGCCCGGCTTCTTCTAAACCAAAAGCCTGTTCGGCAATGGCGATCACGTCGCGCGCGGGGTCGATGCGTTCAATGTCGAGCCCCACCGGCCCTGCCAGGCTGACCGCGCAGGCCACCCATTGCCCGCTATGGGAAATGCTCAGGCCAAGGCCAGATCGTTTGGGAAAGGCCAGCGCCGGCGCATTGCCCGGGCGCTCGGTCAGTGCAATCTCAAGCGGCGCAATATCCAGCAGCGTCCCGAGCGCCATGCGCAGCAGCACGCGTCCGGCCACGAACTGGCGCCGCCGCTCGGCGCGCACGAAGCGTTCGTACCGAAGGCGCTCGGCCTCGTTCAGCCAGCGGGCGCCGGCCGCGAACCAGTCCGCATCCAGCGCTGACGTATCGGCCAGCCACAGCAGCGTTCCTGCCTTTGCCATGGCTGTCCGTCCCGCTTATTTGAGCTTGACGAAGTCGGCCTTCAGCGCCACGCCGGTCATCATCGCGCCATCGTGGCATTCGAACTCGGTCTCGCTCGAATTCTCGATGTTCTTGTAGTTGCTGACGATGTTCACGACCGCGTTCGCGCCGAGTTCCTGGGCGCGCGCCTTCAGGCGCAGCATGGCCGACAGGAAGGCCCAGTTGCAGGACTTCTCGGCCGACTTGCCAAAGGAGTTGGTCTTCTGGCTGGTCTGGTCGGTACCGAGCTTTTTCAGCACGGCCGGGGTCTTCTGCTTGCCGAAGTAGAACTTGACGTCGTCGCCGAGGCGCGACTGGGCGTCGTTGTCGGCCATGGCGGCGTCCAGCGGCATCATCAGCTTGGTGTCGCGCGCCTGGGCTGGGAGAGTGCTGCCGATGGCGGCAACGGCGGCGACGGTCAGGATCAGTTTTTTCATGTTGTTATTCGCTTGTGGATCGGTGGAAGAAAACCGGCGGCGCTGCCCTGCCGCCGGCGACTATCGAAGCGGACAGGATCGTCCGCCGTGCTGCAATCTTAATTGACCGCTGCGTCGTCGGCGCCGGTCGGGCCGCCCACGGCCTGGTCGTAGTTGTCGATCACGTAAGTGCTGGCCAGCTTGGCCACGCGGGTCAGCATCAAATTGTCCTGCACGCCCAGGGTGAAGCCGCCGCTCATCGCATTCGCGCGCTGGAAGAATTCCGGCGTGGCGATCACCTTGCCGGTGTTGTCGCGGAAGGTCACGCGCATCAGCACGCCCGAGCTGCCGGCCAGCGGCCCGAGGAACACGCGCTTGGTGGTGCTCTTGAACGACATCTCTTCGACGATCGGTTCCACGGTCAGCGTGCGGCCGTTGGCTGGACGGCTGTTCCACTGGGCCAGCGACGGCGCCAGGTCCTTGTCCAGGTTGGCGGCGATCTTGCCCAGCGCCGCCGGGTTGCCCTTGTAGCCGGGCGCGTAGCCCACCGGCTTGATGTCGATGCGGCCGTAGGACGAGAAGGCGGTGGCCGGCGCCGGGTTATGCGACGACGAGGCCTTGATCTTGGTAGCGCAGCCGCTGATGAGCGGGAGCGCCACCACGACGGTGGCGGCGAGCAGGATGCGGCGGGTGTTCTTCATGGTTTATCTCTCTTGGTTGTTGGAAGACCAGCGTTTGAAAATCAGGGACGTGTTGATGCCGCCGAACGCAAAATTGTTCGACATGACGTACTCGCATTCGAGGCGCCGTCCCTCGCCCCGGATGTAATCCAGTTCCCCGCACTCGGGGTCGACATCGTTCAGGTTCAGCGTCGGCGCAAACCAGCCTTCGCGCATCATCTCGATGCTGAACCAGGCCTCCAGCGCGCCGCAGGCGCCCAGGGTGTGGCCCATGTAGCTCTTCAGGGAACTGATCGGCATGCGGCTGCCGAACAGCGCGTGCGTGGCCTGGGTCTCGGCCAGGTCGCCCTGCTGGGTCGCGGTGCCGTGCGCGTTCACGTAGCCGATCGCGTCCGGCGCCAGGCCGGCGTCGTCCAGCGCCAGCTGCATCGCCACCTGCATCGTGGCGGCATTCGGCTGGGTCACGTGGGTGCCGTCGCTGTTGGTGCCGAAGCCCACCAGTTCCGCGTAGATGGTGGCGCCGCGCGCGACCGCATGTTCGTATTCTTCGAGGATCAGGCAGCCGGCGCCCTCGCCGATCACCAGGCCGTCGCGCGCGCGGTCGAACGGACGCGGCGTGGTCTCGGGCGTATCGTTGCGGGTGCTGGTGGCGAACAGGGTGTCGAACACGGCCGCCTCGGTGGCGCACAGCTCCTCGGCGCCGCCGGCGATCATCGCCGTCTGCTTGCCGCTCTGGATCGCCTCGTAGGCGTAGCCGATGCCCTGGCTGCCCGAGGTGCAGGCCGACGAGGTCGTGAACACGCGCCCGGTCACGCCGAAGAACACGCCGATGTTTACCGGCGCCGTGTGCGCCATCATCTTGATGTAGGTGGTGGCGTTGATGCCGCGCGTGGTGCGCTCTTCCATCATGCGCCCGAAGTCGCCGATGGCGCTTGGCGTGCCGGCCGACGAGCCGAACGACACGCCGACCTTGCCGCTACTGAGAATCGGGTGATCCAGCAGGCCCGCATCCTGCAGCGCCAGTTCGCTGGCGCGGGTGGAGAGCAAGGCCACGCGGCCCATGCTGCGCATGGTCTTGCGGTTGAAGCGCGGCGACAGTTCGAAAGGCGCGGCCGGCGCGCCGAGGCGCGTGTTCAGGCCCTCGTAGTCGGCCCAGTCATCCATGCGCACGATGGCGTTCCGGCCGGCGCCCAGGCGCGCGCGGACCGTGGCCCAATCGTTGCCGAGCGGGCTGATGCCGGCCATGCCGGTGACGACGACGCGGCGCTTCATGCCAGGCCTCCGTTCACCGACAGCACCTGGCGCGTGACGTAGCCCGCGTCTTCCGACATCAGGTAGCTCACCGCCGCCGCCACTTCGTGCGGACGGCCGACGCGGCGCGCCGGGATCATCTTCAGCGCTTCTTCCATCGGTACTTCCTCGATCATGTCGGTCTCGATCAGGCCGGGCGCCACGCAGTTCACCGTGATGCTGCGCTTGGCCAGTTCCAGCGCCAGCGCCTTGGTGGCGCCGATGATGCCGGCTTTCGCCGCGCTGTAGTTCACCTGCCCCCGGTTGCCGACCAGGCCGGACACCGAGGCCATGGTCACGATGCGGCCGGGCTTGCGGCGCTGGACCATCGGCATCACCAAGGGATTGAGCACATTGAAGAAGCCGTCGAGATTGGTGCCCAGCACCTGGTCCCATTCCTCGCCGGTCATGGCCGGGAAAGCGGTATCGCGCGCCACGCCGGCATTCGCCACCACGCCGTAGTAGCAGCCATGGGCCTCGATGTCGGCCAGCAGCGCGGCGCCCGTCGCAGCGCGCTCGGCGATATCGAACTGCAGCACGCGCGCCTGCCCGCCATCGGCCACGATGCCGGCGGCGACGGCGTCAGCTTCCTCGCGGCGGCTGCGGCAATGCACGACCACCGTGTAGCCGTCGCGCGCCAGGCGCTGGGCGATAGCCTTGCCGATGCCGCGCGACGAGCCGGTCACCAGCACACTCTTGTCCTTACTACTCATTCTGAACTCCGTTGCAAAAACTCTTCAACATTATTTGGCTGGAAGACGGTGATCGTGGCCGTGGCCAGTTCCTGGCCCGTGGCCCCATCCTCGATGCGGCAATCGAAGGCGCCAAGGCCGTTCTCGCCCTGCAGCGCGCGGTGCACATGGATGGTGAGCACGCTGCCCAGCGCAAAACTTGGCACCGCACAGGTATAGCGCCGCGTGCCGAGCAGGAAGCCGACGCGCACCGGCTCGCCGCGCTGCGTGGCGACATAACCCGCGTGCGCCGCCACCGCCTGCGCCATGTATTCGACGCCGACCCAGGCGCCGACCGCGCCATCGGCCAGGAACATGGCGTCCGGTCCGATGCGCACTTCGGCGCTCAGGTTTTCTTCGTCGGCCGATATGAAACTGCCAAGCAGCGACATGGCGCCGCTGTGCGGGACCAGGCTGTGGATGTCGGGCACGGTCATCCCATCCTCCCGAATACCAGCGCCGCGTTCGAGCCGCCGAAGGCAAACGAATTGCTCAGCGCGTAGCGGATCGGACGGCCCAGGCGCGCGCCGGGCGCGGCCACGTTCAATGCCGGCAGCGCCGCGTCACGCTCCCCGTCCCACAGGTGCGGCGGCAGCTTGCCTTCAGGGTTATCGTCCTGCATCGCCAGCCAGCAGAAGGCGGCTTCCACCGCCCCGGCCGCGCCCAGCGTGTGGCCGGTGAACGGCTTGGTCGAACTCACCGCAACGTCATGGCCGAACAGCTCGGCCACGGCGCGCGACTCCATCGCATCGTTCTGCACGGTCGCGGTGCCGTGCAAATTGATGTAGTCGATTTCGCCGGCCGCGATGCCGGCGCGGCGCAAGGCCTCGTTCATGGCGATGCGCGCGCCGCCGCCTTGCGGGTCGGGCGCCGACATGTGGTGCCCGTCCGAGGACTCGCCCCAGCCGCACAGGGCCACCGCTGCCGGCTCCTTCGTCATCAGGAACAGTGCGGCGCCCTCGCCCAGGTTGATGCCCTTGCGGCTGGCGCCGAGCGGATTGCACTGCACATCGCTCACCGATTCCAGCGCAGAAAAGCCGGCCACCGTGAAGCGGCACAGCGTATCCACGCCGCCGGTCAGCACCGCATCGGCCAGGCCCATGCGGATCAAACGTGCGGCGCTGGCCATGGCCTTGGCGCTCGACGAGCAGGCGCTCGAATGCACATAGGCCGGGCCGGCCGTGCCGAGTTCACGCGCCAGGAACAGGGCCGGCGACGCCATCTCCTGCTGGCCGTAGTGGAAGTCGCCGGGCAGCGCGCCGGTCTCCAGGTGCGCGGCCAGCGCCGCTTCGGTGGCGCCCACGCCCGAGGTGCTGGTGCCGATGATGACGGCGACGCGGCCGGCGCTGTAACGCGCGATCGCCGCGTCCACCGCCGGGCGGATCTGCGCCAGCGCGGCCAGCGCCAGCGCGTTGTTGCGGCTGCGCAGGGGCAGCGGCAGATGGTCGAGACTGGGCAGCACGGCGTCGGCCTGGCCTAGCGGCAGCGGGCGGCCGGGCGAGCAGGCGTCGGACACCTGCAAGCCCGAGCGCGCCTCATCCAGCAGGCGGCGCCGGACCGTCTCGCGGTCCGCGCCCAGCGCGCACACCAGTGCGCATTCGTTCAGGTAAACCATGTCGGTGTTCATTCGCTCGCCGACACGATGGTCAGCTTGTATTGGTAGCGCTGGTTGTCCAGCACCGCGGTGCCCTGCCAGCGCGGCAGGCCGCTGTATTGAATCGTCGCCACCACCTCGCCGTTCAGCTTCAGCGTGCGGCGCAGGCCGTCCTCGGAAATGGTCCAGCCGGCCGGCAGTACGCGCGCGATCTCGGCCACCGGCCACAGGGTCAGCTGCACGTCTTCGAGCACGTCGGCCGCGCGCACCTGGGCCGGCAGCATGGCGTGGCGCCATTCGGTGAGCTCCCTGCCGTCGTACTCCAGGCTCAGCACCCGCATGCCGAGCGCCAGGCCAACCAGGCTGACCTTGTTGGCGTCGACTTCGAGCGCGGCATCGAGGTCGTTGGTGTTCCCGGCGCGCTGCACGGTCAGGTGCTGCTGCACGCTGATGGTCTCGCCCAGCGCACTCGGGGCCAGGCGCAGGCCGAGGCGCGCCGGGCCTTCCGTTTTGGTCGCACAGCCGCCGATGGCCAGCGCGGCGGCGAACAAAACAACTGCCTTAAACGAGGACAGGCTTCGCATGGATGATTTCCTTTTTCACGATGAAGCACGGGGCGGCGAACCAGACCAGGGTGGTCCCGATCAGCATGGTCATGCCGAAGGCCTGCAGCGCCGGCGTGCCGCTCAGGCCCAGCAGGCCAAAGGCGAGGATGGCGCTGGCCGCCGACAGGCCCACCGCCAGCCAGGGCGCGTCGCCGGCATGTTCGGTTTCTTCCTGCATGAAGATGCCGTAGTCGACACCCACGCCCAGCAGCAGCATCAGCGCCAGCACGTGGAACAGGGTCAGGCTCTGGTCGGCAAAGCCGAGGAAGGCGAGCGTGGCGATGCTGCCCAGGGCAGTGGGCGCCAGCACGCGCCAGGTGCGGCCCTTGTATCGCGGCAGCAGCACCAGGAACACCACCAGGTAGGCGCCCAGCACCACCCAGCCCATGTCGGCGCGGTAGCGGCCCAGCACCGACGAAATGCCGCCGACCTTGTCGACCCACTGCACGCCCTGCAGCCCATCGCTGGCCTTGGCCAGCACCGGAATCGAGGCATAGCGCATGCCGCGCAGCGCGACGATGCTGGCCTGGACGCCCTCCACCTCGCCCAGCCACAAATGGCGCCAGGGCTGGCTGGCCGGGGTGCGCATGAAGGCGTCCATGTCCATGGGGCGGCCGTTGGCGCGCAGGTGTGCGGCGGTGGCAGCGGCCCATGCCGGGTCTTCGCCGATCTCGCGGCCGAGGGCGGCCAGCGGACCGTTTACGTTCAACAGCTTGTCGTTCACCAGCGCCAGGCGTGCAGCCTGCGTCTGCTTCGAGGGCACCCAGTTCGACAGCGCCTGGTAGCCGGCGATGTGGCCTTGCCCGATCAGGGCGTCGAGGCGGCGCTTGAGCGCTTCCTCGCGCTGCAGCACTTCCTCGGCGCTGGCGCCGCGCACCAGGTAGTACTGCACCGGGCTCGGTGCATCGAGCAGCTTGCCGAGCTTGATCTGGTCGCTGATCAGGGCCGGGGGCGAGGATTGCAGCGAGCGGATGTCGTCGTTCGTGCCCAGGCGCGACCAGCCGAGCGCCGCGAACACTGTCATCGCCACCAGCGGGGCGATGGCGCGCGGTCCCTGCGGAAAGCGCGGCCAGGCCAGCACCAGGCCACGGTAGCGGCGCGCCAGCCAGCCCGGCTTCAGGGTATCGGCACCGATCAGCACCGGGAACCAGCACACCACGGTCAGCCAGGCAAACACCAGGCCCAGGGCCGAGAACACGGCCATGTGGCGCAGGCCGGGGAAAGGCGTCAGGGCAAGGCCCAGATAGCCGATCACGGCGGCCAGCAGCGTGAAGGCCAGGCCGGGCAACAGGCGCCGCAGCAGGCGCGGCGAATCCAGGCCCTTGTCGGCGCCGAGGCGGTGGCAGAGAAAATAGATGCCGTAGTCCTGGGCCACGCCGATCAGGCTCGCGCCGAACACCAGGGTCAGCAAATGGATGCGGCCGAACAGCAGCCAGCACAGCGACAGCGCGCCAAGAAAACCCACGCCGATCGACAGCAGGGTCAGGCTGATCGGCTTGACCGAGCGGAAGGTCAGCCAGGTCAGCAGCACGATGCCGATCAGCGAACCGGCGCCGATGGTATGCACTTCGCGGCTGGCCTGGGCGCCGGCGGCGGCCGCGTGCAGGACCACGCCGGCGGTGATGACTTCGCCAGCCGGCACGGCTTGAAGCGCGGCGGCCTTGGCCGCGTCCAGCAGCGGCACCACGCTTTGCTGGGCGCCGAGCGAGAAGGCCGACGGTTTCAGGGTGTAGGTGAGCAGCACGTATTCGCGGCCCTCCCCGCCAACGAACAGGCGGCCGTCGCGCGGTCGCACCGGCGTCTCGCCGGCGCGTTCCTGGGCCCAGCCGGCAAACAGACCGAAGGGGTCGTCGCGGAAGGCGCCCAGCTTGGGGCCGGAGAAGGCGCTGTACAGGCGCGCCAGGGCGGACTCGGTCCAGAACTGGGCCGGCTGTTCGCGCAGCTGCTTTTCCTGCGCCGCGCCGATCAGCAACGCCGCATGCGGCTGCAGGCTGGCCAGCCAGTTGGCCTGCGATTCGTCGCCCATCGCGTCGAAAGCAATTAGTTCGGCATGCGGCTCCAAGACCTTGCGGTAGGCGTCTGCGGCCTGCCCCGCATCCTTCCACTCTTTCGCACCGACCAGCACCACCACGCGCTGCTGGGCGCTGTCGACCATGTGGGTGAAGGACTGCTGCAGCACCGGATCGCGCTCGTCGAGCGGCAGCAGCGCCAGGATGTCGGTATCCGGCGTGATGCGCTGGCCTAGCCACAGCCAGGCGTTGTGGCTGACCAGCAGGCAGACCACCAGCGCCCACAGCAGGGCCAGGCGCTTGCTCGCGTTTACCTGTGCGTTCACAGCAGCGCCGCCTCTTCCGGCAGCATGGCGCCGGCGCCGGTCTTGATGTCGGAAAAGCTGATGTCGGTGCGGTCGCCGCTTTCCTCGGCCATGTGGATGGTGCGCACATAGGCGCCGCCGTCGAGCGAAATGGCGCCGATGGCGCGCGCCACCGCCGGGTTGCGCGCCTTCAGCGCCACCTTCCAGCTGTCGCTCGTGGCAGAACCGTCGACCTCGAACAGCGCATCGAGCTGGCCCAGGTCGCCGGCCAGCAGCGAGAACAATACGCCGTTGATCATGCGCACGGTCGGTTCCTGGCTGGCGTCGAGGCGCATCGCCACGCGGTCGCCCTGCATGTGCACGATCTCGTCGCGCTTCAGGCGCAGCGTGTTCGGGAAGGGTTTCAGGGTACGCCACAGCACGCCCTTGCCTGCCACCACGCAGAAGCGGCCACTGGACGCCAGCGGCTTCTTCATGCCGGCCAGGGTCTTGGTCTGGCTGAAGGTACCGCACAGCTGTTCCGGCTTGGCCAGCATGGCCTGGATCTTGGCAATCGGTGCAGCGGCGTGCGCGCCGGCGCAGGCCAGGCTCAGCGCCGCGGCAATCAGGATGCGTTTCATGGTGCGGGTACTCCCAGTTTCTCGAACAGGATGGCGGGCGAGGCAAAGCACATCTCGCCGCTGTGGACATCGACTGCCACTTGCGTGGTGGTGGCGCGGTTCAGGCGCTTGCCGCTGGCGGCGTCGCTGATCAGATAGTCGATGCGCAGGCGGTTTTCCCACTCGACGATCTCGGCGCGCAGCAGCAGGCGCTGTCCAAACGTGGCGGGTCCGGCGTAGCGAAGATTCATCTCGATGATCGGCCAGGCATAGCCCGACGCCTTCATCTGCTCGTAGTTGTAGCCGATCTTGTCGAGCAGCGCGCAGCGCGCCACTTCCAGGTACTTCACGTAGTTGCCGTGCCAGACGATCTGCATCGGGTCGAGGTCGAAGAACTGGACTTGCATTTCCACTTCGGCCCACCAGCGGCTCGGTTCCTTCACTTTACGCATATAGGCTCCAGGCCTGGTCGCGGATGCGGCCCAGCAGCAGGTGCAGTTCCGGATCGAGGCGGCGGTCTTCCAGCACCGGCGCCACGTCCTGGCCCAGCAGTTCCATCATGCGCGCCAGCGGCGCCGGCAAGGCGCGCGCGCTGTCTACGCGCTGGCGCAGCCACACGCCCTGGCGCACCGTTACCAGCAGCGCCGCGGCCACCTGCTCCGTCAGCTCCAGCACGCGCAGGCAGTCGCGCGCCGCGATCGTGCCCATGCTCACCTTGTCCTGATTGTGGCATTCGGTCGAGCGCGAAAACACCGAGGCCGGCATGGTCAGCTTCAGCGCTTCCGCGGTCCAGGCCGAGGCGCTGATCTGCAGCGCCTTCAGGCCATGGTTGATGGCGGCGCGCTCGCCCGTCATGCCCGACAAATTGGCCGGCAAGCCCTGGTTGTAGCGGGCGTCGACCAGCAGCGCCATCTGGCGGTCCAGCAGATCGGCGAGGTTCGCCACCGCGTTCTTCATGCCGTCCATGGCAAAAGCGATGTGGCCGCCATAGAAGTGGCCGCCATGCAGCACGCGCTCGCCTTCGGCGTCGATGATCGGGTTGTCGTTGGCGCTGTTCAGCTCATTCTCGATGGACTCGCGGAAGAACGGCAGCGCGTCGGTCAGCACGCCGATCACGTGCGGCGCGCAGCGGATCGAGTAGCGGTCTTGCAGGCGCTTGCCATTGCGTTCGAGCTGGCCGGCGTATTCCAGGTCCTGGCGCAGCCAGGCCGCCACGTTCTGCATGCCGGCGTGCGGCTTCACCGAGAACAGGGTTTCGTCGAAGTGGTGGTCGTTGCCGTCCAGCGCAAACGATGCCAGCGCCGTGATGCGCGTGACCAGGCGCGCCAGGTAATCGGCGCGGTCCCAGGCCAGGCAGGCCAGACCGGTCATGACGGCGGTGCCGTTCATGATCGCCAGGCCCTCTTTCGGTCGCAGTTGCAGGGGCTCGATGCCGGCATCCTTCAGGGCTTGGCTGGCCGGTACCTGCACGCCATCCCTCAGCACTTCGCGCTCGCCGCACAGCACCGCCGCCAGGTAGGACAAGGGCGTCAGGTCGCCGCTGGCGCCGACCGAACCTTCGCTCGGGATCAGCGGCAGCAGGCCGGCGTCGAACAAGCGCACGATCTGCTCCAGCAGGCCCACGCTCACGCCGGAAAAACCTTTCGACAGCGAGGCCAGGCGCGCGCCCATCACCGCGCGCGTCTGCGCCGGCGTGAGGACCGCACCCATGCCGCAGCCGTGGTAGGTGTACAGGTGGTGCGGCAGCTCGGCCACCAGCGACAGCGGCACCGCCACGGTGCAGGAGTCGCCGTAGCCGGTGGTCACGCCGTAGATGGCGCCGTCCTCGCGCAGCAGGCGGTCGAGGAAGTCGGCACCTTTTGCAATCGCGGCGCGGAAAACCGGGTCGCTTGAGAGCTCGGCGCGGGCCGTGCCGCGCGCCAGGTCGACGATGTCCTGCAGCGCCAGGCGCGTGCGGTCGAAGCGCACGGTGCGCTGCGGGGTGGTGATGTCAGTCAGCTGCATGGACGTGTTCCGTTCCGGGTAAATGCCAAAAATCGTAGAAGTTGAACCACTCCAGCGGCGCGCGCCGGGCGTGGTGTTCGAGGCGCGCGGCGTATTGCGCGGCCAGCTCCGCCAGCGCCGCCTCGCGCCCGCGGCGCGGCAGCAGCACGCGCTCGCGCAGGTGTTCGAAGTGCAGCTCGTGACCGGTGGCGAACAGCGCGTACATCGGGCAGCCGAGCACCGCGGCCATCACATAGGGGCCGACCGGAAAGGCCGCGTCCTGGCCCATGAAGGGAGCGATGGCCACGCGCGGATTGTCGGACACCGGCACGCGGTCGCCGGCAATCACGACGAATTCGCCGCGCTCGATGCGCTCGGACAGCATCATCGCCATGGCCGGCGTCATCTCGGTCACCTGCATCAAATTCAGCTGGCTGCGCGGGTCGAGCTTGGCCAGCATGGCGTTGAAAGCCTGGGCGTGGCGGGTGTGCACCAGCACGTTGATTTTCAAGCCAGGCGTGCGCAGCGACAGCGCGCGGCACAGGTCCAGGTTGCCCAGGTGGGCGCAGACCAGCAGCGCGCCGCGGCGCTGCTCGATCATCTCCCACAGCGGTTCGGCGCCGTGCATGCGCACCTGATTGAAATCGTAGAGGCCGCCCCAGAGCAGCATCTTGTCGAGGATGGCTTCGGCAAAGGCGCCGAAGTGGCGCAGCACGCCAAGGAAGCCGCTCGGCGCCCCGGCACGCGCCAGGTAGCTTGAAGACGCACGGCGCGCGCGCGCCTGGGTCAGCACGTACCAGGCCAGCACCGGATACAGCAGCACGCGGAAGGGCCAGCGCCCGAACACGCGGCAGACCCAGAACAGCAGGCGCATGCCGCCCACGAAGCTCGCTTCGTTGATGGCGGCCCAGTGGCGCGCGTCGTGTGGGCGGCTCAGCGCCATCGGCGCACCAGCAAGGAAGGAATACGCGGCAGCATGCCGAAGAACAGGGCCACGTGCATGCGCGTGATCAGGACGTTGTCGGTCCAGGCCTGGAAGTGGGACACGCCGTCTTCCGGGTAGCCCACTTTGGTCGGCAGATTCACGACTTCGACGCCGTCCCAGTACAGGCGCAC
>Ga0265797_10006937_pt1 | contig 15752 bp, 16 predicted proteins | sample P2T30metagenome_FD_192433 | JGI IMG/M metagenome (GOLD analysis project Ga0265797, IMG submission 192433) | Plant litter microbial communities from East Loma Ridge, Irvine, California - P2 T30 | ecosystem: Environmental > Terrestrial > Plant litter > Unclassified | place: USA: California... | reverse complement strand
ATGGTGCGCCGCCGCCAAATCAGTACGGCGGTCCACCTCAGGGCCAGTATGGAGCTCCTCCCCCGCAACAGGGTTATGGCGCACCTGGGCAATATCAACAACAGCCACCTCCGGGTCAGTATGGACAGCAACCACCTCCAGGACAGTATGGCGCACCACCTCCAGGCCAATACGGCCAACAACCGCCCCAAGGACAGTATCAACCACCACCTGGACCTCCACCTGGCCAGTTTGGACAGCAACCACCCCCGGGCCAATACGGCGCACCCCCACCACAGGGTCAATTCGGTGCTCCACCTCCCCAAGGCCAGTTCGGTGCGCCAGGGGGTTTCGGCGGGCCACCAACTCAGGCCTCCCTCGGTTATGGTCCCATGCAGGTAGCCAACATCGACGTCAGCAAAGATGTCGAAGCTGTCCGCAAAGCCATGAAGGGATTCGGCACCGACGAAAAGGCGCTCATCGCGGTTTTGGCGAAGAGGGATCCTATCCAGGTTAACACTATTCGGGCGCAATACGACCAGCGCCTGATGCGAAACATGGTCCAAGATCTTGAGAAAGAGACCAGCGGCTATTTCGCGAAAGGACTTGTCGAAATCGCACGCGGCCCTCTAGTATCCGACTGCTACAACCTCATGGAAGCGATGAAGGGCATGGGTACAAAGGAGGTCATCTTGGACGACATCCTGATCGGCCGAAGCAACGCCGACATCAACGCCATCAAGCAAAAGTACCAAGAACTATTCCAACGGCCACTACAGAAAGACCTCCAAGGCGACCTCAGTGCCGGAACCGAACAAATGTACGACATGATCATCTCGGCCCGCCGCGCAGAAGACTCATACCCGGTCAACCCACAAGAAATCGAGCAGGCTGTTACGGATCTTCAAGCTGGCATGGGTGGCTTTGCTAGCAAGAACGTTCCTCAAGTGTGCCAGATCCTCACCAGCAAAAACGACGCGCAGCTCAAGGCCATGGCAAACTCTTACCAACAGCGCTTCCACAAGTCCCTCGACAGCGTGATCAAGTCCGCTTTCTCAGGCCACATGGAAGATGCACTCCGCCTACTTATCCACCGTGCCACTAACCGGCCCGAGGCTGAAGCTGTCCGTCTAGAGGAATCAATGGCTGGCCTGGGCACCAAGGACGAGATTCTCGTACAACGTGTCGTCCGCTGCCACTGGGACAAGAACTTCATGAACGCCGTCAGCAATGCGTACAAGCAGGTCTACAAGAAGGACTTGGTCAAGAGGATAGAAGGAGAGACGCGCGGCGACTACGAGAAGCTCATGGTTGCTTGTGTGAGGCCTTGAGATGTTGCAGATATACGTATGAGTGTTTGGGTCTGATTACATGATATCCTTTTTCTCTTTCTTGTTGCTTCGGAGAGGTGATGGATGTTGCGAGTACCCTTTCACATGGAGTTTCCCTTTACGGGATCTGAGAATGTCGAGAGACGAATAGATCTATTTTCTAATGCACATGTCAAGCCGAGTACTCCCCGATGATCTTCCGAGACAAAAGCCTTCCACTGCTATACTTCAGTGCACCCCAAAAGATGTGAAACTTTGCCGTGCCCAGCCGGGTTGAAACATAGAAGGTTCCCGACACCTCCTGGCCTCGGCCTCATCAGGACAGTTCGGCGTCTCTCGCTCCCGCGTCAGTTGCCTGAAGTCTTCTCTCCATCTTGCTTTTCCTCCTTCTCCTGCTTTCCGCCCTCCTCAACGTCTTGTTTCTCAGGAATCGTAGGTGTCCTGACGCATTCTTCGTGTCCGCATGGCTCTTTGTCTGGTAGAATCCGACCCTGATTCTGGCTGTAGCTGCAAGCATCTCGTTCGCGTCCTTTGCAGTCGGCGGTAAGGTTGGTGTACTCTTCTGACAAGACTGCCATAGTGATGCCACTTGTATTCGAGTTTGACTTGACTAGCGTTCTCGATATGAATCCAGGGTTCTCGGCGCGGGAGTGTATGTTGTTGTCCCCAAAACTGTGGATGTCGCAGTTGGTGATGCCTGCTGTGTCTTTTCGATTTGATAGATGATATGTTGGGACTTCTGAAAGTATGTTTTTGTTGGAGAAAGATAAGCTTGTTAGTATCTCAGCATTTATACCCCCCGAAACATTGAGTGAGCCACATGTTGAAGGACTTGTAGGTGTAAGTTAGTCACCTTATGGCAAGTGTGAAGTATATGAGAATTCATACGGACTCATACGTTCAACGGTCTGAGCGTTTGCATCGAGTCATCCATTGGCGAGGTCATCTCAACCACGGGGCGACCAGAGGTTTGTCCAAGGAGAATTGACATATAAGCCCTCGATATTGCTTCCAACTTCATTGCCTCCGAAAGCGGCGCACTCGTATCTCATGAACAGAGCCTCACACAGGGCTTTCACTACTTCTGATCTCCATGCGCATCTGTAGCTTGCCCATCTTTCCTCTTCTCGTCCGCTATGCGAGCCGCTTCGTACATGCCCCACGACCAACCGCACATTGAGCATTTACTCGCGCCAGCAACGAGCCAGACACCCGTGTTCATACCGCAGGGGCAGATGTATAGACCTGGATTTGGGGGCATCTTCGGGGAGATGGAGGATTGTTGAGGTAGTGTAGTGCGTGTGGATATGTTGGGGTAGATGCGCTCAAGGTCTCTTAGGGGTTTGGTGGGTTGCAAGAGTTGAGTGCGAACGATTTCAGTAAGTTAATCCTGTATTCGAGAAATTAAAGATACGATCATAAACAGTCCTCGCAAGAAGAAGTGGAGAGCTTCATTCTGGCGCTGTTTGTCCATGCTGCGCGCTACGTGTTCGTTGCCAGCAACGAAAGGCTGCACGCTGTATTGCTCACATTCACAATACGTATTGTTACGGATAGTCCTATGAGATACGTAGCATCCGATTGACACGATAATCGTATATGTTATCTGTAATAGGGCGGTGGTTGCTCCGCCACAGGCTCACTATCCCGAAGCATTTCCTCCAATATAAAGCTCTCGTCCGAGCCGCATACTGGCGGCATCTCTTCCGGTGGCCCAAGATGCCCACCAGGTCTTGTCATAGGCTCAATAACCACATTATCAACATCAATCTCATGCTCCGACTCCTTTCCCGCGCATTCGAGCAAGAGGTCGTACTTGACGTCATAATGAAGCGCGACACCGTATGTTTTGAATGTGGGAGGCACAATCTTGTTGATCTCAAAACCCTCCAAGATGGTATCCAAAGTGAGTTCTATTCCAGGTTTACTGTATCGCTGATTGAAGAGGTCGAACTTTTCGACGCTCTCTTTCCGTATCTCTCCGTTGGGTGCAGAGGCTAGCGGGACTCGGAAGTTTATGTGTGTTATTGCTTGGGCGCGGATGCCACGAAGATACACGGGTGCTGGTTGTGTGTCGCCGTCGCTTAGCGTTGCTTGCAGTGATAGCTTGATCGTGCTGGCAGCACCAACGCGATACTCTGGGGGTGCACTGAGTACTAACAGCGAAGTCGAAGATATCTCCTCTTCCTTAGCACCGCCTCGTAAGCCCGACTTGAGCCGTCGCAGCGAGTTGCGCCGCTCCTTAGATGGATCTGGAGTTGATGGTCTCGATCTACGCTCAAAACGTATTGGTGGTGCTGGTACAAGAGCAGCTGTAGGCGATAGACCTTGCTCCGGAACCGACGGGCTAAAGCGGAGTTGCTGCACAACAACGGGACTAAGTGTGAATGAAGCTTGCTCCGTGACGAACTGTGCTCTCAGAAAGTACTCGTTACATATCGTGCTCTCGTTCCACCATAGCGACGGTGGAAGGGGATGACCACTCTCGTGCTCAAAAAGAGGATCTGGTCGGAATGGCGCATCATTCTGCAGCTTCGTAGCATTTGGTACTACTTCTGGGAATCGAAATTCGAAGGGGTACTCTACCCGCGAAGGGGGACAGGTTGCGCTGGGGGTTGCCCTCCTCGATAACGTTTGCTCTTGGCAAAACAGCTCGACTTCGGAGATATGCTGGTTTGCAGGATTGCGCTCGCTCGCAATGCGACAAGTCGTTTTTCCAATAAAGCTTATGGTGACGTATTTGACCTTGGTTTGTGATTTGACGTGGACAACGCCCTTCACCAGGTCGTTATTGGTGTGGATACTTCGACGGCTCGATCTCGTGAACGCGATGGAAATGGGCCCATCCGGGGTATTTTGGCGGTCTGGATGATGGTGATCGCTATAGAAATGTGGTTGAGCAATGTAACTGTAGAGGAGACGAGGCTGTGTTGCTCGACTCGCTAGCGTATTTGCCATGCAGTCTCGAGAGTCAGTTCGATGGCAATATTGATGTTGACGAAGCCAGAAGCAACGTATAGGTCAGCTAACACATGTGAGGTTTCTTGTGCTTGGCGGGTCACGCGTCGCGTGGGAGTTTTCTTACAAGAAAGAACATTCTAAGGCTACCAAGCAGAGTGGTAAGATACCCCGCTTCTGTATTACTCAACCTACATGGCTGACGAAAGCCAATGCGCCTCTCGTCCAGGCTCTTCCGGACCGTGCCCGGAGTCACCTGACTATCGAGAGCGATGGATACTGACTAGTCACGGCTACATTGTCGGCTTGACAGCGTCTGAGTCTTCTTTCTGACCCGCAGGCATGAGATACCGCCAAACTCCAAACGGCACCGACTCCTGAAGATCGCAGCTTTACCATGAAAGCACAGATAGCGGCATTGCTGAAATGATGCTTGAGTGATGGATACGTGTAGATAACAAGAGGGTTGGCGCTGTGGTTGATCGAAGCTTGGAGTACCTGCTAGGCCCGATGCGGATAGCATCGCACCGTCTTTGATCCGCTTGTACCGGCTTGGAACCTCGCACTTGACCGAGACCGCAAACAACTGCAAGGACTCACGACAGTTATCAACCTGTGGACTTCAAATCACCTAAACACACTAGCGCTGAAACGAATCTTCTTTCACCTCACAACACAGACGCTATGCATCGTTCACCTCACGACACAGACGCCATCTGCATGCATCCTCAATGTCAGAGAGCAGACAGGGTCGACCCTGTGGACAGGTCTTCGGCTTTGTTTTTGAATAAAATGGTTATGAGAAAGCTACAAAGAGAGTTAGAAGCGGATCCAGAAGTAGATCTGGCATCCAAAATCCCCTCTTCGTATGCACGTCGGCTTGCTGGTCGAAAGTCCGATGGTTCGTGGGCTTCGCATCACTATGCTTTAGTTGTAAAACTAAAGCTAACGCCTTGCAGCTCCATCTTGGGATGAGCCACATCCGCAGCCTCGCAAGATAGACACTTCGCCATTTCCTGACGATGCTCGACAATTTCTCTATAGTCATACCTCAGCCACAGTCCTGTTCCCGTTCTCTGAATCCCTCCGAGGCCTTATTGAAAGCGACCACGACGAATCGTCCCTTGCCCACAGTATCCGCAAATTGGTTGAACAGAGCGAAGTTATCTGGACGCCACCGTTGGGCAAACACAGCATCGTCCTCAAGTGCAGTCCTGGTATTGCTCTCAAGATGATAATGAAGATGGACGACTTGACTGAATTCACAACCCTGCAATACCTTGAGAAACACAAACCCGCTATTCCTGCACCAAGACCACTCGGTCTTGCACGCCTTGGTGACTGCTTCCTCGTCTTTATGACTCTCATGCCTGGCACGACACTCGAAGCAGTCTGGCCAAAATTAGATGACTCCCTTAAGCGCTCAGTCCAAGCGCAGCTGAACGATATATTCATCGAGGTGCGGTCTTTGACCCGTCCCGACGATATGCCACTTGGAGGTGTGGCAGGAGAAGGTTGCCAAGATGCGAGGAGAAATGTTCGCCGCACAACCGACCCTATTTGGACTACAGAAGATTTCGACGACTGGCAATTCTCCAACCCCCATTATGGAAGTCCAATTTACATCAAATTCCTCCGAAGTCTTTGCCCGCCCCTATCACAGAAGCATGTTCTCAGCCACAATGATCTTCGGCCTGCAAATATTATAGTAAAGCTTGAAGAAGGGCATTGTCGCGTGACCGGCATCATTGACTGGGAATACGCCGGCTTCTATCCAGAGTACTACGAGTCTACCAAGGTGACCAATTGTCTGGCCACGAACGAGGATAGTGATTGGTACTTGTTCATCCCTGAATGCGTCTCTCCGCTTAGGAACGCTCAGAAATGGTTGTTAGACGCTCGCTGGGATAGTCATATAGCGTAGATTAGCAGATCAAGGTCGGAACGATCAAGGATAAATAGTTCGGCGCCTGCATAATAATGAGCGCAAACAGATAAGTGCGACAACGATCGTTGACATGCAAGGGCATGGCTGGGTGGCCTGCATCCTTTGCCGCGCGCCGGCTTGTAGTCTCGCGGATGACTACGACTGCAAACAAATGCAAGCAACTACGACAGTTGTTGGCTTAGGAAGCTGATGAAACCAGCAAGAATTTCCTCCTCTATTTACGGAACAAGAAAACTATTCCTCCGTGTCGCCAGGTACCTCAAAGTTCCGTTGTGGGTCTGCCCAGCCTCATCAAGTTCGCACAGCACGTTTTCTCTCTGATTTCTACGAACCGAACGAGCTTCAACTTTGGAGACTTTACAGCCGTCAGTCTGTCGCAGATAGGATGGCCCATCCTTGGGGTACGTGGTGATGTGGGCTGTGGCATGCCGGCCCCACATCGAGGCAGCCATCGTCAAGTCAGCCTGAGGCATACAGATTTGCATGCACACCACCATCGCGATGCATTACACCGCACGCGATATTGCCTGCACGCGCGGCATTGCATCCTTCCCACCCTATACAGGTAGCGAGTTCCTTGTTATAGAGTTGAGCCGCACGATCGCCCCAGGGGGTGTGGCAAACCTTGGAAGGCTTGCGTCTCTATTTTGACCTCATCTCTCGACTGCTGTACATCCCTGGCATGGACTGTAAACCAAGGGATACAGCGATGTGTTCGAAGGTAGATTTATACGAACTGACCAGGACATAGATGTGTAACTCTAGCTGGATTTCGTGCGACTGCTGCCTATTAAGTGAGGCGACGCCCGCACTCCGGGCCTGGAAAAGCAAAGAAGTGTGCCCCTCGTCGTCCTCCAAATTGCGCAGTCGCGCAACTCGGAGACCGTCCTACTGGCAAAATCGCGCACGAACTGGTCATCGTTTGACCAAAGATCGCTCGACGTCAACATAAAGTTTACAAGGTCAAGGGCGTCCACGCCTTATTGCGCCCTCCGGGCCCATCCAGGGGTGCTGACCGTTTTGCAAACCGCCCAACGAAGGGCAGCGGGCGGCAATGACGACGGCGCTCGCGTGCAACCGGGTCAAAGTATGCCTCAGTGCTCTCAGATGCCAGATCCGCCTTGGGTACCATCTCACGTGAAACGGCGGATTTCTAAACACATACAGGGTACATCTCGGGGTCTCAGTCTGGAGTGGCGCAGCAGTGTGGACCGACACCGGAACCCGCTGAGTGCCACTATGTGGTGACGCAAGGGCGAACGGTGAGAGTGTGAATGGCATGAGAATGTACTGAGGTCGTTGACTAGTGATACAAAGGTTTTTTTGCTGACGATTACATTGGAAGCAGCTACACTATCTATGCTACGCTGGAATGCATCAACAGGCCACCGCTATGCATGGATATCATGTCGCATCCTGTACTGGCAAGCCGAAGTTCACGAACACGGCTAGAGATATATCCAAAATACGATCCGTCGAACTATAAAGCGAAACAAATTCCCACCAAGTACAATAAAAAGGGAAAGACCAATCAATCTACCAGGGACGCCAACCAAAGCCACCAAAAGAATATTGAACCCCGGGATAGTACTACACAAGGAAGAACTGCGATCGTCAGCGACTGCTTTTGTGATAGTCAAACGCGGTACTTACAACAATCTGATCATGCCAAACACACCGCTTACCTCGCATCGACACCTTAGCGACTCGGATTGTTGGCGGCATCATATACATGGCAACATGTGTTCCTCCAATGGTTGCAGCAAGTTGCACAACCTTGGTCCATGCTGTAGCTGTTGTCGGAACCGCAAGCGCAGCACTGCCAACGATACACCGGTGGGCGCTCAGGTCGTTGACTGTAAGGTGCAGTGTAGGGAATGTTACCGGTAGGCAAGCTGGAATGGGAACAAGCATCGAACGAACTTTCCACATGAGAAGACGGGTGTAGTTGGTTATCTTGTGCTCTCGCGAAGTTCGTAATGGTATCCATGGAGCGAGAGGTGAGTGGCATTGGATGCGCATATGGCGTTTGTGTGATGTTGCTGTAGTCGGGCGAGCTGGACTGCGAAACACTGGGCTGGGGAGTGTAACAGACAGGGCAGTATGGGTTTAGGTTGATGTTGTTTGGGCCGTCGCCGCAGCTGATGCAGTAATAGTAGCCAGACATGGCTTCTCTTGACTGTGGTGATGATTGATGAGTAGTGATAGAGAGGCTGGGTTGAGAAAGACGAGGTGTAGAAGATGGCTGATGAAGAAGTGGAATTTGCGGCCTGGAGAAGAAAATGAGAGCAATTCGTACTTGTGATATAGATCACTTTCAAAAGGAGGGACAGGTAAGATTGTCATCACTCAGGCCATTCAGTCCTCTCCTGAGTCCTCTGACCTCACCCTAGCCATCGCACTGCCTCCGAAGAGCCCTTTGCCCCAGGCTAGCAGCAGTGTCGTGACCTTTGAGCCCTCATAGCTTCATTTCCGCCTACTGGTGCCCCACTCAGTACAATGACGTCCTTCCTTTAAAGGCCTCTGATAGCACCGGGAGCAAAGAGGGACGATGGCTGAGCGTAGGAAGAATGACGCGTTCTCCAGCGAGAGTCATAACGGTGAACGATTTGATGGCTTTGGTTGGGCACTGATATACGGCGAAAGGGCCTGAGGGAGTCTTTGTGCGACTGGTAGAGGAAATCGGCTTTGCACGGGACCTCTCAGCCACGCCCTTCAACCAGAGCGCGATTTCTTCCGAGAAAGCAAAGTAGGCAAACAAGGCAGATCTCGTTCCCTGTACATGCAGCCTTCCGCCGCCTGATGCATAAGCCAGGCCAATATTCCTTGGCGAAGCGTCCTCCGCCGGGTCTCACTTGGAGCGCAGGACACAACCTTCCCGTTATGAAGAATCCAGTTCATGGACATCGTTCGATCGCAAATGACGTAAAACACGAATTGGTCCAATGGTCAGGCTCCGCGCCACACCATGATTCTCGCTCTCTGGGCCGGCTGCATCAAAAGGCTGGTAGACCGTTAGAACTGCCGTGTACCTGCATGCAAAGAGGTCTGGGGTGCAGGCTCTGGGTCGCAAGTTTGCGCACCGCGTGGTTTCCATTTTAAGCCATGGAGGCATGTGGATTGACGCAGATGCAGAGATACGCATGTGGACCAAATGGGAAAGTGGCAAGGACAATGGCCAAGATAATGAGGCAAGTGAAGAAGGGTATAATTCTATTCCGTGAAACGCCATATCAACCAGATCCCGAAGAAACCAAATCTATAGAACGAAAGTGTGCGATAGGATATTTCCTGGTCACACCAGCTTGTGAGGTGATGTTCCAACTACAAACAGCGCCGTGCAGTATGTGCTTTGCTGAAATGCTGCAAAGGAGCCACAAAATCCACAAGATTGGTATCGTAACTGAGAAAGCGAGTAGGAAAGAGAGACAGCAGCTCGAAAACATCCAGTAGGTAATCCAAAAGAAAGTTGTCCATGAGAAGGTAGTGCCGTATAGTATTGCGTAGTATCAGCTAGACGGTCGCCGCTTCGTGACAGTGATGTCAATCATTGTGTTTGCCGGAAGCGAGACCGATAGAAGCGTTGGAAGAGTGGGTAGCCGCCTTTCCTAAAGCTTTTCGTCCCTGCATGCGCAGCACTTCTGATGATTGCATGAGACACATGCATTTTGCCAGCTAGCGATGGGACCGTCACCGCATTCCGAGCAGAACCACACCACATCCCCGTCTGCTGGTGCTGATCCGCCGCCGTGTCCGGTTTCGGTGTCGAGGTAGTTTTCAAAGGGGGATGTATGGTCTCCACCGAACAGGGGACCAACGGGAAGAGCAACGGCATCGGCATGTAGCACAGAAGCAACAGCGTTGTCATCCATCGCAGACGGCATGAGACTAGGGTGGGCACGGTCTGACTGGCGACAACGATTGGAGGTCAAAGTGTCATGGAGATCATGCTCTCGGACATGGCGAAGGGGAAGAGATTGATCAACCATGATGTAGGTATGATAGTGGTTTGGTAGGCAAAGAGAAGTTGCTAGAGCGGTATTGGAAGGCAGTAATTGAGGTTTTTAGTAGACGTGATGTGGAGCGTCGAGGAGGCTTGTATGAGCTTTTGAATGCCGTCCGTCTGCTGGGACGGAAGACACGCTGCTGCTTCGCCATCTTCCTACCGAGGTGCTGCGCACCGCACAGACAGTCCCTCTCCGAGACACCAAGATGTGCTCGAGCGCAGATAGGGTGGCGGCCAGCGTGAGGCATACAGGCTTCGAGGGGATGCAATGAAGCAAGACCAGTCGTGAGGTGGACGATGAGGAAGGACCTCCCGGGATCACTGAAGCACCAGCCACTCCGAGCAAGGACACTGTACGAGCAGATTTGCTCGTGACGTCCGTAAAGTTGCTACCAGAGTCCTGAGGTATCAAACCAAAGTTCTCGAGAACATTATTGGCAGCTGGTATCGGCCTGTCATTAAGTGGAAGACAACATCGGGGAGTAACTGGTAGGTTTGCCTCCAAGGCCGCATCGATAGGTCACCGAATGGCAGGTGGTAGAAGTAGGCTGGCTTTGGCGAGAACGTGGAGGGCGACTAGCTTCACCGTCCGGTATCCAGGTAGATGGGCCCAACGGCGGCTATCGATGTAGGGCGATAGCTTCCAGAGTTGTTACATTGCATCATTCACCTGGTATGCCTCTCCAATTATGGCAGGGCTGATATAGCGCGCGCTGGTGGGACAAGATCTGGAGCTTGGTGTATTCCTTTAGTCATGAGTATGAACGACTGTGGGTCCCGCCGAGTGCTGACCTGAAGTATCTTTTACCGGTGCGCGACCACCGGATGAGTACATGCGGAAGCTGGAGGCTGAGGAGATGACCAGGCAAAGAACTGGCCATCAATACTTTTGTCTCTTTGAACCCACACTAGCGCCACCTCTTCAAACCAGAGCGATTGCGGGGACTGATGGCATGGCCTCGACACCGGCAAGGGGGCATCAAACGCCTGCCCATCCGCACAGGCCAGGAGGCGTTGAATATTTCCGCGGATCAAGTGCATTAGCCCAATCGTCAAACAGGCACTTGTGACCAGCACGTGTGGAGACAATGACGAATGTTTGGATAAAGCTCAATCCCAAAGAGCCCGACAATTAGCGTGGTCGTGATGTTGATAGGCCACATACAGCTCTGCCTGAATTGAGAGGGCCGCGATCGGACAATCTTGGCTGGTGCTGAGATGCTCACTTGTGGAGCAAAGACCTTTTGTCAGGAAGCCACTGTATGCCTCAGACATAGTAGGCGCAGCCGATGCTACGTGAGAATGTTACCTCTGTCGCTCGACTAGGCAGGCGATTCCCGGAACTAGGGGCAAATACAGCTGTGTAGAGTTGGGCTCCATCTTTTTCACTTGCAAGCCGTCGTCGGGACGTTGAGAAGGCCATACCATACCGAGGCGTTCATGTAAATTCGTAGAGATCATAGTTGACTGAGCTAGTCGTATATGTGATCTATTTCTGTCAATGTGGATGTGGCTACCGGAGCTAGTGTCCGTGTTTTTTAGGCCTGGTATGCAGCCTGCCCTCCTCAGCAGTTACCAAATAATGCGGCTGATGACCAGTCGGCGTGTCCACAGAAGCGCATCAAGAGCTGGTCTCGTGCTTTGTGAGCCAGGATTTCCACCGAGCATCTTTCCACGTGTGCCCAAGGGGCAGTGCTGGCAGTTCGTGGGTTTACCGGTCCTGGATAGCCTCTCACCGACGGTCGGGCACGGCTAAACTGAGGCCGCTGGCCACATGTCAAAGCGGAATAAACAAGACTGTGCCGAACGCATGCTGAGCATTTGGATAATCTACCTGAAACCTTGAGATCAACGGGATTCTGGGGAAGAATGCAGACAGACTTACATGGGCCGGAGCCCAGCATTTGCCACTTGAGGTAACCCCAAGGCTCTCCGTGAAATCTGCCTGATCAATACGAGGCTAGCCATCGGGTCAGAAGTGGCCAGCGCTGCTCAATAGCTAACATCGGCGGGCCGCGGGAGAGTTGATGGATCGTTCACCATCTCATGCAGGGCGCAGCATATATATCTAAACGAGAGCGGAGCCTCGTATGGAAGAGCCGCATTAATATCAGCTTGCCGCCGCGCCTGTTGTCAATCCGTGACCTCCAGATCTACGCATCATAGATAATATCTCGCCGCAAACAGCAATCGCTGGTCCTTGTCGGGGCCGAAAAGGCGGCTGCCAGCGTGTCAAAAGGCGAATGAAGCGCGGGAGATGAGGCTCTACAAGGCTATGATCCAGCCTCGCATGGCCGGTGAGTTCCAATGGGTTTAGCTCAATCCATAGTTTGCACCCATGATACAAGTCCGAGAGCAGTCAATGGTGGACATAGACGCTGTAGGCCCAATGCAATATTGCTTGATCCTTCTCTTGCCCGAATGATCTCATGGGAAAAGAATGAGAGATTGTGAGGTTAGGGAAGGCTGAGAAAGCTCGTGCGGGGTCTGTGTGCGGGTCATGCAAGTCGATGCACGCTGGCTTCTAACGCGTAAGCAGACTCCTTGGCTTTACTCTGCTTACAGAAAGCAGGATCGTAGGATATAACACTGGCAATGACATCATTGCCGGCAGACAAGAGCATTACGGTAGCGTTGATAGCTCAATTCGGTATGTGACGAGAGTCGTTGGTGGTGTTGTGCCGATCTTTCTCTTCGTGCGACGTCGGTGGATGCCGAAGTTCTGCCGATTGGACGAGCCGCGCACTACGCGTTGCCGGCAGTCGTAGAGACGTGTCCGTGGAGATGAGGCATACTGTACGCAGAAGTTCAGCAATTGTTCGCGATGTTTATGGCAACGCGTTGTCCTGTCTTCCCCGTGGCTGTTTCCGAATGATGATGACGTCTCTTGCTAACCAGCCTCGGACTAGCGGGACAAACACGTGCGCGAACTTCTTGGCTGCGCGCTGGGCGGCTTCACGCCGCTGTCGTGCAACAACCGGGAACGTCAGGCCTTCTCGAGGGCTTCGTCGACCACCCGTCTTCGCATGCGACCCCGACTATCTCAATCTGCTCTTTCTTCTTCTTCTAGTTGCTCTCGAGCATTTCGTATAGCCACGCGATGGCGCCCCCGTCAGTTGACGGCTCCCGGAAGCCTGGCGCGACAGACACCACGGCGATGGAACAGAACATAGGCCAGGCCACCTCCGTCATACTACCCCTTCTGGAGTTCGGCGCCCTAGGGTACGAGACATATGTCGTAGTCTACTTAATATGCGTCCAGTACCTCATAAACCCTTCTGACGACATTCAACGAGACTTCGGCATTCGGCCGCGACGCTCCACCGGAATCGCACTCATAGTCGTATACGCTATCCTACTCCTCCTCCTCATGGTAGCATGGCTGCGCCTACTACAATTGATCTGGTCGAAGCCAGACCTCATACCTCTGGGTAATCCTTCGGTGGACAAGGCAGATGCGAGTACCAAGGGCTTCGGGTTCGATCAATACGATGCATACATATGCGATTACCAGGGGGTGCCGCTCTGGTGCGAGAGGTGTCATAATTGGAAGCCGGATAGGGCACATCATTGCAAGGAACTTGGGCGCTGTGTGAAGAAGATGGATCACTACTGCCCATGGGCCGGTGGAATCATAGCGGAGACTACGCACAAGTTCTTTATGCAGTTCGTGGCGTATGCGTCGCTATATACGACCTTCACTTGGATTGTGGTGGCCATTTTCTTTGCGGAAAGGAGTTCCAAGGTGCGCTCAGAACCAACCCAGTGCATGCAACAGCAGGCTAACATATCGTAGATGGGCTCTAAGCCAGGGACATGGATCGGCGCGCTCGCGACAGCTGTGCTCTTCAGCATCTTCACTTTCACAATGACCTGTATGACAGGCTGGAATCTGATGATCAACTTCACCTCGGTCGAAGGCATCCAGCGCGGCGGCATCCACAACATCGCCTTCCTCATATCGAACCCCTCCTCGAACCCCGATACCGCTGCTCCACTTACTGCGACACAAACGACGTCATCCAGTAAACATCATAAGAAGAAGTCTAGCAGGGACGTGACAGAAGAGAAGGAACTCGACAAGGAGGACTGGCCTGTTCTTACCACCGTCACCCGCCTCCCAAACCGATCCTACGTCGTTATGCAGACTAAGCCTTTGGAACACCCCTGGTATACAACCCTACTGCAGGGCTGGAAAGATACCATGGGAACGAACTTGATCGACTGGCTATTGCCCTTCCGCCAATCTCCATGCAAACAAAAAAGTCATCGTGGAGAGTTTGAGTGGGGTGAAGTGGTATACGACATGGCGAAGATGTACGAGAAGAAGAATCCAGGAGCCAGTCTTGCTATTCTTGATGAGACTAGGAGGTCAAGAAGATGACGTTGATGAGGGGTCCATTTCTGGATCCATTTTTGGATTGCTTCTTTTTCGGTAAGCGACTCGGGCGTTTTTATATTTTTCCTCTTAGGATGTGATACCCATGTATGTTGTTAGTCGTAGGTTGTACATAATGGTCCGGTGGAGGGAATGCTCATCGCATTTGCAAATACTACTGCACACTGGACTGAGTGACACAAGCCATACTGTCACGAGGTGATTGAACTGCCTTATCACAGTTACTACCCAGGTTCGTCATCTCTCTTGAACCCCACGTCAAAACGCCGACAAAAGCAAGTCATACTAACAGCAAAAAGCTCCGACGACGTTACCCTCACGTCGCACACACATCCATCGCACGAAAACACTCCACGTGGCCCATCCTACCCCCCACCCAATCAACCACCCCGCCCAACCCACCGTCCCCATGATAGGCCAAAAAGAAAGTCTGGTACACCACGACCAGCACCGTCCCCCGCCGATCCCACAAGCGACCAAAACAAGTTTCCGATGCGGGTAATCGAAGTTCGCGAACCAAACTCCTGCTTCCAGTGCCCGATGCCGCTGCCTGACGGTCCTTGCTTCCGTGTGGTGGCCGCTGGGGTTATGGGGCGTTGGGCTGTGGATCTGCGAGTAAAAGTACCTGTTGATCAGTTCTAGATGGTGAGTCGTGTCGTTACTTTCCGGGTCGTTGGGGAGAAAAGTTTGCAGCCTGCGGAGCTGCGGACTATGGAGTGTAAAGTTGGTATGGAAGCATGTACGCGTAAGCTGCTAGAGGCTGTGGTGAGGTATTCGGTGATTTTCTTCATGCGGGTGAATGGTGACTTGGAGTGTATCTTGTGGCCGTTACGCTTACTTTGTCAGAGCGCTCGTCGTCTAGTCCAACTGTAGGAGTGACTGCGAGTTGCAGTCATTGTTATGGGCTCGTCGTCTATCTGGCCATGTTGCTCGTACTCGTATTCCTATGGTGGGATCTACTATCTATGTGATCCTAGCCGCGCTGGTTATGTGTGGGTGTGTGACGTCCAGCTAGGCTGCAGTACCGCCAGTATCCCGAGTCAAACGGTAATCTTGACTCTTTGCGCGCAGCTATGATCGACCACGGTATAGCTCGGGACTTACCGCGATACCGACCGTGGGTGATACGAA
>Ga0265797_10006936_pt1 | contig 15755 bp, 13 predicted proteins | sample P2T30metagenome_FD_192433 | JGI IMG/M metagenome (GOLD analysis project Ga0265797, IMG submission 192433) | Plant litter microbial communities from East Loma Ridge, Irvine, California - P2 T30 | ecosystem: Environmental > Terrestrial > Plant litter > Unclassified | place: USA: California... | reverse complement strand
GTTCTCCATCGCCATCGTTGCTGCCATCACTGGCTTCGCCGCCGCCGGCCCTGCCGCCGTTACTCCTTCCGAGTTCTCCTCCTTCGCCAAGCGCGCCTCCCTCCCGATCCCCGCCTCCAAGGGCTCTGTCACCTACAAGGCTCCCCAGCAAGTCAGCGGAACCTTCGATGGTGGCATGAAGACCTACGGCCGTGGTGCTAGCTGCACTGGCCAGGTCGAGGGCGGTGACAAGGACGCTGTTTTCCTCATCAAGAACGGCGGAACTCTTAAGAACGCTATTATCGGAAAGGACCAGATCGAGGGCATCCACTGCGAGGGTGAGCATTCTCCAGTACAAAGAACGAGTCATAGATACTAATCTGAACCAGGATCCTGCACCATCGAGAACGTCTGGTGGGTCGACGTTTGCGAGGATGCGCTTTCCCTCAAGGGTGACGGAAACGCTATGATCAAGGGCGGAGGTGCCCAGGCCGCTGACGACAAGGTCATCCAGCACAACGGAAAGGGCACGGTCACTATTGACGGCTTCAGTAAGTTTTCTCCGTTCTCAAACATTTCCACACAAGACACTAACACCTCCCAGCCGTCATGAACTTCGGCAAGCTCTACCGTGCCTGCGGTAACTGCAAGAACAGCGTCGCTCGCTCCGTCGTCATCAAGAACGTCAAGGCCTACAACGGAAAGGTCCTTGCCGGTATCAACCCTAACTTCGGCGGTACCGCTACCATCTCCGGCACCTGCGCTACTTCCGTCAAGACCATCTGCGAGGAGTTCAAGGGCACCAAGCCCGGCTCTGAGCCCAAGTCCGTCTCCAAGGGCCCCTCCAACAACTGCAAGTACACTGCTTCCGCTGTCAAGTCTTGCTAGACGAGTACTTCGACTTGCTCGGCACTTTAGTCGGGTGAGAGTGTCGTGGTCATCGCAGATGACTGGGTGGTAGATGTGGATTTTGGAACTTTTGAGGATTCTTTGTATATATAACCTTTGCACACATGCAGTGCATGTAATCAATTTGCTTCAGCACATCTCTGTTCTCGATATCATGGTGATCCCAATCTTGCCTCAGGCCCTTTTGAGTTTGTGGGTGTGTTACTAAAGCGGCTGCGAGGATGCGACGACTACTCCACATTTGATCGCTCTCATGCTTAGTCAGGGGGTGAGGTATATAAAAGTACCGCGCCACAGTGACAGCGAAGTATTGTCGTTGAGGTTCATCGGGCAGTCTCGGCGTTACTGGGGAACTTTTGTAAGATTGATTAATCTATCGTCGGCTACCTGCACCTCATTAATCTACTGCGGAAGCATCGGAGCTAATGCCTGGGCAGATGAAATATATTGAGTCTTCTCAAAGTTGTAAAGATCAGCAGCGAAGTGGTTGGAGAGAGGCATGACTTTTGGCATTGAAATTGAAGACATTGACACGGTTACTGCTTGCGACACAGGCCCACTATACAATTTTGAATGGCGCTGTGTGTAGCAACGCACTTTTGGTTTGAAGGAAACAACAAGCGCATGGGAAAGAAACGTAAGATATAATACAAGTAAGCAGGGCTGCGACGTCATTGCTGACACTGCGCCGAGCTTTGAAAAGAAGAATAAGAACCAAATGACTCCGTCACCCTGGGTGTAAAGCGCCGAAAATAAGCAAAGCACGAAAGCAAACCATCAAGCGCCGCCACGCTTCTTCGCAGGCGCTTTCTTGCGAGGTGGTTGGCCCGCCGGATCCTCCGCGACGAAGGTCTCTTCGCGAGCGCGCTTCTTGCCCCTTGAGGCCTTCTTGACCTTTGTGGATTCCTCACTGTTGGAGCCCTCCTCGCCATCCTGCTGTTTTGCCCTGTCGCCCTTGTCTTCGCCGCTGCAAGAAGGTGTCGCGCTGGAAGAAGCTGCTGCGCTGCTTTCTTTCTTTATGGCCACCTTACCTGCCCGAATCTGCTGACCTTTGTTGACGTTGGCAGTCTTGTTGGTGGCCGTGCGGTGGATCAGGTTGCGGGGGTTTGCGATGATCGTGTAGAAGCGGGAACCCTTCATGATGTCTTGACAAGACGTCTTGGAGTACTATGTAAGGTCAGTATCACTTCGTATAATTATCGAGATAGAATACTTACATGAAGCAGTTCCCGAAGACCTTCAAATCGATCTTCAAACGTGTAGAACTGGGTAAGCTGGCATTGCTCACGCTCGTTTTGGTCGAATATTTGCTTCGTCCAACCGTTGGTGTGGATTTTGATCAGCTCTTTCTGTGTTACGTTAGTGATGGCAAAGCCATACAGTTCGGTTTAAACTTACCACAAGCAGGCCAGCAGCTGCATTGTACTCTTCCGGGAAATAGTACTTGGACTCAAGGTTCCACCGATTGGTAGGTGACTTGATATCGGCCTTCTCCCGGATGTTTACGGTGTTGTGCATTGCCAGGTCAAGAGCATCGACTCGTGCCTTGATCTCCTCTTCTGTTGTAGGAATGGTCGCATCGTTGGTAGGCGCCTTCCACATCGTACCACTGAACTCAACTCCAGTATTGGTACGAACCATCGTGATAGACTCGCCCATCTGCCCATCCATACTGGTCTTGGCCTTGAGCTTCCTGATCGCGGCCCGGGCTTGCTTCTCTTTCTCAAGAATGTGCTTTGGCGTGGCCTTCACAGTGTCTCCAGCGTCCGCAGCTTGGTCGGCATTTTCAGCTTCCTTGTTCCCGGATTGCTGGGGCGCAGATGCGTCACCGGTCGCTACTGTGTGGTGCGTGACGGGTGCATGGTGATTGGTGACGGGCGGGCGGTGCGCCGCCGATGTATCAGGAGTCGCTGACGTACGTGACGACGCTGATCTACTGCGTGGCTCTGGAGTGCGTTGCGATTCGGATACACATTGCAGTCCTGGGATATATTGCGACTCTAGTGGATGTCGCAGCCCCGGATCACGTTGCGGCTCTGCATATAGCGGCCCTTGTCCATGTTGTAGCCCTGGTACGTATCGCGACGCTCGTGGTTGGAAGCGGAATGGTTCGTGAGAAGTCACTGATGTTCGATCCATGGGTGACGAATGAACTGACGCTGACGAATAACCTGGCGCTGACGTACGGGATATTGGTGCTTGGAGAGTTCCCGGTCCGTGAAAGGTCGCTGGTCCATGAGAAGCAGTTGGTCCGTACGTCGGCGGTGCTAGATAAGCCGACCCTGGCCTATTTACAGGCGATGTAATGTTGCTTTGCAGAGGCTCATGGCCCGTTGATGGTGTCAGGGTAACGGATGTTGGTCGCGGGATGAATCCTAGACGGCTTGCAGACAGCATTTGAGTCGGATCTGGTGTGGGAACAGACATCGTTCGGGTGAACCCATCATTGTAAAATGAGTTCGGTCCAGACGTATGACGCGCAGGTGACCGAGGGGAGTTGTTGGGTGCGCCTGGAAGAAGTCAGTGTGAGCGCACGACACAGAGTGTATATCATGTCGACTTACCGAAGGCTACGTTACTCTCTGGCTGATACTGTTGGCCAGTCTCTACGTGATTGTGACCTCCTTGCAGGTTCCAGTCAGGGGCCGACTGTCCGGGTACGCTCTCGCTGGAAGTGTACATATCTCCTTGATGGTCGAAATAGCCGCCGTTGTCTACGAAGCTCTCAGGGGGGAAGAATGGCCAGTTGTCGCCGTGATCAAACACGCTTTGGTCGCTCCGCCTGAAACCGTCCTGTTCGATTGAGCCAGGATGTGTCGAAGCTACCGGCGCGATAGGAGGGGTCGATGGGAAAGGGTTCTCCTGCACGAACTTCGCAAAATATTCATAGTCGAGTTCCCCGGTGATTGAGTCGTCGGGCTCATGAGTAGAGGGGTTGTTAGAATTCATTGTAAAGCTGTCGTCGTCGTATGCAATGAATCTTGCGGGTTGCAGTTGTGAATCGAAGTGGTTGAGGGGAGTAATGTTTCCTTGAGATCGAAATGAAACCCCAGAAATACTGCCACGGAGGTACGGCGCGCTAGGAGTTTGTTTGTGGCGCAGAGCAGAAGGCTCCCAACTAGGATAGGGTGGGTCGGAGAGTGAATCACGTGTTCACACGGCGGCCGCTCCAAGGCGGGGGAGGGGCGATTAAGGAAGTAATCACTATAGCGCCAAGCCCAAAGCATGAGGGCGACCGAAGTGTTCATGCAGGTGGCAAAACCAGTAGCGATACTACGTATCAACTTTCGAGGCATCGCGCTGTTTCTTGCCAGTCAAGTATATGAACTCAACTAAACTAAGTATAAGTAAGCCAGAGCCCCTCGACGCCGTTTAATATAGCGAAATGTAAGCGCAACACTCTTACTGTCGACTGTATATATCTCTTTATAGGCTCATCTTGCCTTAACTTCCCGCCGTACCATTCCAAATGGTACAAACTTGGTGAATTGGGTTTGAAAGACAGTTCTCAAGGACATGTGAAAGAGCAAGGGAAGCGAGGTTACTCGCGGGACAGGGAAAGACTGCTTGCTCATGAGTGTTGAAGGATTCCAGGCCTCCACTTAACTACCACCGTCCAGGTGTTTCTCTCAACCGACAAAGCATTCCCAGATGTTGCACTCGACAAACTATTCCGGCAAACACAAAGACTCTTCCAAAATCAGCCTTGACAACTACGCCGGTCAACCGAGTATGCTCGCTCGCCTGGAATAGTAAGCGGGAGACGACAGTATCGACTCAACTAACCTCCAGAGAGACGTTTGCTGTGTTGTGCTGCCTCGACCAAGGCATGCCGAATGGAGCAACCAAGAAACCCGATCTCTAATGGACTTTCAGTCGGATCAAAGAGCTCAAGACAAAGAAAGCAAGTCCATCCATCAGCCGCTCGGTAGCCTATGACTCGGACGGTATTGTGTCCTTGACGGCACGTGCTCGCTGATTTTCGCGACAAGAACTTCCTTCGACATCATGCCGAAGGCAGCGTCTTCAGTTATGAGACCTGAAAAGGAGAAGTCGAGCGATTGAATGTGATGGCGACGCGGAGCGAGCCCATCAACCTGCAGTCGCTGCAGCCGCGCGTTCGCTGCGGAGAGTGGCGCATCGCGACAGTCCAAAGAGCATTCCCCTGGACATGGCTGTACTCGATGAAAGCTAATGGAAGTGTGTAGCACAAGACTCCGAAGGAAGCAAGAAAAGGCCGTGCACCAGGCGGAGGCCATGAAGGTTTGTCGTTGATTTTGAGGTGGGATCAATGCGCGCTAGCGACGGCGAGCCTGCCCCCCGTTCCTGCCTTCCTTCTCCGCAACCTACAACTTCATCCGCTTCCACCAAACGTCGACAGCATCGTCAATCTCGCCACCGCCGGGTCCTTCTCTTTACTGGTACTTTCACCCATTGGGGCGGCAATCAACTGTATCCTCATGTCACAACGGTCCAACCCTTTCCCGACGCTGGCTTCGATGGCTGTGCTGCCATAAAAGTCGATGGGCCACGCCCATGCCCCACCACCATCACCGCGACCCTCACAATGCTGCACCGGACGCGATCTTGCCAACGCTTCTCTGATTGAGATCATCGGTTAGATGAGCTCAACTGACGGCGCGGTACAGCCACTGCTGTTTCGACGCGTCTGACTCGCCCGAGACAAACATGCCAAGGCAACATTCCCTCCTCGCTGCGCACCAGCCAGTCAGGTATGCAAACTCATTGCACTTCGAAACCTTTCGCGCCCATATTCACAGCCACTAGCATCCAACTCTTCTCCACACACCGCGATGGCATACCACGCCGTGGTCGTGCGGCTACCGCTGCTGTCGAGCCACTCAACTGGCGCAGCCTCGACTGCACCTCACCAAAGAAACATCTCCTAGCCAAAAGCGACTTCCAATATGAGAATACTACACTCAAGTGTAATAGAAGTACTCTCTTCGATCTTTCTTCCTGGTCCTCGTTCCGATCAATAATGTGCACCTTCCCGCAGGGTAAGGATGTCACATGACGCACCCCCCTTGGAACGCTCTTGCTTGAACAACCCCGGGGACACCTGAAAGAGAAGGAACAACACTATGCCAAGAAACTGTGTCACACAGAGTGTATTACTGCTTGCCAGTCTTGGTCGACGAAGATCCGTTCGCGTCTTTACGATATGGACTTGCATATGGACTTGCACGCGCAGCCCATGCAACACCTCATCAGAGAGCTGGAAAGAACGCGCGTAGGCCTGGCAAGACGTTGCTTTACCGGGACCTGTATGGCGTGTAGTCGGTTGCGCGCTCTGTCGCTGCCAGCTGCAATCGTACGGCCTCGCGCATCCGTATCGTCGCTGGTCTTCATAAGGTTCCTATGGTACGCCATTAGCACTTATGTCTTTCAGTTCAACAAGAAGTCATTCTATGTAAGGTAGTCCGTATGTTGGCATATGCCACAGGCAACATCGCACTCAGCAAGGCCATATCGCACGACGCCAACCTCGCCCAGTATCTCAGGCAAGACGGACATCACGACACTACACGCTATCGACATGCAGCAAGTGCCATGAGGGCTTGTGGATCGGGTCAATGGGTTGCGGGTGTAGCAAACGCTCTCAGGTCCTGAGGTGAATGCAGGAAATCCACAAGACGCTCGGACGCACATTACTCACGCCTGTGCTGTCGATACACACGCAACGCCCCCAGCAACAGGCACCGATCACCACAACAAACCTTCGTCTTCTTTCACAGAGCGCAATGTCGGGCTCTCGCACCTGATATCCTCTTGGCTTACAAATCGTCCGCGGTTGTCACAGGCGACCTTCAATTTCCTACTTCACTCCGTCGGCGCCTGCGTAAGCAGTACATCAGATCCACTTCAATCCGCGGCAATCCGCATGGCTTTTCACTAGCCAAGGAGTCAGTCAGCCTTGCGAACATAAATATCGGGAGGCTCCGGCTGTTCACCCCACCACGCCGTATAGGTATCATCAATTCTTCGAGTAAGTTCCACCGGAGTTGGAAAATAAATGTTGAGTTCGCTAACAAGTGTCTTAGTTGCAAGCAGTAACCGTTGAAACCAAAACCCCAGCCGCCGCCCCAAGTACACAACATGACCAACCACGACCCCGATAAGGACACCCCCAAGGGCATAGCCAACAAGAACCTAATGGTGATCAAGAGCCAGATTGCATCTCCCTCAACTCCCGTTGGTGCTCGTGCTCCCGTTCCCTTCGGTCCTCCCATTCCCCGCCTTGCGGACACGCGCCTGGAAAAGGTCCCCGGCGGTCTCAAGGATCCGTCTCGCCTTAAGACCAAGACTTCCCAGCTTCTGGACAAGGACGGTGACTATCCAGAGGTCGACGGTTTCCGCTTCAAGACCCTGGAAGAAGCTAGGGCGCCCATGGACGAGCCTCAGTGGTATTCTCCAGAGGTCGACCCCTCCATCCCCGTTACCGCCGCAGAGTATCGCAAATTTGTCGGGATGTTGGTGCTAGCTTTCAAGGATATGACCCGCGCCAAGGACACCCAGGGCAACGCTTACCGCAAGCGGCTAACTCCGGGTGAAGGTGTCTATTACCAGGACTGGGCTATTGAAGCGTGCTCCTGGGACATCGTCGGCATGGCCAAGGACATTCACCTGAACGGCTTCAAAGTTCGCATCTACGATAAGTCCATCATTGACAACATCAGCCAGACCAAGGACTGGACCTTCGGACAGCGTATAGAGTGGATCTGTGAGGTGCTGAAGACCTCCAAACAGATCGGCGTTACACTGATGAAGAACGAGAAGACCTGGACTACGATTGGCGCTCCCCACAAGCTGTACAGTAGCACCATCGTTAACTGCGTCTCGAACGCCCACCGCGGCCAGTGGATCAAGGTCGGCCGTGGCAACGACCAGCACCATCAGAATCGTCCGATTCGGGGTAGGCGTACTGCGGCTGAGATGATCGCGTCTGGTAACCACGATGACACTGATGATCCTGGAGCAACTCCGGGTTCTCAGATGATGTTACAACCGCGACAGCCGGCTCAGAAGCGCCAGAAGCGGAATCAACCGGGTATGAATGTCATTCGGCATGACCACCCAGCAATGGCCACTGACTCTGAAGGCGAGATGTCTCCCGGCAAGATGAAGAAGAAGGCCTCAGAAGAGCGCATGACCACAACCCAGTACAACTCGTCATCCCCCACCTACGTTGTTCAGTCAGAGACTTCGGCATCTCAGCGGGATGAGCACCACCCTGGTGCTGACATGGGCGTTACCTTTTCGAATGTACTTCCCGTGAAGCATGTCGTCGCTGTCCCCGTGCAAGCTGCTCGAAAGAACGGTGCCCAAGCTGGTGATGTCGTCTCCAAGGATGCGTTCAGCAAGGACGTATTCAACGAGGGTGCTGTTGGCAAGAATGTCTCTAACGACAACGGTGACGGCTCCTCTCTAGACAAGGCCAACAAGAAGACTAAGCACACCGGTTTCGTCAACTACCATTGCGGAGCCAAGGGCATGGACGAGCTTGACTCCGACAGCTCTGAGCTCTCTGATGCACCTGACGATCTGCTATCTCCTGGCTCTACTTCTTCAACTCGCAGCCACAAGCAGAAGGAGCTGCTGGACGACCCCGAGGACAAGGTTTCCGTTGAGGAGTACGCCAAGCTTCGGGGTGAAATGGATGAGCTGAAGGCGGCGCAAGCTGAGACCGACAAGATTTTGGCGGCACTCCGCGCGGAGAACGCGCGCTCGTTGGCCTCGTTCCATCAGGGCTCTTGAGTAGCATGACTGTGCAGCGCATCATCGCAGCAAGAATCATTGGAGAGTAAGCACACGTTTGACCGTTCCACGACTAGTGTGGATGCCAATCCTGTTCTGCCTTTTGGTAGGATAAGATTCGGAATGGAGTTCATATGGAGATAGTTGAAGTAGCACATGAAGTCACGACGTTTAGACTGTAGTTCTTGATTACTGAACAACGTCGCGACGGATTAATACAAATACGTTGAAAAACTTCTTTGCCTTACCTTGTCTGCGTGATCAAATTGATGTCCAGGTCGTATGTATGCAGGTCGGTGATACTAACCTTCTTGCGGTCAATCTTAGATACGTCAGCGCTAAACTTTATCACCAGTAACCTCGGAACCTGAGCTCCCTGCTTTGCAAGAAACGCGACGCGCAGCGAAATCCGACCGCCCGACCGTCCGACCGCAGCCATGCCTTATATCATACCAGCAGCCTTATCGCATGGGTTTCCACCTCCACGAAGACCCTACATAAATCCTCCTCCACCGTCCGCTCCGCGCCAACACCATACTCACACCCCCTCCGTCTCACGATGACCACCCGAAGAAGAACCGAACACCTGGAAGACTTCACCGCTCACGAATGGTGCAAAGCCCTCTTCGCCGACCCCTCGATAACGTCCATCCACGATCGCCGCCTGTTTGAGGCCCGCGACGGCTGGAACCTGCTCTTCACGCGCGGCCTCTTCACATCCGACGCGATCCGCGCGTTTCTCGACTTGTGGAAACCGGGTCATGGAAAGCGACGGGAGGTTAGAGACCCCGACAGTGTAGTCACACATACGGACACAACGTGGGAGGAGATTGTGCCGCCCGACAACCCGGAAGAGGCGGCTAGACAAGCAGCGAAGAAGGACATACAGTACGATCTCTCCGATCCGGAAGGAACGGAAAACATCGTGCTGGTATCGCTAGCTCACGATGCTGATGGGAACTATGCGAGTCTTCATGGCGGCATTACGGCGTCGCTGCTGGATCATTGCATGGGCTGCCTTATAGTCAAGAACTATGGCATTCCGAATGCGACAAGTGAGTTGCGGGTCAAGTATAAGAAGAATCTAGTGACGCCATCTGTGGTGAAGGTTAGGGCGAAGATCATGAGAGAGAAGGGGAGGTATGTTGAGGCTGTGAGCTGGGTGGAGGATGGTGAGGGTGGAGTGTTTGCGGAGGGGTGGGGCAGTTTCGTCAAGAATAAAGTCGTTATGTCGAAGATGTAGACGGCGGGGTGGAAGTGGACTGTAGGAGTGGAATATAGGGCGGATGGGGTGTGTATGATGGGATGCGCTGAGGTGAATGCTCGTGTTGACTGTAGACAGCTCCAATGGCATCGCACGAATTCCAATGTCAAGGCGCGTCCGTCCAGTGTCTTTAGATCTGAGCCGCAGCCGTCCTACGCGATTCATGCATCGAGATCAACACTCCAGATCTTCAACACCAAACCCCATCACAACTGGATACGCTCATCCACATCCACCACCGCGGCACCTCCATCAGAACCCACAGCAGATCCCATTCACCACGCCAATTCAGGCTCTATCGCAGCAGATCCGATCTTTCCGACCCCTACCGCCCAACTTGCTGCGTCTTCTCGGCCTCTCCAGTGTTCTCAATACCCGACGAATCACATCGCGCAACGTCGTCGCGTCGCGTTTCAGATAGCAACGAATCCGTTCTAGACCATCCCTTCCCAGCTGTCGATCAGGAGATTTTTGCAGAAAGCCCAGAGAACTCTTCTTATCGACAACGCACATGCATGGCATTTGTTCATTTACACGTGCGGGTGGATAGGCCAAGGCGCATGTGTGACACCTGCTAATTTTGGGTCGGGGCACGGCGTGGGTGCCGAGTATGCTGGATGGATGAAACTAATGGCATTTTATGCGTTGTGTTGAGGCTGAGTTGTGTATTGTGGGTAGGTTGAGTGGTATCTCATTATCTTTACGCGTCACCCCTCGTCCTTGGTCCTTCTTCCCTCTCTTCGACACCTTTTCCGTCGTTCTATGTTCGTCGCATCTTTTTTTGCGCAGACACTCTTTGGTTGTTTTTTCATATGGTTCAGTGAACCAGTACGTTCTTTACACAAATCACATTCTTTTTTGCTTTGATCAGCACGTTCCTTTCTACGAGATACCATTATACCGATTTCAAACCTTCAAAATGATACCGAGCACCCTTACCAAAGCTATCTCCCTCATCGTCCAAACCGCCGCAATCCAAGCCCCACCACCATCGCCTCCAGCGCCAGCCGCCTTACTGTCCTCATCAAGCACCCTCGCCGCCTCCCTCAAGGTTTCATTCCCAGACCCTGGTCGAGCACTCCTCCCCCAACCATACTGGTGGTGGCAATCTGGCACCGCAGTCGAAGCCCTCCTAACCTACGGCTTCACCACTGGCGACCTCCAATATGAGGACCTACTCAAGACCACCATCCTAAGTCAAGCGACCCCCGCGAACGACTTCATGACCGTCGACGCGACTGGCAACGATGATCAAGCGTGGTGGGGCCTCGCCGCCATTACAGCCGCCGAGTTGAAGCTTCCCCAGCAAGGATCTGTAGCTTGGGTGGACTTGGCGACGAACGTCTTCAACCAGCAAAAACAGCGTTGGATCGACGGCAACAACACATGCGGCGGCGGCCTGCGTTGGAAAGTAGATTTCGGCGAAGACGGCCAGAACGGATGGCACTACAAGAACGCTATTACAAACGGACTGTTCTTCCAACTCGCCGCGCGCATTGGACATCTCACAGAAGATACCGAAATCCTATCCTGGGCGGAGAAAACGTACGCCTGGAGTACAAAGGTCGGACTTGTGGACCAGGACTTCAATGTCTATGACGGCACGAGTGAAGACAACGGGTGTTCAGATCTAAACCACAACATGTGGAGTTACAATGTCGGCGTTTACATGTACGGCGCTGCGGTCATGGCCGTGCACACCAAAGACGAGAAGTGGGCGGACAGAACGAAGGGTTTTGTCGCTTCCGCAAAGCGCAACTTCGTTAACCAGGATACCGGCGCGCTTTTCGAGAGCAAGTGCGAGGCCAAGGATGCGGAAGAGGAGTGCGACACCGATCAAGTTTCTTTCAAGGGGTTGTTGGCGCGATGGTTGGGTGCTACGGCTGTGTTGTTGCCGCAGGTCAAGGAGGATGTGGAGAAGATTGTTAATCCAGCAGCCAATGCGGTGCACAATGGTACGATTCTGAACTTGGGTCCTATTGAGAGTGCGTATGCGCTTGAGGTTGTCGATGCGAGTTTGAGGATGCAAGGGTTGGGTGGTGAGGGAACGATTGGAGTTGGGAAAGTCAAGGCAGCGAGGAGTGTTGCAGGAAGGATAGCGTGGTGATGCAAGAGATAGAATGTGGATACCCCAATAGACTTGCTTTTTCCAACACGAGGCTGCCCTTCACGATCGTATCGTGCGCGACCATCATCCCAAAACCATCTCCACGAACATGCATCTACCGGAACAACCCCTGCTTTTAGCGTCATTGCAATCGTATCGCGGCCGATCTCATCTTCGATCCATCTGCGGGTGCGCTACGCGGATCGATGTTCCGGTTCCACGGGGAGACTAACGGCGTGGCTTGCAGCCCCTCAACACCAATGGAGCTGTTGGAGCTCTCATAATGACGTCGCAGGTACGGAAGCTTGCCAGGAACGTCAACAAACATCATTTAAGGTGCGGCCGCGTGTGTTCATCGACCTCTTGTCTTATCGCGCAATTGTTGCTTTGTTGTTGTGCAATTGACTGGTAGCGACATCATGCCTTCTATAAACTCAACTGTGGGTTGTTCTTGGGGCATTGGAGCAATTGAATGGGTGAAAGCTGACTGTTGGGCACAGGTATTCCATGCGTATGCCTATGGCACGGCATTCTGGTACGGCCTGCGTGGCTTGTGCCGCGTGTACGACCCCATTATGGTCATCGGCTGTACGTTACCTTGACTCTCAACGCTCCAGCCCCGCTCTTCAAAGCCTCAATCCCATGATGTTTATTGTCTATTCCACAGCTAACACCGACAGGGTTCCGGCCTCCCTCGCAACTAAACCTCGCTCCCAACGACCTCGAAGCTTACAATGTCCGCAACGACGGCTGGTGTCTCGTCACCCTCGCGCTGATCCTCATCTCCTTCACAAACGCCATACCGTTCAACTCCGCGCCCGCAACGAAGCTCACGACGATCCCGTATGCGAAGGCGGTAGTGGCTGCGACGGTGTTTCACCATATTACAACGGGCATTGGCGCATACCAGCATTACAAGATGCCGAGTCATTATAATACGAGTATGAGCATTGGAGTGTGGGGGAATGTGTGGTTGACGTTGACTGGGCTGTTTACGCTGGCAATGCTGCAGTCAGATAAGGGGACGATGCCGGTTGAAGAGGTAACTAAGAAGGTGAGATAGATGTTGGGTGGATGGAAGGAAGGAAGGAAAGAGGGAGGCATAGCCATGGGGATATGCACTTTGTGGTGGACTGCAAGATCCAGGCCGCACAGTCTGGGCTTGAGCAATTGCGATCGAAAAGTAAGATGTGTACACAGCGGCAGAGTGTATATAAAAGAGAGAAAGTAGTTCGATTATCACTGTCCGAAACCCGTGCACTGAAGCCGAGCTAGTTCGTCACTCTTTCTGTATTCACGTCAATCTCTAGTCTTTGGGGATCTTTCCAAGAACTAGATGACCTCCCCCTATATCCTTCTTCCCACTTCCCCTCCACTTCTACCTCACTATCCCTCAAAACCCCTCCGGTCTATACCTAGGCCATCCCCCAAAACCACTGTTATACCCCCGAAAGTTCCAACCTTGCCTAGTCATCATACAAGGTGTGCAGTACGCATTACGTCGAAAGTCGAATTGGTTCTGCTCGCGGCATCTTCGGGATTGGCGATAAGGGATACCGGGTTGACTGACGTAGCGTGGGTCGTTGATCTGGTTTAGACCGGTGCGGAAGTGTTGGCAGGGTTGGGCTTGGATGTATTCGTGGTGAGCACAGCGTTCGTAGTGGCGGTAGATGTCTCGGCACATGGCGTTGGTTGGAGTGGCTTCGAAGGATTTGGGCGAGACGAATGAGTTAAACCAGGAGGGTCAATGTATTGCAACGAACTCTGTTCAGTCTCTCGCAAGAAGACTGCGATAGTCCCATCTCATATCCCCTCTTATACCCATCCTTCGGTGTTGCGATCGTCCAACACACTCATGTCGAATCTCATGCGAACCAACTATCAACCGCGGGGAATTCGGGCAGTGGGCTTGGGGCAAAGCCTTACCTATACTGTATGAACAACGTGTAGATTTTTAGTAAGATCCTCCTGCTGCCTCCCACTGGTGAAGAATATACGTATTCAGCGATGTGTGGCTTCGTCAACTGCAAGATACTGTTCGCAGCGAATGCACACCCTTATTATGAGGTATGGAAACTAGCGCAAACGTCTCTTGTAAAGCCACATGGCAGAGGCTCCGAACCGTACGATGTGAGAGGGCAATCTGCCGACTGTTGGGGGCAAATCGGAACGAAGCCATGTGTGAAGTAACCCGGAGAAACTTGCTCAGCCTTACGCAAATTGACCCAGCTCCCCGGTTATTGAGGACGGATGCGATTGACGGGTGCGGATGGTCTGGAAGTTCATCGTATTTTGGTCGCGCTGGTCTAGACCTGATGGCTTGGGGTGTGGTACAGATGACGAGTAAGTTTGCTGTCCGAGCCAACGAATCTTGATAAAGGTAACGGTCGTATTCGGGCCGCGACCCAAGTGGAAAGGTGCGTTCGGTTCTTTGTCACAATGAACAGCGTGGCGTCATGTTATAACCGTAGTTGTTCGCAAGGGTCGATGCGGATAATGCTCCGAGCATACGCGCATCGATACTGGAAGCGATCCGAGAGGCTCGGCATCTGAGTAGAAACTGTCATGGATCGTACTCAATATTTCGGCCGAAGTTGTGGACGTCACGTTATAGTCGCCTGACTTGAAACGTTGAAGTCAGAACACGTGGCTGCACGTGGGGCAGTAACACAAGCTCGTAGTAGTGAAAATGTGAGGCGAGCCGGTCACGATCGGTGAGAAGACAAGACGTGATGAAGTGAAATGTTGTGATATGCTTTTATTGATGAACGCCTGACCAACCCACCCGGGTATAGGTCCTGAAATGCTACCTAGAACGCCAATATGTATGCAAGGGGTATCGCTGATTGCAAAAAGAAAAAGAGCCTCCCAATCTTCATGATCATGCCATCGTTGTCATGCAGTCATCATCATGTGTGTCCGTCATCAGTACCTGTGGCCTGCCACTGGAGGTCGCAGTGTGTATGTAACAAAAGAAAATGCAGTAATAGAATCAACGCAGACGTGGCTTTCCACCGTCTATAGTCCCCTAAACTTGGCACCGTTCCTGTGGTAAATGCTGTGCACTGCGCGAGGAGTGATAGCTGGGGGAGCGACTGCCGGGGGAGCGGGCGGAGTAGCAACAGGTGCTGTTGGAGCAGGCGCTGTGACAGTGATTATGACGGTGTCAGTGACTGTGACAACGCCGTCGTTGCCGACTGGTGGTGTTGGTGCAGCACCGGGGCGACCGGAGAGTGTGGGAATCTCCATAGCAGCGCTGGAGGCTGCGGAGTTGCTGGGAGATGGCAGCTGGGCGGTAGCAGAGGGAACGATGGCAGAGACCGGAGGAGAGTTGCTGGGGGCTGGAGGTGCAGCGCTTGGAATGGGAACAGCGCTGGTGGTGACTGGAGCTGTAGGACCCGCGGGCGGAGTGCTGTTGGTGGGGAAAGGAGCTTCGCCACCAGAGCCAGAACCTCCGCCTAGAAGTGGGATCTCAGATGTGACAGGGCCGTATTCGCGCTTGAATGGTGAGTCGGTGAAAAGAGCAGTTCGTGATTTCCAGTCAGGGTGGGCGCTAGTCCCAGCGTCCTGTTGCTGCATCTGAAACTTCGCCATCGCTTCAGGAGCTTCAGCTGCCATGGCAACATCAGGGGAGGCGGCGTCGATGTCCATGCATGTAGTATAGTACTCGTCCAGACCATTAGGCTGCTTTCCAGCCTTGCCAGGAATCGAAGCCCA
>Ga0265797_10006935_pt1 | contig 15757 bp, 16 predicted proteins | sample P2T30metagenome_FD_192433 | JGI IMG/M metagenome (GOLD analysis project Ga0265797, IMG submission 192433) | Plant litter microbial communities from East Loma Ridge, Irvine, California - P2 T30 | ecosystem: Environmental > Terrestrial > Plant litter > Unclassified | place: USA: California... | reverse complement strand
GAAATCTGCGACCGTTATGCACAAGACGCAAGACTACTTTGAGCCTCCGATGAACGGCATATGGGGCAAAACTGAGCTGCCAGCTTTATATGATGAGACAGATGTTGAGGAGGTGGGTAGTTTCTCGCGCCTATCATCCCGTCAATTGCCTGCTTTCCTGCGATCTGACTTCGAGAGTGACAGATGACGAAAATCAGCGAGGATACCAGATTGAGTACCAAGTGGACGTTGTTGAATAAAGGGCATCCGACCGCGATCGGGAATGCCATTGAAGAAATCGCGAACATCTTCCGGGCGGCGAAGAGTCCTTTGTCGAGTCGTATGGAGCCTAATAGCCAGGCTTGCGAGCTTTGGGCGACGAAGAAAGGTAGCTATCTCGACCGGGCAATGTAAAGTTTTTTGACGACGAAGGAGTTGTTCGAGTATGTGCACGTATAATGGATTCGAATAAACAGTACTATTATGGGCCCGCTGCGGATCGTCCTATGATACCGCTTTCTTGTAGCATGATCGACACCATCGATTGCGCTTAGGTAGTATGATAACCTAACCCATAGGATGAGACGTCTCCGGCGGAGATCTGACCCTCAACGTGATTTTGTATTCTGTTCATAATAGGGTCAGGGTTAGGAGCGAATCGATCGCATGTACAAAAGTAAGGTCTGCAAAATACGCTGCCACATACATCATAAGAATTGTAATTTAGTCATTAAAGACGGGATCAGCTAATTGGAACACGAGAACCAAGCGATCGGGATACACTCCAAGTCCCGAGAAGATCATGGCTCGTTTCGAATACCAGTGTTGATAGCGTGCAGTGGTGTTGGATGAATTCTATAGCGCTCCGAAGGAATTCCTTCTCAATACCTACCCGCATTACGAGGCGGCACGCAGTAGGTTAATACAACGCATATCTGCAGCTCATCTCGATTCGAACTTCATCGTCGATACTCAGGACTAATCAAGCCACATAGGAGCCCTGCGGACTCTGTATAGCAGCCAAAGGTACATGTACTGTGCTCTCAACTTGACTACGTGCAAGACATCACCCACCATAGCGGGCTACTACGGACTCTGTATAGCGCCCAAAGATACTCTTATTTCGACTTGACCACATGCAAGATATCACGCATTATGCCCTTCTTATTGTTCGGCAGCTCCCAGCCTGTCTCAATTAGAACACCATCGTTGAAAGCGTGGGAATCAGTGAACTACAGAGATCAGTGTTGAATCCTGTGCAGCTCCAGGGCGAATCATGAATCCGGCTCGAATACGTGACAAGCAATCATCACCACATTCTGTCACATGTATCGGCATCTCAACATCCGTGTACGCCATGCTATGTCCATAACCCGTATCGTGTTGCCGCCCTTCAAAGCCGGCAATAGTAAAAAGTGTATCATGGCGGTATCTTACACCTTCAAGAGCCCAGGAGAAAAGAAGGCTAGCACTTCTTACTCCTCCATCTCATCCTCGCCCTCGAGTGCCTTCTTAGCCAGCCTCTCGGCCTCCTCCCTCAGCTCCTTGGGCACCTCCTCGTGTCGGCCCTTGGTCGGCCCAGCCACGGATGAAATCCAAGTCATCTCCAGCTCAAACTCCTTGTCCTTGCTGTCCTCGTGCGCCACGTAGATGATCCTCGCCGCCTCCTTGACGCCCTCCTCCAACGAGATGGTCTCGCCCTTCTTGGGGTCGAGGTTCAGCTTCTCCAGCTCTGCCTTCGCCGCCTGGCGGCCCTTGCCTGTCGCCGCGCCATAGTAGCCCCAGTACATGCCCGAGGGCTCGATCATGTACAGGTATGGTCCGCCCTCTTTGACACCCTGCGTCTTGCCGCCGGAGCCGACTTTGGGCCCGCTGCCCACTGCGCCGTCGACGTCGACTTCGGTTTCTGCGTCGAAGCCGCCGACGATGGCGGTGATGCCGAAGGGTCGTACGGAGGAGTAGAGGGTGTAGGCTTGCACGTATGAGCCCATGCGGTTGGCGAGTGATGCGACGGGGATGGGAGCTTTGTAGGTGCCGCGCCAGCTGGACGCTTCGTCGCGTGCGCGGGAGACGAAGTGGCGGCCGTCGGGGACGAGGCCGGCTGAGACCTGGGTGGGCGTTGTATGTTAGCGCGCGTGTTCAATGTTGTGGTTGTGGTTGTAGATGATGGGCGTGACGTACAACACCGACATGTCTGTCCACGGTAGCGATGCGCTTGTTTGCGTCCTTCTTCATGAGCTTGCTTGAGACGAGCTTCTCCATTGCCAGTACTACGCCATCCTTGCATCGGATACCAATTGCGGTGCCGCCGTTCTCGACAGCTTTTGTGGCATATTCGACCTGGAAGTTGCGGCCATCAGGAGAGAAGACGGAGTTGGAGAGATCGTAGCCCGTGCCTATCGACGTCTAGAGGGAGGTGGTATTAGCATGTGAGATCATCGTGGTGAATGGGTTGTCTTGAGCTCACCATGGCGCCGGTTTGTGAGATGTGAAGTGGGGTTTGAGATTGGTATAGGTTCACTGAACACTATGGAAGGTGGTGTAGAGAGGCGGAGTGTCGAGGAGATGAGGTTGGAATTGTCCGTTCGTGGATTGGTGGTAGCTGTATGTTGATGCGGCGTCGTTGCTCGTTCGGAGTAGCTCAAGGCACCTTCCAGCTCGCGTCACCAGCGAGAGCGAGAGATGGAGGGCCTGAGGCATGAACTACCAAGGCATACATACATCATGCGCGAAGTTGTAACCCGTGATTTGACAGGCAAGAAAACATTCTTTTCGCTAATACAACATTGTTTTAACATTACTTCCAATCACCGGGCCATACATATCACTAGAATATGCCTGTGTATGGTGGCATCAACGATCTTCGACAACAACCTTCGCAATCACACGGAAGGACTCGTGCGAAGACAGGCCCTTTGTGCAGCTCTGCCCAATTCAAACAGCTCCCCGCCCAATGAAAGAGGCGACTACGACTTAGGCTCGATCGTCCCGCGGTTAGGAGGTGTTTCAGTGCCGCCGGCGCGGCGTCAACTGCCCACTCGAGCCACCATCGTGCTCCGTCTCTCATACCGCCATATATCCTGTGGATGACTCCATATTTTCCACCTCCTCTGCGAACACCACCTTTCCCTTCCTCTCGTGTAGATAGCCTTTGATAGCCCTGGCAGCCTTGCTGAAATTGGACCCTATTCACCACAGAAAGAAAAGAAGAAACAAAGCCGGCAGACGCACCCCGCCTGCATTAACAGCTCCCGCCACAGTGCTCGTTGAGAAGCTAAATCGCAATATTCCAGACTTCGACGAGTGTACAGTCTCCCCTGTGTGCGGTCACAAGAAGCAGTCATCGACGTGAGACCAGATTGCTCTAGCTCCTTTTTGCTATACATCACTTGCTAGGTTGCACTTACAAGTACGATCCCAACATCGCACGCACAAGTTTCTCGCAACAGCCACCACCACTCCAGTCGATGCTTGTTTCGCCTCCTCTCCTTATTCACCATTGCGAGTCTTGCCACTACAATACTCCCATTCCCGAGTCTTCTGGTAGTTGGCAGCAAGAATACACTTGTAGCCACGTAAGATTCGGCAATCTGAGTCATCTGCAAATACAGTGTATAGCATACTGACTTTTTCTACTTCCAGTGCGGATATTCAGATACTGGTGACTTGGACATCACAGGACGAGCCGAAGGAACCATGAATCAATCACAGCACGACGAGCTTGCGGCTCTGTTCGCGCAGCGCATGAACTTCGCTCAAGGCGACTACCAACCACAGCAAGTTCAACAACACGAACAACCACAACAGCAAACTTTCGTGGAACCAATCCCGGTACCTCAAATCTCCGAGAAGCACGACGACGCTCCCATCCACTACATCTCCTCCCACTACAACCACAGCTACCACATCCGCCACGATACCCTCTCTGAGCCGTCCCGTAGCCCACCCCCACCCTACCACGAAACAATGCTCACCGACCACATGCTGCAAACCCTACGAGCAAACTCCATCGACCCCTCCACCCTCCTCCCCAACCAACTTCACCTCTACGCCAACGCCGACCTCGACCAGCGCCTCCGCCTCCTCGAGCTCTGGCGAATCTCGCCACCCTCCTACTCCCACGAAGAGCAAATGCACGGCGCCCAAAACCCAACTAACCTCGCCCAAGAAGAGGCTTCTGCCCGCCAACGCTACGAAGCGCAAAACCCAGTCTTCGACACGCACATCGAACCTCCGCGCATCGCACCTATCCGCCAAGCCGGCGAGCCAGCATGGCCGCCCGCAGCACGCATGAGAGCTGCTTCAATCGCCTCCAGCAAGCCCACTGCTCACCAGCACATGGGCGACGCAGAGCCGTACATCATGGACGGCTACGAGTCTAGCGTCAACCCGCCTCAATTCCAGTCTGCGTCTTCGATCGAGCCTGTGTACGCTGCGCAGTCGGGTTTGTGGCCTGGCGCGCAACAGCAGCAGCAGAGTGGTATGGAAGACCAGTACGGGGCGTATATGCAGATTCGCAACCATGCGGATTGGGAGGCGATGAATGAGAGGATTGCGAGGGAGAGATTGGGCATGGTGGTGAATTCTGGTGGGCAGGATGGTGATGACGATATGATTATGTGAGGTGACTGGTGGTGTTTTCGTGGACGAATTGTTGGTCGCAAACGAAATTGGACCAGCCTTTTTCTTTCAAGCATATATATATTGCATAGCTCAAGAATGGTAGCATTTACGACCAGTATGGTAATGGACACGAGCTATATTTCCATCCCTTGACCGACTAGAGCCGCGTGGCGACATGTGGTGAGTCTGGCCATATGGCCCCGGAGTTTTGGCAGTGTCTTTGCGGAGGGATTGATTGTGCCAGTAAGTACAACTGCTGAACATTCCACCTGAGGCATGGTGGTAGCACTGATGGAGAGCCGTACCTCCGTAATGGGCAATAGACTGGTCCAGCTCCATCAGGAAGCCGGAATGTTGGCGTATTGCACAATTACTTCAGTCGAAAAGTGCTGGCTGACGGTCGAAGCATCGTGATGATAGGCATGCAATGCGGAACAGAAAGCCCAGCAGTCAAGTGAGGGTGCAAAAGAGGCAGCGATGGTTCTTGCAGCATTTGATATGCACGTCTATGCCAAGCAGGAGTTGATTGTCCTCCTTTCGGCTGTGACCTTAGCATGACGGGGATGCAGGCAGTGGCGGCAAAGCAAGAGCATATGCGGGAGTGAGCACAATTAGACACATTGCGTTGCTTCGACAGCAGATTTCTATGACCGTGTAGCGAGTCGGCATGTCTTTTCTCAAGTGTCAGACCAGAAGGACGAAGCAACGGAACCGCTTCTTTGGCGTTTGACAGATCTGCTGCGAGACCTGGTGCGCGCAGATCTTGCCTGTGTAGACTGTGAGCGCTCTACGACGCTTCTCTTCAGAGTTTTATCACTCCTGTAGCTAGGTGTACCGGCACGAGAGCGAGAGCGAGAGGGCCTTTCAGCATCGACTGCAGCCTCGACTAGCGCTAGGTCACCAGTTTGGCCCAGAGCCTCAGCGGCAGCTTCTTCCAGCAGAATACCTATGGCGAGCAATGCAGTCTCATCAAGACTCTTGAAGTCCGATTTGCCGCCATCAGGCGCGGCATTCGCATAAAAGTCGCTAGCATAAGCGTGAATAGTCTTCAACAAATCCGAGTCTGGCAGCCGTTGGTGCGGTTCCAGGTGACGGTCCGCACAGTAAATGTCGTCTTCCTCATATCGAATTGGAGCTCCTCTACGGCGGAAGAGCACTTCTTCCGGTGGCACAGCAATGTTCGAGCGGCTCACTGTGTCGCGGTCTTTGGTTGGTGGATCTTCGCCTAGGAAGCCTTCGTAGCCGACACGGCCTGCGACGGCGTCGTAGAGAGAGGCTTGTTGTTTGCGGCGATTAGTTCGCGAGTTAGGTTCCAGATCCATGATGGGCCAGTAACATTGAGCGTATATGGTGTATGTTGTACTGCACGAATTGTAAACAATTATTGGATATATTTGGAGAACCGTAGCGCGTGAAAGAAGAGGAAGAAGCACTCGGCGGTTGAGCTCAGCCAATCAACGTCGAGCACGGCGGCTATTTTGAAACGACATGTTTCAGCAGCCAACCTCGTCCTGCACAACTTCCTCCATCAATATCATCGACTGGTCTACATCAACACATATATCTTGCGCACGTACGCGCACTCTATAAACTCGCAGTGCAGTTTCAGCATCCTGTACGCCGCCATGCAGCGCGGCGGCGGTGGCCCCGGAGGCATTCACCGCGACACGACTGCATGACAACAATAGGTAGGCCGTGAATATGGCCACGCAAACGCTTGACACATGTAACTGCTCTCTTCCCCTACTCTGTCCAATCCATCCTTCACCTGCAGCAGTCGCGAGCTTGGTCCCAACAATCGCCTTTGCTCTCCATTGTTCTTCACTGTTTCCTTTGTTCACTAACGGCTTGCTGGACAATGCCTTATGCGCCAACGCTCTTTGACCACCTAATGTATTCTTGATCCATCGGCTAAGCACAGTAGCATCAGCGTCTCCCCGCCGACAAACACTCGCTTTCTTGCGCATACGAACATCAGCTTTGACTGCAGCATCGCAAGCAAGACAGCATAACCAAACACACTTCTGCATTTCCGCATAGAGCAGGCCTCTACCAGCAAACCCATGCCCAGTTTCAAAAGCTGCGCTTCTTCTCGATCATCCGCCAGCATACAGAGCCATCAGAGCAACACACCTTCCAACACCATGTCGTTCAACCAGGACTTCGAGGCTGAGGTCAACAGCAACATGAACCCAAGCAGACAGTCCATCAGCAAAGACTTGAAGGCTCCACTTCCGACCTCTTCGCGCAACTCCTGCGACGCTGAAGATCGAGAATTCAACGAGAAGATGGCGATGAAGGACCACCACCAGCCGCCACCTCGCTTCTCCACCATCTTCGACACCAAAGGTCCTGCCGCACCAGATCGTGAGTTCGAGAGCTACCCACAGCCTCCTGTTCGCAAAGCCGGCATATACATTGCGAAGCCTCTCTTCTGGGCTTTGTTCGCAATCTTCCTCTTTGAGAGTGCGGTTTTGTTCGCCTACACTGTGATTGGCCTCGTCAGCAACATGTCATCGAAGCTTGTTCACGTCAACGGTGCAGATGCTGTGGTGGTGGGTTGTGGTTGCAACACCCAGCCCATCAACATCTCCCCGAACTTCTTCATGCAAGGAGGCCCGCAGGCCTCGATTGTGGAGACCACAGCTCTGAGCACGACGGCGAGCACCACATTGACAACCTCGACCTCATCTGCCAGTAGCTCCACCAGTCAGGGCATCAGCCCTGGTGTGTCTGAGCTTGCTGAGATCATCAAGAGTGCCGGCACAGCGTCCATCAGCGAGACGAGCACCCACACACCCACCACACACATTGTGACTGTCACTCCGCCCGGGTCGACCATCAAAAGTACCACTGTCCTCACCGTCGACGCATCTGGCAGCACTGTCCCACCACGTCCCACCGTCACTTCGACCAAGGTCGTAGCTCCAGACGAGGCCAGTCCAACACTGGATACCCGTGACGAGCCGACTTCTCCCTCAGTGATCCCAACAATGTCTCTGTCACTCAAGTCCCACCAGGAGCTCGCCAGCAAGCCTACCCAGGAGGCCGAGACTGCGCCAGCACCCAGCACTGAGCCAGCACCTTCCGAGCCGACTGAGACTGTAAGTAGGCTCAGCACAACCATCATTCCTGAGCCAACGCCCACGCCCACTTGCACCAAAAGCAACCACATGTGGGGCGCGGGTGGCCGGATCTGGGGCGGTACCGTTTGCAAGTGACCGATCAGCATGGCTGACATGTATAATACAGTCCAATGAAACGCTTGAGGGTATCCTTCACGGTCTTTACAGAGGTGGAGACTAGAACCCTGCGTGCGTGTGAGCTCGCCTTAGTCTATTGTTTTCCCTCTTGGATAGAAATTTTCTTGAATACGTTGCCTATAGAGCACATCGAACGAATCAAATTGTTTCTCACCACGTTTGAAGTCCTTGCAATTTTCCATTCTGTCACGCTGAAGACTTGTCTCCCATTTAATCATGCAGGAGCATAAGCAATATTAATCCAAAGAAGGGTAACGCTCGATGATAGGTAACATAATTGTACTTTGGGGCATCTGGTGATCAGCAGGAAGCTGACGCCTTCCAAGGCGAAAGCAGTAAACGGACAGAATATTTGACCTTCGGTCGTCTGTCTTAGGCCAGCAAGATGACCTGGTGGTACGACTGTCTCTCCACTTTCGCCTACAGTCTACGACTTCGCCAGGATCACAGCGCCCTCAACTGACCAGGAAGCCACACATGCAATCGCGGCTGCTCCACCCAGGTCTTCTGGCATTGGAGGTTTGGAAGACTGCATGTGAACCAATAAGGCATCTCTCATCTAACGCCCGCATATGCACTTAGCCAGTTCTAGCAGATACTCAAGTTCTCGACTCTCCACGACCGACAATGCTGTGCTTCCATCTGACGCCACCATGGAGCCAGGGCTCCCGGTCGCGTGCTCGGGCACGGGGCGGACCCATAGAAGCTGCGTGCGAGTTGAAGACGTACATAATGCCTGCCTCGCACTCTATCGTTTCCCGTTCCATCACATCGCCCTCCAGAATTCACAGCTCTCTCGCTACCTCTCTCACTCCCTCATCCTTGCTCGATAGTGCTCAGTACGCACCACCATTAGTTCAACATGAACTCATCCTCTTCCCAGCCAACCACCCCAAAACAACAACCAAAGAAAAATGCGACCCCAACTCCTCCTCGCCAGCCTGGCCACCACTCTGAGCCTCGTCTCAGCTCAACCCTTCCCCGCCCACGCCCACGCCCACTTGGCTGCGCCCACGACGACGACAGCGCCCACAGTCACTCCTCCATCCTCTTCACGTCAATCCGCAGCCTGATCAATGACCTACTCCTCGCCGTCGCTGTCGACGTACCAGGCATTCCCGATCCAGAATCCGACGAAGAGGGCCTCCTTCATCCTGCCGACTTAATCAATATCCGTGTTGGCTGATGCAATAAACACCTGCTCGGCCCGCCGATATGCTGCGCTGCGAGAGTGACGACGGCGAGAGGAACTCCGCGGTAAGCTGCTTAATCGGTGACCTTCTTGGTCAAAATCAGTAGTGTCGAGAACCGCTCTTTTCAACGATTGATGGTTTTGACTGACTCACTGGAGCATAGCGAACGATATCTGGAATCAATGTATTTCATTCTTTAACAAGTTTCCAGTCCCATATAGTCCCTCCAAGTTACATGTAACATTTGAAATCAGCAACATCCAATACATGCACCGGAACGAGATTCGAGGTTTAGGGTTGGGGTTAGGGTCGCATCAAGTACGAGATCAATCCAGAAAGAACGAGAGATACACTTTTCTCGTGCTCAAAGATGAATAGAAATGTCAAAAGCGTCATAAGACTGGTGATATATAGCTACATGTAGTGTAGAATGCATCGCTGTCCTCTGTATAGCAATTCATATTTGCAAGCAAAAGTCGGACCACTCATTGCAGCCCAAACACTTCATCCAGATTCGGGACAATGTAATTCATACTTTCATCTGCACCTAGGCTGACGTCTGACGTAGATCAAGCACCAGTTCCACACATAGAGCCCAACATACAAAGCGAGTAAGACGGCGCAGCTTCCAGCAAGAGCAACTAAAGTAGCGACCGCGAATCGATAAGACGTGGTTGTCGCCCCTTCTGGCACGCCATCGACACTGGCCATCACTTGCATTGCGGAGAGTGCTACAGACACCAACGCGAATAACGCGATGAGCGTCGTGTAGTTCTCCCCGAAGTAGCTAGAGTAGTCGCGATAGACGTTAAAGTACGTCAGGCCGAGCCCTTTCAAGCGGTAAATCTGATTGAGTCGTTCGAGCCGGAGCTCTCCGTACTCATAACGGTCATGCACATCGCGCATAGCTACGCTGTGTAGCACGTCGGTACGGAAGCTCTGCCAGGACTGCCAGGTGACACACTTGTTGATCAGACCGCTGCTTTGAGCGACCTCCAGGTCGGAAGGATATTCAATCAGACGTGCGTAAGAAAGCAAAAAGCCTGTCGCCATTTGGTAGATGCGTGCATCCTGGCAGACGACCTCTGAGAAGTTGGTCCAGTCTAGTAGGCTGTCACTGAGCCGCTGGATGTATATTGTCCTTCCGAACCACACAAGATGTAGCTGAGCTCGTTCTGTCAGGATGATCTCCCTACGGATCACTTTCTGGTGATGTAGCGGGCTGATGTTGCCTTTCCTACCGGCATACCACAACCATTTGTGCATTATTTCGAGGTCCTCGTGTTGGAGGGATGCTTGCACCCGCTCGCGCTCGGAGTGTCTTGTGGAAGCATCGATGATTATTGCATTCTGAGACGTGCAGAGCTGGTGGTCCTGTGCAAATGGAGGGATAAGTACAGACCCTTTAGGCGCGGAACTTGTGGGTAGGGCGGAATCCATGGCGTTGATAGCAGCAGGAGAAGTCAGCGTCTGGCTGAAGTGGTGATATTGCCGCTACTCATCGTAGCTGTGAGCTCTGGTATGCACTTCGCCACAAGGCTGATTCGCAAAGGAAAGGCAGCTGTCCCGGTGGGGCGTAACGGTGGCGCGACCTCAAGTGACCTCGCCGTCTTACGCTTCAGCTGCTCGAGGCTGACCATCAACATCTCGCTATTCGAGGCCCGGTGTCCACACTCAGCACATGGAGAATTGGGCTGGCCCAAAAGCTGTGCGACGCCTCGGATAAGGTGACTTGCGCTCTCGAAAATGCGGTGGAATCTTTTGCGAGGCGCCAGCTCGAAGCCATCGACACCTCACCCATCAACACATCAGCCATTAACACCTCAGCCATTAACACCTCAGCCAGCTTCTCCGAAGCCAGACTTCTGGAGGATTCGAAATATCAAGAGCACAGAGAAAGATGCCGCCGAAGAGTGGTTGCGGGAACAAGGAAAAGAGCTGGGTATCCTGGAGGGTCAAGGTTTCAGCCTAGCGGCAGACAGTGAACGGACACTTTGCGCTACGCTGACATGCCGTGGAGAACCTATAGCGCCTAAACCTCACTGGCGCGTAGACAAGGACTTCATCGGCCTCACGCCTCTTGTTGATCCGCAAGACGCGAACGTGGACATTATCGCAGTCACAGGACTAGGCGGGCATGCCTTGGGCTCTTTCCGCTCCGCCGACGGGGTTTCCGTCTGGCTACGAGACTTTGCGCCGGAAGACGTGCTACGGGCGCGAATAGTTACCTATGGATACAACACCGCTGTTGTCGACAGCGAAAGTAATGAAGGCGTCCACGAACTCGCTAGCACGTTGCTGGATAGACTTGTCAGCTTCCGACGCAATACAAAGACACAGCAGCGGCCCCTCTGTTTCGTATGCCACAGCCTAGGCGGCGTCGTCCTCAAGGAAGCATTGGTCATCTCAAGCAATGCGAAGAACCCGGAGCACATCGAGCGGCACGAGGTTATGCTAGGAACGATAGGCCTTGTTCTGATGGGAGTTCCCAACTTGGGTTTGAGGCACGATCAGCTGAGGACGGTCGTGAATGGCCAGCCGAACGAGAACTTTGTCACGGATTTGCTCGCTCGTCCAGATGGAGAACCATCGCAATACCTTTGTCGGCTGACGGATGACTTCGCTCGTCTGTGCGGGCAACAGCAGCAACCATGGAGAATCGTCTCTTACTACGAAAGGCTGAAGAGCCCAACATTATTGGCGAGTCCATCAAAGAGTCACTTTGTGCGCCACCCATTACTAATTCTGCGCTTGACAGGAGTCGGAGAGTGGGAAAGTCACGGCGACAGGGCCAAAACAGTTCATGGTCACGAAGAACTCCGCAGAACGCATCAGCAATTACGTGCGCGACATTGACCACTTGCCTAGCGCCTCGGACCATCGAGGTCTGGTCAGATTCGACCATTCTCGCGATGACAGATACGTTTCAGTGATTGAGACGATCAAAGAAATTGCAGCACGAGCATCTCAGGCATCACCGGGATCTTCACGTTTTGGAGGCTCGCACAGCGGCCACTCTTACAACACAGCCCAGCCAGTCAAATTTTTTGTCCCGAGACTCGGTCTCGAAGATCAGATCAAGAGGCGTCTACACGATTCAATTGCACTGCGCGGGCAGTCTCCCAAGATACTGATGGTACACGGCCTAGGTGGAGCGGGAAAGTCACAGCTTGTGCTCAGCTATGTCAGAAGCTTCCGTCGAGACTACTCTTCTGTCTTCTTCATCGATGCCTCGACGAGGGCTTCGGTCGAACGAGACTATCAGCAGATCTATCGCATGCTGCACGACCAATTCTCGGTGAAGCCATCAGAGACAATCAGTGTGGACGATGCGATCGATGCGGTCAAGAGCTGGTTCAATGGACGGGACAAAACGTGCCTTCTCGTGTTCGACAGCGCCGACAACATGCACAACAGCCAAGCCGCCGACTTCTTCAGCTTAAGTCGTTATCTGCCCGCTTCACCACACCTTGATGTCATTATCACAACAAGAGCTCGACCAACACCTGGCTTGTCGGAATTAGCGCCTGTGGAAGTAGCAGAACTCGGCCCTGACGAGGCCGCGCGACTGTTTTTCCGCTGCTCCGGCACACAAGATCTCGACTCCGAGACAACCGAAGAAGTTTCGAATATTGTAGAAGAGCTTGGAAATCTGGCGCTCGCCGTCACGCTCGCAGGAGCGTGGGTGGCAGCGACGCCTCACAAAGGCGTCAAAGACTACCTGCCCGACTACCGAAGACGACGCAACGCTTTCCTAAGGCGAAAGGCAGACAGTAACGCCCACAGTTACGAGAAAAGCGTGCTCGCGACTTGGGAGATGTCCTATGAAGCTATATTCGAGCAATGTCCTTCAGCGGCAAACATGTTGAGCTTCCTTGCATTTATCGACAACAACGACATTCTCTTACGGCTTCTGTGTCCTTTACCCAATGTGCACATTGTTGCAAACACAACTTCTGATTTGAGTTGGCAGCAAACAATTTCGCCCGAGACGCCGCTGGAGGACGTAGTGGACGAAGTTTTTGCGACGCTTGACAGGTACTCGTTGGTGAAATGGCACAGAGATACAGGCAGTTACTCCATGCACAAGCTCGTGCACGCATGGGGGCACGATCGACTGACCCCCGACTTGCGAGCAAAGTATGGCGCAGCAGCCTTGGAGTGCCTTGCGACGACTAGCTTGAGTCGTGACTCGGATCCGACGCTGAGGGCACGGCTGGCTCCACACATGATGGCGAACTTCCTGACGATGTCAGAATGGTGCGATGCGATGGGTGATATGAGGGAACGCACGCTTGAAAAGGTAGATTCGATTGCTGACTGCCTAAGAGACGGTGGGCTGTATGAGTCGGAAAGAGAGTTGAGAGGGTTTGAACATGAGAAGCTTAAGGAACGACTTCCAGCAGATGACCGAAAGGTCTTGCGAGTTGCAGATGGGTTGGCTGTTGCGCTTAAGCAGCTAGGTAGACATATAGAAGCGGCGAAGCTTCTTCGTGAGGTGGTGGAGGGAGCCGAGAAGGTGCTAGGGAAGGAGCATCCTAACACGCTACAGAGCGTTAATAACCTAGCAGTAGTACTACGAAACCAAGGGGACTACAAGACTGCAGAGGAGTTGTTTCGACAGGCGCTAGAGGGAAGGGAGAAGGTGCTAGGGAAGGAGCATCCCGACACGCTGCAGAGCGTATGGGGCCTCGCAGATCTTGCAAAGTGTCTTGGCCGGATATCGGATGCTATCTCGCTGTATGAGCGCGCAGTCAGAGGTTTCAGCGTTGCACTCGGTAGCAAGCATCCGCATACTGTATATTGTGAGCGGTCATTGAGATGGCTGAAGCGAGGAAATTTAGAGACGCGCAAGAGCTGAGCGCTCACTACTGGCATGATTTCCTATCATTGCTAGCATAGTCTACCAGGTCGGCGGGGCAGGCTCCGGGAGACTACCCTGTATCCTTCACAGCACGGTTATCAGAAGATATATCCAAGAGTAAAATGTAAGGTCCCGCCCAGTAAATTGATGTGACGAAGGTAGAGATGAAATTGACCTTACCTCTCTTTTTGAGGTTGACAGCAACATCATTGACATCCATGAATGACTTTCCCCCATCGTCTCATGCAGTGCCTACTTTTATGTTGCAGGCTTAAGCTGTGATAATGCGATGTAGAACACAGCAACCGGTGTGACCAGATTTGCTCTGCACTTGCAGCTAGATTGCCCACCAGGTTTGAGTATTTGATCGAATCACCAGATCTTTGAGTGCATATCTAATCACATGTGCCAACTTGTTACACGTAAGCTAGGGCGAGTGCGGTGGACCGACACATATTTGAGCTCGCGTTGTCCAATCCACGTCAAAGCAATGGCTTGATATATAGTCTTCGTATCACTGTCACTCTCCTCTCGCCCGTGCCTTCATCAGGATGCCGTTGATCCATTTTGAAACAGCACTTCAACTGCAATCGGACCTGTACTTATCGAGGTTCTCTAGCTTGTGATCTTTGGTCGACCCCGTCCAGTAAGGCATCTAAGACTCGCATTTGTGCTCAGACACCACTGGAAAAGCCCTACTCACATAGGCGATGGCACGCTTACATTTGGCTTCACGATGGAGCCGCGGCTTTGTGTGCCAAAGCAATAGTGGCTGGCGGATCGACGCTGAGTTGGAAAGATGAGTACGATAAATCACAAACAAGTGCCCGTCTGCCACTCAACCATTCCAAGGAACCCACTAATCCGAAAAACCCTCCACCATTACCCTAGCTCCCTCCTATACCTCCAAGACAGACCGATCAGCTGTATCCCTCGCTCTCTTCCACCTTCCATCCAATACAAAACCAAGTACGCCTCACTAGGACTCCATCCCCCATCCGCCTCCCACTAACCAACCCCCACAGCCAAGAACGCAGCCATGCGCTTCACCCCCATCCGCCTCGCCACCGCTCTCGGCCTCGTACAAGCTCTGCCCATCCTCGAGCAGCTCAACACATGTGGCATAGTTAACACCCTCGTCGGCGTGACGAACAATGCAGATTTCCCCTTCGACGTGCTGCACCGTGACGAAGACGGAGTCGCTGCAACCGACTGGCTCAAATCGACCTTGGACTCCGCCGACCAGCTTCCTGCTGGTGCGGATGGCAGTTAGCTCGTTCGTTGACGTCGGGTCTGTGGTGTGAGATCTCTCCACGGGATCCTCCAGTGAGAGTGGGTATTGGGAGAAATGAAAGGAGAAGGGTTTGAGGGGTTTGAAAATACGTAGTCATTTCCAATCCTCCTAGGTTCCTAGATATCAGAATGTGAAAGTTGGCAAATGTATGTATGAGCATTAAATGTGTGTATCCTTTTCCCCACCGCCAGACGACCCCTCTGCCAAACAAACAAAATCCCTACTCTTCCACAAGAATGTAGCAGCGCTTCGACGCACCAAACGACCTTTTTGTTTGCTTGAACAAGAACCGTTTCGTCCCTTTCTTCCCATCCATCCAATCATGATCAATCCTTCCAGCGCCGCGCAAAAAAGACCCGAAGCAAGAACAACGTTACAAGCGCAGCACAGTGCGAATACGCTCTCCCTCTCTATGGCCGCCAGTACTTCCAAGCCCCAGGATCATTCCTTCCACTAACCAGAGCTTCAACACCTTCGCGGCCATCGGTCGTGAGGAACATGTCCTGGTGAATTTCCTCGTCGTTGATGATAGCTGGGTATA
>Ga0265797_10006934_pt1 | contig 15758 bp, 10 predicted proteins | sample P2T30metagenome_FD_192433 | JGI IMG/M metagenome (GOLD analysis project Ga0265797, IMG submission 192433) | Plant litter microbial communities from East Loma Ridge, Irvine, California - P2 T30 | ecosystem: Environmental > Terrestrial > Plant litter > Unclassified | place: USA: California... | reverse complement strand
TCAAAACCCGCAAGCTTCTCTGATCCTCTCAGTTTGGCCAACGCACCACTATAGGATTTTTGATCCAATACATCTCTGACTCTTGCAATAAAAGTTGAATCATTGTCACCTGTGAAAATTCTATGAAAGCACTCAAGGGCTTGAGTAATCATCAAAAATCTAACCGTGTTATCTAGCTTACTCAATCGTCCAAGAAAATATAGCTTGAATATCGCTGGAGCCTTCTCAAGCATATTGCGCCATCGCGTAAATCGTTCCTGCAGATCACGAGCTTTATGATTGAATAGGCTATTGCAGTGCTCAGACACCCCAGGATAGAAGGCTGGCTTATAGTAAATTTCAAAACTTTCCTCGTTAACGTCAACAAACGTCAAATTTCCATGCTGAATGGCAGAGCGACAGGCAAACGACAAGAATGTAACCAGACAGTGGATAGCATCCTGAAAGTATTTCAAAGCTTGAGGCATCGCTGCGCTAAAAGTCGCTGTCGTGACTCGCTTCCCAAGATTGAAATCATGATGCGACTCCAGCTGGATCGTCGTGAGATCATCGTACTTAAACAAATAGCTTATCTTCAAAGTAGGCGGTATGAAGTCGCTTTCCCTATGCAAAACGCTCTCATAAAACCACGCTTTACATTCCAACTTCACACTAAAGGATGCCATCAAAACATCATCTATATTTTTGACATGCCTTTCACCCACTAGCAGCAAACCCGGCATTACCTCTGATTTCTTGCCACCAGAAAATGCAGCAATAGTCTTGAACTTGTAGTGAGCATTCAGAATTGAATAGCATCGCCCCTCTGCGTCTTCACCGAACAAATATTTTTCATAAATACTACTCCCACTACTAAACACATCGTTAGCCACTAATAATGACGAGCCGTCCTTATTGATCTGCAGCTGAGCTTCAATCGGGGAGGTTTCGTTAGAAGCGCTAAAAAAACGGCCAATTACTAGTTTTTCCACTTCAAATGTCCGTGCTTAGATTGGAATAAATCAAAGGCGATTTAGATTGGAATCCGCGCCACTATCAATCGTAATAGAATCAGCCGGCGCACATACCGATTACAATGATGAGATTTTTCATAATCGTCCTTGATGCGGAGGTGCCAGCAGCTTAACGGCAAGCGAGGCAAAAAGCCATTATGGTACAGCCATTGCTCATATAGCTGCTGGCGCAAGCCGCCAAGGCCGAAAGGCGTGAAGGATGGAAGCCCGCTGGGCCAAGAAGGGCGAATCGCCCGGAGGTACTTTGTCCGAGGACGCCGGGCTTGAGGTCGCTGGCCTGCTCCCATTAACATTGATTGATGAACAAGCCTTCACTCTAGTATTCCTATACGCCCGCAGGATGGGGGTAGGCCCATTCATGAACAAATGACATCGCCCACAAGTGAAATCAGGCGTTATGAATACTCTTCATGTAAGGCAACGGTCCATAATCATTTCTGCTTTGGCCTCTTCCGTCCATCAAGTCCACCCATTATCTTTCCAGAAGCACCGCTGCCACACACGAAGAGCATTTCGAGCGTGTATCAGTCGTAGTCCGGAGTAAAGATTTTGCTCGATCATTACATCCAACAATTCAAGGAGCTTTCCCGAGCGGTCAGCATGTTGTGCGATAACAAAAAACCAGATGCGAGGCTCTCTGTATACGGTACCGGTGAAATTATCCTCACTCAGCTCTTTCGGGATCACTGGCACAATTTGGTTGAAGATACTGCCTAGTGAGTTCAGCTTTAGGCCACTCCGGCAAAGGTCATCAATCCAAATTTGCCGCAAGGGTCTGTAGAATTCAGGCCACAAGCCTACTGGCACTGGCAAGGAGTAGATCAACTTCGACATCAAGGTGCCGTCGCTGTCATTTGGTGGGTGATAGTCGTTCAAGCTTCGAATGTAGCGTTGGAACTCTACCCACGGCTTGCCGTTAAGAAATGGATACGCTCCCGGCGGCCCCTCGGCCAGGAACTCCAGCTGAGCGATTGACTTACCCAAGAATGGCCCATAGTGTTTTTCGAGTAAGGACATGACGTCAGGCCGCGCAACACAGGATTCCCAAGGGAGAACCAATGGATTTCTATCTCCCCCACTAGCCCGATTACGCCATGTACTCAGGCGCGGAGAACGGGCACGCAAGTCATCGCTAGACCGATTGGTGCGCTCCAGGCGGCGCTCAAAGATGTCCTTTCGAAAGAATAAATGTCCGTACATGGCTTCGGCGGTTGCAAACGTATCAGCCAGTTGTGTCGTGACACCATACAGTGAGCAACGCTCCAAGATGCTACCCAGCACCCGTGACAGTTCAAAGGTCAACTCGTTTGCGAGCCCGGCACCCTGACGAAATAGTATAAGCCGTGTAAACCATTGAAGCCTGAGCAGCGTCTCTCGCCAGACCTTGGGACCTGGTTCAAGCTTATAGATAAAGTCATCAACGAGGTTACGGACAGACAGTTCAGAATCATCCCACTGTGCCGCATCGCACATAGCTTGCAATACGAATGTTGGTGGCGTGGCCCAGGGTGTGGTGGGCCGTTGTCGGTAGAGTTGAAGTGCTTGTGCGGCATCAACCTTGTCAACCAGGTACTGGCCCTTCCCTGTCTTCTGGCCGTCGCCCTCCATCAATCTTTGCCATTCACTGTCGTCAAGAATGTTGATGGCCTCGAATGGATTGATAGCTTCATCGGCGTTCCGGGAAAGTAAAGACCCCACCTGCCGAGGCAAATCTTCGACGAAATCAATCAAATACTCGGCAGAACTATTAACCCCCGCCAAGATCTGCTTACTCACCCTGCCCTGTTTATCTGCGCTCAATATCAATTGATGATACAGGTGCATGGCTTTATCCCAAGGCGTGTCTTGCTTGAGATGGAAAGCCATCGCACTGCGCCGTAACTTACTATAAGGCTGGCAGCCCGCGTTTGTGTCGCTAAGGATCTTGAGCATGGTTGAGCGAAGCTCTTCACGCAGTCGTAAATAACCGTTCCCTGTTCGGACAACCAGCCAGCCCACATTCTGTAATGCTTCGAATACCTGCCTGGCGTAGGCATGATGACCAGCTTTGCCTGGCTCAACCACCGGAATCAGTACTCGAAATACCAACTCGGGGCTCAGTTCGGGCAGGATGACGGACGCAATGGCGTATTTGCGAGCGAGTGGGTTATCCAAATGCTGCAGGATTCTTTGGTAAAGATATCCTTCGATCATCCAGGCGGGAATCTGCCCGGCTTTAAGCTCTTCCAATAATTGACCGTGGGCCTCTGGGCTGCTGCGCCTGATAGCGTCTGCCGCCAATAGAACGACCAGCGGGGTGCGGCTTGGCAATAAACTCGCGAGTTTATTGGCGGTCCTGGAAGTACAGTTTTTTTGAATGAGCAATTGTCGTGCGTCAGCGACGGAAAGATCATCCAACGATACCGTCAGGGTCACCTCGATCTGTGCGATATCTTTACCTCGCCCACTCAAAACGCGAGCAATGCTCCACGAAGGCAACATCGACGACAGACTTGCAAGCCAGTTAGAAACAGCACTCACCGCATTAAATCCGGCCCCTTCAACGCGCTCGAACGTATCCAACAGTACTACCAGGCGTTTTGCCGGCAACATTGCGGTACGCTCCAAAAACACGGATAGCAGCGATTGTGCGGTGGAGCCAACGGATTCAGTGGCATACGCCGTCGAGTGTGAGTCTGAAACAATCTGACGAAGGTGGCGCTGGTTTTCAGGAACCGACTGCAAACGCTCCCGGACCTCTTCGGCAGCAAACTGGCGCAGTTCATCGATCTTGCGGGTACTCTCGACCGCAAGTTCGGGCACTGCACGTCCCACTGCGGCAATCAACTCACGATCTAGTGCCGTGGACTCCTTCATCGTCAATTCAGGTCGATCAAAATCCAGGAGCACAACAATGCAATCGTTCTGACGCTGCAACTCCAATCGCAGCATGGCCAGGATCGTTGACTTGCCGCTACCCCCCTTCCCCGCCAGGTATACGGTTGGGTCAGTCACCTCTCGCAGATGTTGCTCTACCTTGGCAATCGCGTCCTTTCGCCCGAGAACCCCGTGCTGTGTCAGGGTACGGTAGTCATCCTGAACCGAAGCCCGCTGTAAATGGCTGGTGGACAGGTTGCTCAGCGCTTGCGGTAGCAACAATGTATCAGGCAGCCAGGAGCGCGCGGCCAGCAGATCTGATAGTTGCTGAGCCGTTGCGGTGGCGAGATCAAACGGGCACAAGCCGAGCAGTATGCTCAATGCGTGACCGACTCGATCGATATCGCTTTCTGGCTGCATGATCAGCGCCTGCCTGATGTCCTCAAGAGACCAGGCGGAGAATGCTTCACGCCGTGCAGCATCGCTCAGTCGCCAGTGCCCATTTTTATCACCTCTTCCGACTTCGCAGTGCTGACGAACTTCCTCCACGATATCCAATGCGCGTTCACCCCATGCTGGCACGTCAATCCACCCCGCTGGGGTTGACCAGCCTCGGATGGACAGCCGACGCAGCGCATGCCGTACCTGAAATTCATGCGGTGTCATAATGCCGGCTCCAGGAGAGTCAAAATCTGGTGTTTGAGCACAATCAGAATTCGGGCAGCATCCAACGTCCACATCTGGTCTTTGATACGGCCTGGTCGGTCACCCTCATCCAGGAGCTTATTGGCCATTGCGACGGCCTTGTCGCCGCCGACTGCGGGATAGCGGTCGCCGAGCTTGCGCGCCATGGTCTGCACGGCATTCCTATTGGGGGATTGCAGTTGAATGTCCACTAGGACTTCACCGCTGATCAGGTCGTCCAGCAGACCTTTGGGTGGTGCCACAAGCACAAATCGCAGGTGTCGGGATTTAGAACCTTCCAGCAATAACGAGCGCCAAAAAGGTTCGACTTCACTCCAATACGATGTGCGTTTGCCGAACTCAACAACGATGGTCAACGTACTGCGAGCAGTCAGTAGCGCCTTGGATTCGTAGTAGTGAAGCAGCGGCGCCAGATAGTCATTGCGCACCGTGCCATCATGGGGTCGCGAATCCTCGTTGAATTGAATATCGGGAGCCAGATGGCGGACTAGATCAGAGAGGGGAAGCTGCGAGCTGCTGGTTTCGGGAACATACACCTTTTCTCCAGGCTGCCTGTTGGCCAGTACCAGCTGTGCGGAAAATGTCTTTCCGGTACCTTCGGCACCCGTCAAGGCAACGATATTCAGGGCGTCATTGCCTGACTGCAACGGCTCGTCGGATAACCAGTCTTCCAGGCCCGGCTGGGAAAATACCGGGTATTCATAGTCTCTTTCATGCTGCCCTGCCCTGAGGTTCGTGCCATCCGGTTGAATGCCTCCAGCGGTCATCAACCGCTCCCACACCGCTTCGAGTGCCGGATCGTTCTGGAGCGCCTGGCGCGAATAAGCAATCCAAGATGCACGAAACCTTGGATCGAAAACCGCATCGGGGTAAGCCACCGTACGCGCATAATCCGTTTGCCCCTGGCTTTCTATCTGTGTACGAATGTCTTCCAGCAGTGTTGCTCTGTTATGCAGCGTTATCCGAGTCTGAGCACACGAGATAGCGCCCTCATGCAAGGCAACCGGATAGTGCTGAGCATTTAGAAGTGGCCCCCCCGACATGCCGGCAACGCTATTGATTTGATGCAGTACACGTGAGGCCTGGCGTTCGACGCTGGACAACCCGGCGAAATCATACTTACAACTGCGCCCACCGGGATGTCCCACCAGGACATACCGTCCTTTGATTGCCTGGTCGGAAATTTTTGTGACCGTGCGCAAATCAATCAGCGGAACAACCTCTGGTAGCGACTTGCTCATACGTACCAAGGCGAAGTCCAACTGCTGTGCCATCCCCTCATGAATAGTTGCACCGTCAGCAGAGTTGATGCAAGAAGGGCTCCACGCGACCCGCCATGCTCTGGCCGGCTGCGCAGCGACAGGCCAGGCACCACCCGATTGATCCAGGTCATTCAAAAACAGGAACTCGGTTTTCAGAAAGAACTCATCGCCCGCTACTCCCTCAGGACTCACGCCACACCCTTCAAGTACATGTGCGGCCGTCAGCACCAGATCACGCCCTACCAGAAAGCCTGTCCCCAGTGGTTTTGAGTCAAACAAAATCAGGCATACGGCCTTGATCGACTGGAGCAGTCGAGGCAGATTAGAAACGTCGGATAACCCGCGATCAGCGTTGAGGACGCGATGCCCCAGCGAGAGCAGGTGAGTGCCGCCCAAGGCATCAATGCGCTCCTGCAACCCCTCGCCAGGACGCGTCGTCAACTCCGCCTTGAGCGCTGAGAACAGGCCCGCGTCCGTCGCCAGTTGAATAGCGCGGCGTACCAGTTGCTCCTTGTCCGGAAATATGACCGACAAGGTATCGAAGGCATGGTTCTCGCTGAGCGAAGGCCGCACGCTTTCATCAAAGCAACGCCCGAAGAACTCAACGTAACGACACGCCACGGTGACAAACCGCTCCAATTGCGCCCTGTCATCAAGGGTATCATAGGCAATACGAGCATCCATATTCATACGTTCTCAGCACCGGCGGTGTTGCGTGTTAATGCGAGGCAAGGTCATTGAGTAACGCCTGTGCAGCCTGTGTACTGAATCCATGGGCGAAGTTGCTCTCGGCGCTTATGCCGGAAAAGTGCAGCGCAAAGGCTTGCGAGCCGTCCAGCCAAGTAAACAGCCCAGATCCGGAATTGCCCCCTAGAGTGGTTGCGTCATGCCCAAGCACCCACCCGTTTGCATCCTCGGTGACACTACCTGCGCTATGGTGAACCAGCCCAGGTGCCAGCCGTTTCACGCCATAGGTTTCTTGAAACAACTGCTGGTCAACCCAATCCCAGTCGATGTCGCTGGGTGGTTTATGGGGTTTGCCAGGAAAGCCGAGGGCACAGAATGAGCTCAGGCCACCCACCTTTTCGAAAGCCGGCTGAAGTGAGACGGAAATGGGCGTAGGCAAATGCTGACCGCTAAAACCCAACACCATCACTGCGACATCCATTGTGCTGTATCGCTCCGCACTCTGCTGAACAGGCATTCGGATCTCAACGATTTTGGCTTTCGATTCTAAGGTGCCCGCGAGTTCACCGTTGAAATCAACCTCCAGGCCATCGGCAACCTGATAGCTGACAACACGATCTTCAGCTACGAGCGTGGGTTTTCCGGCCAAGGTTCCATGCCCCCGCAAGGCCTGGAGCGCAACATGACGGTTGGTCAACAGTACGGGCTGGTTTAACGATGCATAGAATCCACTGCCGAAGTAAAGGTCGGCGCCGCCCCTGCCTGCGGGCTGAATTCTGCCTGTCGCCGCAGCAAAGCGCAGAATGTCATCCCTGGCACTGACCAATTGGTCTTCCCAGCGCTGGGCAAATGGATTGCGGACGTCAACCCAGCCTTGCTCCACTATCAAGCTGGGACGCGACCCATCAGCACGAATAACGGCCTCTACAGCCAAAATCTCATCGACAGACATGGGCACAGCCGCTGCCCCCTGAAGCTTGGCCAACGCAGTGCCGGTCAACGTGGCAACAGTGGAAAATGCCCGGTTTGCGTTTTGGGCGTCATCCATGTTGCGCTGTCGCGCAGAATCCAGCCCTGCCAGTAAATCATCCGCCTGAGGCAGCCTGTCATTTTCAATGTCCTGCGGGTTTGCCGCGCTTTCGCCCGGTCGCCTGGTGCCGGCAAGCAGCCGCAATCTCAGTCGTTCACTGGGCGTTGTGTGATCACTGCACATCGCCTATCGCTCCAGCAGGTCAGCTAAAGCCCTGGATTGAACGGCAGCGCTTCGCAAGCGAACAGACGTTCGCTTCGGGCGATCTTGCATGCCTGTGTGTTCTTGCGTAATGGAGTCAGGCTCTTCGCCGACACGCTGGCGACGCTGGCCTTCAAGCACAGACAGCGCGACCTCCATGCCATAGCGCTCAAGGTTGATATCCCCTGGCGCCTCCACTCCGCCAACTTCTTGGGCAAGCGTACGTATGCTGCTGCTTGGCAAGGCCGTCCTGGACTCGCTATACGCCTCATCGACCGCTTTATCGAACGGCGCCTTGAGCAACGCCAGTGCATCGACAATGCCTGCGCCCATGTTTCGTTCATCCCAGACGTCAGGACGATGGGCTGTGGCACGCAGCAGGCGCCGGAACAGGTTCTGGACCGACTCACCGCGCGTCCTGGCTTCAGCGATTACCCTGTCTCGGCCGTGATGTGCCAACCAATTGGCTGCGATCCCCGCTGTTAGCGCTACCGCAAAACTGGTCCCCTGGCCTTGTTCCACCACATACGAAAAGCCACCGTCTCGGCGTTCGCTTCGCGCGCGATAAACGTTTTCTGCGGGGGCCGATATGTCAACGTCCGGGCCGCTGCAGGTGCCCCGCCAAGCCTGGCCATCGTAGTTCACACCAGCCACCGCAATACATTCTTCATACCGTGCGGGCCACACAACAACCTTGGCGCAATTACCGGCGGCTGCGAGCACAATAACATCCTTGAGAATGGCACGTTGAAGCGCCCGCCATAGCACCAGCGACGGAACGCCTCCCAGACTCATCGTAATCACATGTGCGCCGTGCTCCGTTGCATAATCGATGGCTTCAGCCACGCGAAACTGGGAAAGACGAACCACACTTTCTATAGCCCGGATGGGCATGTGCCAAGCTTCGGGCGCTGAGCCGGTTACCTCACCATGCTCAGGGCTGACGACGACACTGGCGGTCCCGGTGCCATGGCTGGGGTTTCCTTCATAACCCAGCGGGTCTAAACCGCCCGGCTTATTATCGACCAGATCGATCCCTGCAACGGAGCGCACTTCGGCCAGCTCGGGATGGGGGGTTACCCCAGTATCAGGCTGCGCAATCACGATGCCGCTACCTTTTACCGGACGTCCCAGGGAAGCTGAGTATTCCCATGCATCGATGACCTTGGCGGCGTGTAAAGCCCACGTCTTCTGCTCCTCCAACCTGGCGTCGACCTCGGCGAAGCAGAACCGGGTAAAATCGATGCCTTCGAGGTGTTTATCCTGACCCGCCACATCCCCGGGATAGAGTGCGGTGTGAATCTCGGGTTCTGCTGCATCCAGGCCGAAACGCTCCGAAATCAGATAGGCAGCGTCGAATGCCGATCCCGGCTGACTTGAAAAGGTACGGCCGGGCAGCGTCAGAATCAGTACACCCTGTTCAACGGCGGAAAAACGCCTGATGTCGGGAGACAAAGGCAATAACGCCGTGTTTAATGCGCCAGTCAGTACAGTCAAATCGGCGCGAGATGTCGGATACAACGCGAATCGCGCTTGCGGAAAACCTGCCGCGGCAGGAACCACCAGCGTTGCGTTTTCCAGTGCGCTTACCAAATCTGCATCGGCCACTGACCTTTCTCCTTGGTTCCTGTGATTTTTTCCATGGGCATTCGCGCGTCGGTTCGATCTTTGAGCAATTCAGCAGGTTTCATGGCGCTATGGAAGTGAATTGTGAAAGCGTCTCAAATGGCTCCAGCCAAGGAATTGCTGAGCCTAATTGTGCACGGAAATATCCATAGGGTTGGCAAGCAAACTGGCCAAGCGCCATGATATTCCAATAATCACCTCTCGTCTCCACCCCAACCATTCATCTGCCTTCACATGCCACCACTAAATACTTCCACTTTCGCCAATAGCATGCAGGAAAGCTCGTTACTTTATAGGCCGGGATTTGGCCGATGAACGCACATTTAGCCAGCTTCTATCAGTTTTCCGCCTGACCATAATGACGGGAAATCAGGGCCAGCATTTTCTCCTGATGACGCTCAATCGCTGACTCATCCCAATCACGATCAGCCTTGGCATTGAACATATGTGCGAGCTTGAGCGAGTCGTATCGACCTTTGCCTTTGAAGTCCTCTCGTTTTTTCCCGACACTCTGGTTGCTATAAGAGGAATTTTCACCAGGACTCAAAAGCACTAGGTTACCGAAACTGTCCAAATGCTTCAGATCCATGAGGCGGCCGAACTCCTCCTTGCGAGGATGAACATGCTCTACGGAATTCTTGGAGGTCACTCGATAGGTACCCAACTTCTTTGAATCGTAGAAATTGAACTGACCACGTTCACGCCAAAGTATGTACTCAAGCTTCTGGAACCAGTAGTGCTCAAAGCGTGTTCCCTGAGGTGCCTTCAAGTCTTCCAGAACTCCCCCGATGTCGCGCATGGCAGGGCGATCTCCAGACAACAAAGCAAAGCTCGCCTCTTTCTGGCTTTCCTCAGCTAGAGACAGTTCGTTGTCGATGCGCTCCAAGAGCACTAGCACACGCGAAGCCGTTTTGGCCTTGCCTGCCACCAAATCACCCAGGAAAGGCGTCAACCAATACTGCGCACTGCGCTCACCCGTGAAGTTGCGGACACTTTGCAATTGACTCAGATCGCCGCTCTCTAGAGAGGTGCGAGCGAGCCTGTATCCTATTTCGGTTTTCCTAAATTGAACATTTGTCAGACGCAGGTGCCAAGCTTCACTGTCGGTCTCCGGCAGCCACTTTACTACCCAGCGATCAAACTGATATCGCACCTGCCATAAGCATTCGATGAAGGCCTTGGCCTCTTTCTCACCTGCGTGAGCTATGAAGTCTTCAAAATACTCGTTCAGGCGAGTTTCATGCAGTCGCACCTCAACATCTTCACTGCCATTCTGTTGCTGGTAGATCCGATAGGTGTGCATCAACAGCAAACTGAAACTAATGATTGGGCGACAGTATCGGACGCGCTCTGACTTCTCTCCCGGCTCATCATTTTCCGGCACAATCTGTTTAGCCAGTTGGGCAATGCTCACCCCCTGCTCCGCCTGCGCGGCCGTATTCCGAAGTGGAAACGTCGCGGCGCTATACTGAGTGAGGTCATCATTTTTGAGATGCTTCCAATCAGCGGAGGGAAAAACTCGCCGGAGATTGCGTTCAAAAAAGTCCTCCATATTCTCACAGGCTTGCCAGATCGCATCGTAGCGAAGCTTGTGTTTTTCTATAACTCCCAGCAGCCGCGCCTTCAGAATATCGCTTTGTTCTAGCTGCACGCCGCTGTTGTTCATGGTCGAAAAAAGTCGGTTCAGATCCATGCCAGTGGGCATGATGTTATTGACCCATCTCACCTTCGAAAAAATATACTCAGCGACCCTCATGACATACTCTTCGCCTTCCGAGTCGAGCAACATATCCAAATGATCAGCGAGGGCTTTCCGGGCTGCAGCTAAATGCTTGAGATAGGCTTCGTCGATAGGCGATGACCTCCTTGGGCCCTCTGTGGACTCAAGCCCTGCCCAGTCTCCGAACAGTCGCTGAACCTCCTCACGAATGGCAAAAACGAGCCGGGGCTTATTGTCCAGGATTATGAATTGTGCGAGAGGATTGCTAGGCACAACAGCAGTGAATGCTAGGGCCAGAAGCATCAACGTGGTCATGCGCTGCTGCCCGTCAATGACTTCGTATGTTGTGCGTGCGCCGCGAGGTGAGAGCTGAGTGACTGCGGAGGTCAATATCGTGCCGATGTAGTAGTGAGGAGCTTCGGCGTCGCAAGCAGCGATGATCTGATCTAATAGATCGGTCACATCTTCACTTGGCCAGACATACGGTCTCTGGTAACTCGGAATGATCACAGCAATGTCAGCGGCGCACAGCAGTGAAGGTGCCTGGACGTAGGAAAGTACACTGGTGTTCATTGGGCACCTGCTCGATTCAAGGAAGGCACTTCAAGCATGTGGCTGATCGCCTCTTTTAGTTCGCTGTCAAAAGTTTTACTCAGCGCCTCACCGGATTCGATCAAAGGCATAGAAAAATAGCCCTGCACGGCTCGAACAAACCGGAATTTCACACTGTTCGCATCAAGTCGGCTGGCAATCGGGTAATCGAATTTCTTCAACGTTTTGATCAACTCATCATGAGTGAAGCTGCTGGCAACCCAGTCCAACACTGGGTACTTTTCGACAAAACTCTGAGCCGTACTTTCGCGTACTGCTTTTTCGTTTATCAGCCTCGCTGCATAAACTACTCGAAACAGCCAATACCCAGCTTCCAACAGCTGTTGGCGGCCGAACTGGCTGATGTACAACAACACAACGCTATCAAAAAGCTTACGCAAGAACTCACTGCCATTCGCCTTAATCACCAATTCATCGTAAAGCTGGTGGAAGGAGATCAGGCTAGAGTCATTGCGACTCACCAGCACATCTCTTCTCAACTGCTGAAAATAATCGAGATAGTGAATGACGTTCGCGCCGGCGTTCAGCGGCTGACGCATTGCATACCCCCGCCCTACCGCCTGGTGTGTCTCATCTTCAAATGAGTGACTGATTTTCGCCATGCGATAAGCCACATCGGCGCCGCGCCCTGTGCTCTCTGCCAATTCAGTGACGATTTCCTCGCGGGCCTGAATAGGTTGGCGATGGCTGGAGAGTCTGCGCCACCTGAGAGCCTGCCAATGGCGCGCTTTCATTACCGCGTCCATCATGCCACTCAGCTCCCCCCAGGCTTCCCACCGTCTCGCATGCTCGTCCTGATCTGCCTGCGGCACCACGCGTAAATGGTGAGCCTTCAGAATCGCCGCACCGTCGAGTCTGACGCCACCTGTATTTTGCGTCTCAAAGAAACGGTAGGCATCATCCTCACGACGGGTCGCGACCAAAGTGACATTCACCTTGGAAAAATCCACCTTGGGTAGGGTCTGTTGTTTGAGCCAATTCAAATTCTGCTGGGCACGCATCTGAGATTCGGGTGAAGCCAGTAACAGCCCGTTGGCCAGAGCACGCTCCCCTAGCAAGTGAGCCAGTAACGCCAAGCTGATTAAGCGCTGTTGGCCATCAATGATGTTGAGCTGATCTTTGCGTCTGCCCGGTTCACGAGTCTGGTGCACGATAACGCTGCCCAGGTAGAAGTCATGCTTAGGCACAGTCGCACCTGCGGGAGGAGCAAAATATTCAGTCAGATCTTTCAGCAAACGTTGAAGATGCTTTACTTGCCAGCGATAGGGGCGCTGGTATTCGGGTATGTTTAACCGCCCTTCTATCGATCCGCCATCGCTCCCGACGATGGATTCACCACCTAACAACTCCGCGACCGATGTGCTGGCAACAACGATATCCGGTGTTACCAGGCCGCTGACCAAGGTCAAAAATTCATCCTTGAGTCGTTCCGTCATTGCACCAACTCCCTAAGGTTGAGTAAGCCTGCCACTGGTGCCGGCTCGAAAATTCTTGACCACTGATAATGGCCAAATGATCTCAATCAACCTATACAAAGACAAGGAGCATGAGCGCAGTTGAGCTTGACGTGAGCCTTCGGCACTGCATACCGGAACGGTGCCGATATGAATGACGTTTGGGTACAAGATCAAAAACTGGTGTCACCTTCCACTGACTCATGTGCTTCTGGAGCTTTATGCAGGGCTGCTGAATCCCACCCGCTCTCTGCCTACCGCCTCCAACCCAGAAAAAATCATGTATCTCTCATTATAAAAGGTTTGAAAACCTTATCCGCTCGGTGCATTATCTCATCAGATGATGAGACGAAAGGTTTTCTAACCATGAATATCAATATTGACGTAAAAAATGATATCCTCGCTGCCCTCCTTTCGCGGAGTGTAGAAACCAACAGCTCCGTGGAAACCGTGCTGGATGAATTACTGCGCGGAGCACTTGAGCAACCGTCGTTCGTGGGGGTTGTAGTAGAAGACGTTATCGAGGCATGCCTCAAAAAAGTCCGGCAGCTTAAGGTCGGCGAGATGTTTACTCTTGACGATGTGATTTCACCGCAGACGTGGGACTCGATGTCTACCGGCGACAGAAAATCTTTCGGAAAGCGGTTCCGCAAGGAAGCGGAAAGTGTTGGCCTGGCCAAATGGGAAACTCGTAATAGCGCTAACAAAGCGATCTACAAGCGCTCACCTGATCAACCTTCTACCGGAGTAAAGCCATGAGTCTTCGTACAGAACTGATAGATGCATTTAACGATGGCCACATTGGAAATGGCATCGGCTTTACGCGTCAGGACGTTATTTCCTTCTTCCCAAATTCGAGCCCGAATTACACAGGGTGCTTCCTTTCAAACTCAGAAATGCGCACGGGGCAGCACAGTCCAACCTACAAGCACTTCACGGTACGCGTTGCACGAGGTGTTTATCGTATTCATCCCGCAGCACTGCAAGCACGTATGCAGGAAAGAGCACTGCTCACTTTCGTTTCCCGGGTGCCCGGTTAATCGCCACGCCTAGAAGACACGCTAGTTATCAACCGCAACGCAGTCGTGAGCGAATGATCAACCATTTGACGCTCCGTTTAAACTGGAAATGCTTCGATCTCTAGCTTGGCTGTACGCCAGCGATGAACCAGCTCTGTAATCGACCGGCGCCAATCGCATTTCGACATCACTTTGATATGCTGCCCCCTCAATTTTCTGAGAGGGAATGCAGATGCGCCGGTTAATGGGTGTAGTACTTATGGCAGGGATGCTAACTGGCTGTGGTGAGCCGAAGCTCGACGGCAGCTCACAACAAGCTTTTAAAGACTCCGCGGCAAAGGTTGCTGCGAGCCTACCTGAAGACAAGCGCAAGCAATTTGCCTCTGACGTGATGGTGCTTGCATTCCAGGGACTCGATATCGCTCAGGTTATTCAGGGTAAGAAAAATGCTGAAGACGTGTCGGCAGACATGCTTGTAGCTCTTAATGGGAGGACAGCCCAGCAGATTTCTGATGAAGCGAACCGCGTCCGCGCTGCTCGTGCAGAGCGAGAACGCCAGCAGGCGTTGAAGGAAATTCAGGAGCTTGTCGAAAAACAGAAAAAATCCGAAGTGGCAAAAACTGAGCTAGCACGCTTTGAGGTTTCGAAGTCTCGCTTTTACCAAAAGGCCAAGGAATATGGCCTCGGTAATCAACCAATCATAGAAATGACTGTGACAAACGCAACTGGAAACGCCGTAGCAAGGGCGTATTTCAAAGGTACCATTGCCTCTCCGGGACGCTCAGTGCCGTGGTTAGTCGATACCTTCAACTACTCAATCAGCGGTGGCATAGAACGAGGCGAGACGCAGTCCTGGAACCTCGCACCCAATCAGTTTTCAGACTGGGGCACGGTGGAACCACCAAAGGATGCCGTCTTCACCGTAACCGTCGAACGACTTGATGGTGCTGATGGAAAACCGCTGTTCGACGCCGGCGCATTTACCGAACGTGATGCGACTAGGCTTGCAATGCTGCATAGCAAATACGCGCAATGATGCGTCGATCGCCATAAAGCAGCTTGAGTATTCCCTGCATCTATCGCGGTGAAGTGTACGATGTAGGGATTGGCTCGCTTGCACACACGCGGGGAAAAAAAGCTGCTTGCCCTACGCTGGTGTTTCTCAAGTCATCAATAACCCTACCTACAACATCGCCCGACAGGCAACTGTTCCCGCCTTTGCAGAAAAAGTACCCCCTTAGGTCGAAAGCCCTGTAGTCAGAACGTTTGAAGACTATTTAGAGCCAAAATCAGATCTCCGCAGCCGCGCTGCTATGCCACTCATTTGGAGTAGTCGACCCCATGGAACTGCATCAACTTTCTTCGCTAGACCCGGATGCTTTTAAGCAGCTTTTGGAGGAAGACTACTTCGATCTCAATGGTATTTACATCATTGAGGTCTACAATGCGCTTATGCACGGTGTAGTAGAAGCACCCGCTCGAATCGCCCGGCTCGCAGAAGTCGCTGTTGAGGTTTACAGCGGTCAAGAGCGGGAAGAGGAAACAATTCTTTATTTAGAGCTGCAGGCACGTG
>Ga0265797_10006933_pt1 | contig 15761 bp, 8 predicted proteins | sample P2T30metagenome_FD_192433 | JGI IMG/M metagenome (GOLD analysis project Ga0265797, IMG submission 192433) | Plant litter microbial communities from East Loma Ridge, Irvine, California - P2 T30 | ecosystem: Environmental > Terrestrial > Plant litter > Unclassified | place: USA: California... | reverse complement strand
GCATATTGCTCGATATCACCGCACAAGTCAACAACAGCCTAGCAGAGCTGATGTTCTGGTTACACCAGTACGAAATCTTCAACGCCATCGCGTTCGCCTGCAGCAACTGGTCACAGCCGTTCCTTTTCCTGTACCAGTACGCAATTCTCCTCTGGGAAATGGTGCCCGAAGCCATCGCATCCGCCGGCAACGGCATGTCACAGCTGCTACTGTCCCTCTGGTCACACGAGTCCGATGTCTTGCTCACGGTCGGCGTCCTGGGTCCGGTGCTTCTCCTCGCCGACTTTCTCTACCTTGTGCTTCCAGAGATCGAGGGCGATCATCACCTGATCCCGAACGAACTCGAAGACAACGAAGAGAGCCTCCCGGTACAAGCCGGACTCGTCCTTTTGATCGGTGTCGGCCTCACTGCCGCTGCCGCTGCCGCTGCCAGCAACGCCCGAGACGTCCTGTGGGCCTCGCAATGGCTCCGCAGCTATACCACGGAACGCATGGATCTCTTTGGAATGTGTTTAGGGCTTTCCTGGTATATACAGGCAAACACCAAAGCTATCGCGGCCTCAAGAGACGAGCTGGGAGTTCTGAGATCCGGGTTGATTGTATTGAGAGACCAGCTAGCGGTCGCGAACGCGAGAATCGAGGCCTTTCAGGCCACCGGTCATGATGGCGATGTCGAGCTGGTGGCTTTGAGATCCGACTTGACTGACTTGACAGACCAGCTGGCGCTCACAAACGACAAACTCAAAACACTTGAGAAGAGAAACCAGCTGGTGGTCGCGAACGCGGAAAAGGAGGGGCTTGAGCTGAGAGCCCGGCTGACGCTCGCGAACGCGAGAATGGAGCTCCTTGAGGCCGCTCGTAAAGGTGGTGACGTGCAGCTGGAGGCCTTGAGATCCGACTTGGCTTTCTTGACTAGGCAGCTGACGCTCGCGAACTCGAAAGTCGAGAGAGAAATCGAGAGGGTTGAGTTGAGAAATCAGCTGGCGCTCGCGGAAACGGAAGAGAAGGCGCTTGGGTTGAGCGACCAGCTGGCGGTCGCGAACGCGAGAATCGGGGTCCTGGAGGCCGCTCGTAAAGTTGGTGACGTCCAGTTGATGGCCTTGAGATCCGACTTGACTGCCTTGACAAAGCAGAAAACCGAGACAATTGAGCTGAGAAACCGGCTGGCGGAAATCAAGGCGCGTGACTTGAGTACCCGGCTGGCGGTCGCGGAAACGGAAATCAAGGCGCTTGAGGCCGCTCGTTGTCGTTGTAACGGCAATCGTGAGAGTGGTAACATTGGCTCTGATACGACTGGCGACCCTGACGTGCCTGACCCCAACGTTGACAGCAAATTTCCTGTCAACGGAGAAGGGAGCGAGCCGAAAGAAGAGGGCGAGGATTTCGGCGAGGAGGAAAAAGATCTCGGGGAGAGTGGCAAGGATGGGAAGGACGAGGGTGATGGGAAGTACGGGAAGGACCTGGAGGACGGGAAGAACCTGGAAGATGAGAAAGAACAGAAGAACGAGAACGACACGGATGACGGTGATGATCCTAAGGACATCGTCGTAGTCGATGTCAAGCCCAGCGCCACATGGCTGGCCGTCAGACGGTCTGCAACTTACAACGACAGAATCCAGTTCGCGAGGAATAGTCACGCCATCATCAACCCGATGGAAGACATAGCCGGTCTTGGTGAGCTGGCGTTTCTTTCGGAGGCGGATCGAGTAGAGGCAAACAGGCGCGGATATCCCACAGCCCGCGACGTCTCGATGGCTCGTCGCCACGGCGTCTTCACGGTCGGAGAGGGACCAAACGCCGGCCCGGTTGTGGTGTTCTAGCTGACACAGACTACCTCAATCCTATCGAGCAGCCTCAAGGCCCAGGTGGGTACCATTTCTTGACGAGCGATGGCGCCGACCACGCGCGCCTCAATTTCGGCGGCAGTCGTGGCCTCCCAGCGTACCCATCGGCCAGGCAAATTTTCCAACTCAGGCGACTCTTTCTGGAACATGGCCTTACCGACTTGACGGCGGACATCAACCTTGTCTGGGTCCCGGGTGATGATGATGGAGGGTATGATGTTGAGCTGGCCCTCAGCGAGAGTGACTTCCGGGACGATACCTTTTTCACCGAGAGTATTCGTGCAGTTTCATCGTCAAGCTCTACCGAGTCAGAGTTAGCAGCTGGCGCGGGTGTCAATGAAAGACCCAAACCAAGCCCACCTGGACAGAAGCCTCAGGAGGACGTGTCTACCATCCAGGAGCCAGTGCCTAAAGAGCTAACACCTAAAGAGCCAGTGCTCAAAGAGCTAACAAGTAAAGAGCCGACACCTAAAGAGGCTGCGAACGAGAGCACCGCGCCAGGTGCTCCATCCCATGAGAGATCTCACAACAATATGGACCTCGTCCCAGAACCAGTACCTCATGAGGCTGCCAAAGAGAGCCCCGTACTTAGTCCGTCGTCTCCCTCTAGCCAGAAGAAGATCCAAGACGGCGTCTCTGCCGTTCCAGAACCTAAACCATCAGGAACTGACAAGCAGAGCACCGCACCAAGTGCGCCGTATCTCTCGCGCAATAATAAATCTCTTGCCACGATGATAAAATCATCAATGGTCCAACAGAGCACTGGCGAAAACGCGCCACTGAGTCCATCGTCTATCCATGCTGAGGAACATTTCGCAAGTTGCGCAACCTTCTGCATGTCATCTCAGAGGCAGCATCCCCAAGGAATGCCAACGAGAACAGCACACCGAGCACTAGAAGCCCAAATTCAGCGGCTCAAAAGGATGTAAGCCAAAGCCCGTCGCAGAGACCGCCATCCCTCAACGGCGAGGAGACCCCTCAAGTGGAAGTGCCCGCCGAACCAGAGTCATTATCCTCAGGCCATACCAGCAAGAGCCCCGCGGCGAGCTTATCATCTTCCCGTGACAAGACTCTTACCCGCGACGATATGCCTGCTGTCGTAGAGCCAACAACCGGAGACGAGGCCAGCGAGACCTACCAGCAGCAGCCTGCCGTTAATTCGCAGACTGAGCCTGACAAGACTGCGGATGCAAATCCGGCGGCCGAAAAGGATTCCAGCGAGACTGTAGAGCCACAGCATGCCGTCGAGTCGCAGCAAGTTCCACAATCGGTTCTTGGCCAGGGAGAAACTATCGATCCCGAGGTCGCAGAGCTCTCGACCGGCTCAGCATCAGCGTCGCAAGAAGATAGAAACGCCGCCACCAAGACGCAAGAAGGTCCCGAGCCCAGCCCAACTGCCGAAGAGGATCTCTCCTCCATGACCGGGCATCAGAAAAGGAGGAGGGATAAAATTGCAGGGCTGGCGGACGGAAGCATCCCATTCGAGCCAAAGCCTGTCAATCCCAAAGTCGCAGAACCGTTAATCGACTTAGCGTCAGCGTCGCAAGAGGGTGGAAACGCCGCTACCGAAACGCAAGAAGATCGCGAGCCCAGTTCAGCCGCTGAGAAGGATACATCCTCCATGAATGAGAACCAGCGGCGTAAGCAACGGCAGAAGCAGAAGCGTGAAGAGCGGAAAAACGGAAGTATCCCAGACGTGGAAACTCCTAGACCAAGCTCTCCCGCACAAGAACAACCCAGCACGGCCGCAGAAGGGGACCTACCGTCGACAGACAGAGACCAGCGGGGACCAGAAGATCTTAAGCGGAACCAAGAAACTACCGACGCAACTACCCAACAGGAGCAAAACGATCTCGCAGCACCTCCCACGGAAAAGCAGCCCAGCCCGAAGGTAGACTTGGACTGGTCGGCCCTGGATAGAAACCCAAGTGGTCTGGGACTTTCTCGGTGGGCTGACATCAACTACGACGCCAAGAAGGACACCCTCCCAAAACCTCATACAGGAAAGCGGCCGAACACTCTGCAGCAGTTTCAGTGGTCTCACAAGGGCAAGGGCGCCGAGAGGAAGCAAAAAATCCTCCCAAATCCTTCCGCGAAAAAGCAGCCTGTCTCAGGGGCAGAAGTGGACCGGTCGTCCACGAATAAAGTCCAACAGCCGCCAAAGACGGCGGAGCAGTCTCAGTTGGCTCACAAGGATGAGGAGAGACCAGGAATACCCCTCAAACCTTCCGCAGAAAAGCAGCCCGTCTCAGGGGCAGAAGTGAGCCGGTCGTCAACGAACAGCGGTCAGCATCGGTTCGAGACGGGTATGAACCACTCTCAGTGGGCTGACAACGACGACCCCGAGGACCAAAGCGCCAAAGCAAAATCTCCCGGTCAGCATGGGTTCAAGACGGGTATGAATCACTCTCAGTGGGCTGACAGCGACGACCCCAAGGAGCAAAGCGCCAAAGCAAAACCTCCCGTAATGAACCGACCCGGCCCCGCGGCAGATAAAGACACACCACGCAAGGACAAAGCTCCTCAGACAGAAACAAAAGGTGTCCAGAAGCCGGGTAGCACGCAGCAGTCACGAAAAGATGACAACAGCACCGGAGACACTCAACCGGACAAAGCGCAGCAATCCGAAGAGGATGACAGCAGCAGCGACGACACCGATTTCTCTGGGGCGGAAGGTCAACTCGGTTCGACCGCAGCGAAGGATATGCCCGTCTTCACCGGAAACAAGACGCAAATCAGAGCACAGTACAAGGCGTGGAAGAGAGCGCATCCATCCCAAAAGAATGCCAACAATCGCATAAGCGGCGCAGAAGTGGACCGGCCGATCCTGCCAGAAGGCGAAGAAAGTACGCGGCGGAGGAGGCGGCATGACAAGCAGGCGAGAGAAGACTTCGACCCGGACCAACAGAAGCAGTTCGAGTTGAAAAAGCTGGCTCTGGCGGAGAGACAGGCAATGAACAAGGTGTTCCGCGAGCAACAGGCAGTGGAGAAAGAGCTCCGTGAGAACGCTGCGAAAGATGGGAAGAAAGCGCAGACATCCCAAGATGCTGGCAACAGCACCAAAGACGCTCAGCCCGCCCAGGCAGAAGATCGACCTGGCCGGGCCGTAGGAGGGAACATGTTGGTCTCCAGCAGATCCGATTCGCAGTCTACCCAGGCAGACGGGAAAAAGTCAGGCAGAAAAAGAGCCCCACGAAACAGGCCCGACAAAGGTGAGAGAGACTCGTGGGATCAGCAGCAATGGGACGAGTACAATCTAAGACAGGACGACATAAAGAGAAGGCAGGAAGATAACAAAGCAAGAAAAGAGAGGAACCAGGCGAACCTCGACAAAGCTACCGAAGACAAGGCGAGGCGTGAAGAGAGACAAAAGGCGAACCGCGAGAAAACTGCGCAAGAGCAGGCGAAGCGAGAAGAGGAAAAGAAGAAGAAGGAAGCTGAGGATCGGGAGACGGCCAGATTGCGCGCTGCCGCGCCTAATGGACCTCGTCTTTCGACCCCCAACCGCAACCAGGCGCAAGGACCTGGCCATCGCCAAGCTAACGATCCCGCCGGAATTCAGCCTCCAGCTTTCAACCATTGGCAGGCTACATCTCCAGCTGGACCTCAGTCTCCGGCTTTCAACAATCAGCAGCAGCGTGGTCGTGGCGACCGTGGAGGACGTGGCCGTGGTCACAACGAAGAGGCTAACGATCCGGAGAGAGCCCGTTTGCACGCCCAGTCCCCGACTGGACCCCGTGGTGCGGCTGCCAACGACCAGCAGCAAGGCGGTCGTGGTGATCGCGGTGGCCGTTGGGGACCTGCCCGTGGTTTCGGCGGAGGATATGGATATCGGGGTGGTCGCGGGGGTTACGGGGGAGGAAACGGAAGGTCTTGATTTGACAGGCCACTGAGGAATGCCATGATGAGCGTGCGAGCGTCCAGGCGGCGTCGGTAGAGCGATCTGTGCGAATGTCTAGGAAGTATTGGCGTGGACGTGGTCAGTACCGTGGTTGGAGATCAGAGGACCGATCTAGCGAGATGTACAACGGTTCGAATACCATGAGCGATTGCCATTTACCAACTTTGTTCCTGGGAGAGAACAGAAACCGATGTCATGTGATGTCTTCGAGATGTAAGTTAAGTCCCGATGGCTACTGCTGTATGCGGTCACACAACATCTGCCACCGCGTGCGCCGGTAACCCGCAGCCGCAGCCGCAGTCCCACATTCGGGAAATCCCGCCAGCCGGGGTGCAGCTCGCTTCTCGTTTCGTCTCGCGCAAGGCAAGGCACCACACTGCCAACGATCATCATGATCGGATTCGGGTCATGTGTGCGCCTCACAAACCTTCGTCAGGCGCCTCGTGATGACACCAAACGCCAACTCGATGGCCGCCGGGTATGCTAGCGCTGTTGGCGCTGCTGGCCTGGATCACAAGGCTCAGTCATACGACCTCGCCCACTACACCACAACCACCTCCTTCCTTCACACCCAGTGCACATCCACTCACGCACTCCTCCCTCAAACTACCCTATGAGCCCGCTATTGACTCTCTCCCGCCGCCGTTTTGTCTCTCCTCCCATCCCTCCCTCCCCGTGAAACCTCCCTATAGACGCCATTTGTCTCAGTTGCGTCCACCATGCCTTCCCTAGGCTCCGTCATCGTCTTGACGGCAGCTAGTCTGCTAGGCGCTTCCTACGCATCTACTCTGACACCGCCAGTCCTCCCACTCGTCGTCCGCAATCCATATCTTTCGACATGGCTGGGCAATGCCAGAGACGACCCATGGTCCAAATGGCCCATGTTCTACACTGGCGAGGAGATGGGCTTTTCCATCCTGGCCTCTGTCCCCGACTCTTCCACCGTGTACCCTCTGCTGGGCAGAGCACATGATTCCTTAGACGATAAAAGCCTTCATTACAACCTGAGCTTTCCACACTACCTGGGAGCCAAGTATGACGCCTCTACCACCAATCTCTCTTACACGATTCCTTCTCCCAAGTCGCAGGACGATGCGCCAGTCGAGCTCACCATCAGCTTCCTGTCTCCGATCACTCCTACGTCGACCCTTCGCCAGGCAATCCCGGCAGCGTATATCAAAGTCCATGTAAATGGCGACTTCAACGTTGACGTCTACATGGATGTCAACGGCCAGTGGGTCAGCGGCAACCGGGGCTCCAAAATTGTTTGGTCATTGGAAGAAACAAAGTTCAAAGATGCAAGAGAGTTGAAGTCTTGGAAGGTGAAAAGAGAAACAGAGCAACTGTTCACAGAATGGGGAGATCGTGCGGAATGGGGCACACTGTACTTCACGGGTCCGAAAGATGTCACGCATGAGTGCGGTGTCTCCGGTCCTTTGCGCCAGCGCTTCAGTAAGACTAGCAAGCTGAACAACACTATGGATGACGAGTTCCGCACGATTATGGACGAGGAGCCAGTATTCGCTTTCAGCAAGAGCTTCAACCTGAGCAACAGTGACAGCCATGCTGGGAGCCAGTCGAAGGAGGACAGTGTGCTCTTCACCATCTCACACATCCAAGACCCGGTCACTCAGTTCGCATCAGCTCGTGGCTTGACGTACATGCGCCCTCTGTGGCAGAGCTATTTCGCTACCGACATGGCGTTAATCACATTCCACTACGAAGACTACGAACACGCTGTCAAGCTCGCGGGCAACTACAGCACGCAGCTTGCGGACGACGCCTATCTCAGTGGCAGTGACAACTACAAGGACATTGTTGCCCTCAGTGCTCGCCAAGTCATGGGCGCAACATCCTTCTCCGGAACACCTGATAATCCTATTCTATTCCTAAAAGAGATCAGCAGCAACGGCAACTCACAAACTGTAGATGTCATCTTCCCTGCCTTCCCCTTCTTCTTGTACACCAACCCGCGCTGGCTCGCATACCTTCTCGAGCCTTTGATCGAGCACATGTTGAGCGGCCAGTACCCGAATGATTACAGCATGCATGACCTGGGCACTCATTTCCCGAACTTGACTGGTCATGCGGACGGCAGAGATGAGTACATGCCTGTCGAAGAGTGCGGCGATATGCTTATTATGGGTCTTGCTCTCGTCAACAGCTTGAACTACGCGGATGGCAAGGACGCGCAAAGCATCTGGTCGGCTGAAGGTACAGAAAAATCGATCGAGACACTTTCCGATGGCGTCTCTGCCTTTGCCATGCCTGCCACTCTTGAGAAGCGCGACGGCATAGTCGGATTGGACGACCGCTGGGGTGGCGTCACTGCAAAGAAACAAGCCCAGAAATGGCTCGGTAGGTCGTACGATCTATGGACGCAGTGGACCTCGTATCTCGTCGACTACAGCTTGCGGCCGGACAACCAGCTTTCCACGGACGACTTTGCCGGTTGGCTTGCACTTCAAACCAACCTCGCTCTCAAGGGCATCGTGGGCATCAAAGCCATGTCCGAGCTTGCCAATGTCATGGGCAAGGACAAGGATGTGGAGTACTACCGTAACATATCCTCCGTCTATGTTGAGAAGTGGGAAGAGTACGGTATGAGCCGTGATGGCGGCCGTGCTAAGTTGGCGTACGACTGGCATGGATCGTGGACCACTCTGTACTCGCTTTACGCTGATGCAATCTTGTGCTTCCATCCCACATTCACCGACAACAGCACCAGCTCACCCGGCTTGCACATGTCTGGCGAGCAGACCCCAATTTTCGATCACCCGAACAAGAAGGCAAACAAGGACTTCATCCCTGACCACATCTACCAAACACAGTCTGAATGGTACCTCACAGCCATGCAAAAGTACGGCGTAAGTATCGAATCCCTCCCGTCTAATGATGAATTCTTTGCACAATAACTAACAAGTCAACCCAGCTTCCTCTCGACTCGCGCCACTTGTACACAAAGTCCGACTGGGAGTTCCAGGCCGCTGCAGTCGCATCGCCCAAGACCCGCACCGAGATTCTCGAGCGTGTGGCCAAATGGCTGAACGAAACGGCGTCTGACCGACCTTTCACTGATTTATACAAGACGGAGGAAGACGGTGGCTTCCCAGGCCCAAACTTCTTTGCACGACCAGTCGTCGGAAGTCACTTTGCTTTCTTGACCATGGAGAGGGCTTGTAAGGCTGGTGCTGCGTGGTGATGGCTATTTCGGATTGGATGCATCGGATTGGAGGTGATGCATCGGACTTGTTCGGTTATGTCGAACTTTGGAATCGTTGGAAAGCTTGAGCATTTACGACACGGCCTATGATAATATTTTTTTCGCTGGTTTCTTGCGTGTTGGCCCACTTTATGTTTACTGTATACACGCATAGGTCGCTTGTCCTCGGAGCTGTTGGTGGTGTCCCTTCGATATCACTTTCCAGTCAGTGTTCGGATGTCCACGCGAAATGCAAAAATGCGTCACTTTGCAAAGCAACATGTCAAACCAAGGTTGTACAAGCTTCACAACTCGTCATTGGATCCAATAGAATCCGTCTATATCGACGCCTTATCTGATTACATGCTGTACTATGACGCTAGTTAGGTCCGCCTGACCCCAACCTCGAAGCTCCATCCACAACTCGGGGACGGCCGAGTCTACCACCACCACCACCAACCTCTCACCTGAAACAACCAGCCCGAGTCTCTTCCTCACTCACCCTCTTACACACACTCACGATGTCGTCCAACTAGAGCTCACCACATTCCTCTGCTTCTACTGCACTCGGCGAGCCTCCACCGCCCATCATGCCCTTTCGCAAGTCGTGGAACCCCATCGCTTTCGTGCCCGCCCAAGTCACCTTGATCAGCTTCGCCGTCTACGCCGCCCTCTTCTCTTGCTTGCTCTGGGTTCACCATGTCGTACCGCCTGCGCCTACGAACCCAACACCAGTCTCTGGTGTGAACCTCACTACTGCGTGGAGGGACCTGGAACACATCACCGACGGCTTCCATCCATACAACAGTCGGCGGAACGGAGAGCTTAGGGAGTGGCTTGTACAGAGAGTGGAGAGCATCATCAAAGAGAACGGCTTTGCCAAGGACTCGCGCAATGCTGTGGTGTGGGACGGTGGCTACGAGAATATCACCTACGCCAACAAATGGCTGGCCAGTTCGCCTACAGTGCGGTATACTGAGAATGAGAACATCGTGGTATACATTCGCGGCGAGCAAGATGAAGAGGGAGCTTGGTGGGAAGACGAGACCAAAGCGTACGTCGGTGCTGGCGGCGTGTTGGTGAATGCACACTACGACAGCGTCTCGACCGGCTATGGCGCTACGGATGATGGTGTTGGTGTTGCGACGGTCCTGCAGTTGATCTCGCATTACACCACGTCAGGAAACAAGCCGAAGAGGGGCATCATCGCTCTCTTGAACAACGGCGAGGAAGATGGGCTGTACGGCGCGCAGGTGTACACTAAGCATGTCACGGCCAAGTTCCCGCGCATGTTCCTCAACTTGGAGGGTGCTGGAGCAGGAGGCAGGGCCGTTCTGTTCAGAAGTTCGGACGCAGAAGTCACTCGCTTCTACGCTCACAGCCAGTATCCTTTTGGCACTGTGGTAAGCGGCGACGGCTTCAAGCGTGGTCTAGTAAAGAGCGGAACAGACTTTTCAGTCTTTGAGGAAGAGCTTGGACTGAGAGGACTAGATGTTGCTTTCATGGCTCCGAGGGCAAGGTATCACACGAACCAGGACGATGCTCGAGACACCAGCCCTGATTCCCTGTGGCATATGCTCTCCGCTTCTCTGGACACTACCAAGGCCATGACCTCTTACTCTGGAAGCGAGTTCTCCGGATCGAGCGATCACGGTCTTGAAAGAGCCAACGCTGATCGCGGAAGTAACGGCGTATGGTTCGACCTCTTTGGTCGTGCATTCGCAGTGCTCAAGCTGCACGATCTCTTTGCTCTTTCCGTCACGCTGCTTGTCGCTGCGCCGGTTCTGCTGATTATCCTCGAGGTTCTCATCTCTAGGCTCGACAAGTGGTATCCGTTTACACGCAAGCAGTACTTGCACAACTCTGATGATGATGAGCCTGTCTCCTTCAGCGGATTCCGAGGATTCTTCCGTTTCCCGATCATCTTTTCCGTCGCTTCGGCTTGTGTGGTTGCGCTTGCATTCTTGATGACAAAGATCAACCCGTACATCCTCTACAGCTCCGAGTACGCGGTGTGGGCTATGATGCTCGCAGCCTGGTTCTCCATCTCTTGGTTCCTTTCCACCATGGCCGACAAAGTACGTCCGACTGCGCTCAGCAGAATGTACACCATTTTATGGATCTACGTTATCAGCTGGATCGCACTAGTGTTTGTTACTATTGGAGAGAACAACTTCAACATCGCTAGTGGATACTTTATGGTTATCTACAACGGGAGCGTCTTCGTGGCACTGTTGATCAGCTATCTTGAGTTGCTAGCATTGCCTAAGAAAAAGAAGTACGTTGAGCACGTAATCGGTGCTCACTCGGCACCATCTACGAGACCAGCTAGCATCTCATCTCGTAGATTGCTTGACGAGGCGGAAGAGCAACCACCAACCAGCGAAGGCGAACCTGAGGAAGTCAACGAGCGAACCGGTCTTTTGAGAGGTAGGGAGAGGAAGACCAAGAACACGTTCGCTCGATTTGGTGGTAGGAGAAACCAGGATACCAACAGCGTGATGAGCGTGACTGAGGATCCTCTCCTGGTCAAGGCATACGGAAATGAGCAGGCCTGGTCCGGATCTCTCCCTCGATGGACTTGGATCCTGCAATTCTTGGTCCTGGCGCCTATCAACATTATCCTCGTTGGCCAGATCGCACTATTCGTCACCTCGGCACTTCATCAGACCCCCGCCGATGGCAACTCTGTTCTGAACGTCTACCTCACAATGGCTGCTCTCACAGTCCTGCTCATGCTTCCGCTATCGCCCTTCCTGCACCGCTTCACATACCACCTACCGACGTTCTTCTTCTTCATCTTCGTCGGCTGCCTCATCTACAACCTCTTGGCATTCCCATTCTCGAGGGAGGCCAGACTCAAGCACTACTTTGTCCAGAACATCGATCTGGACACTGGCAACAACACGGTCCAGTTGACGGGTGTCGAGGGATACGTGGAGACTATCGTGGACGAGATTCCTAGCGTTGCCGGACAGTCGTGGACTTGCGGCAAAACAGACGATCCACGCAGAGCTGGTCTTCAGGCCTGCCGATGGGAAGGCCTTGCACCTAACGTCGTCCCGACCACAGAGAACTCCTCCTCGCTGGGCAACCACTCAAAGAACCCCTACTTGGACTGGGTTCAATACAATATTTCAACCTCCGGCGAAGAAGCATCAATCTCTTTCCGCGGTCTAGAAACCAAGAATTGCCGCCTCCTCTTCGACACCCCGGTCAACTCCTATCACATCGAAAACACCACCGAGAGAGTACACGTCAAACCCAAGCCCTCGCGCGGCGAAGACAGGAGCCGCGCCGGCATGTCGGAACTGCGCCTCTTCACTCGCGAATGGGAGAAGGATTTCCGCGTCAATGTCACGTGGGCTGACGGCGAGCCCAAGGGCAAGACTGGTAAAGTGGGCTGCATGTGGGCCGACGCCAACCAGCCGGGTGTCATTCCTGCGCTGGACGAGATCTGGCGCTTCGAGCCGGTTTGGAGCGTTGTCAGCAAGGGTGGTGATGGACTTGTGGAGGGCTGGAGAGATTGGAAGATTTGATTCTGAAAAAACGGCTTTCTTTTTTGAAATTGTTTGTTTTGCGATCTGATTGGTCTTGACTTGGTATCGTTTGTCTATTTGCGCTTTGGTGGTCCATGATTGTTGGCCGATGATGATGTTTTGTCGGGTCCACGCCCTTTGTACATACATCTTGGTGTTGTGAGTTCTGATGATTAATGTCTACACGATTGCTTTGAGTTCACTCTCAGATGTAGCCGAATTTCATTTCCAGTCATCGACGTGAGTGAGTACTACTGTGTCACGTTTTACACTCGCGGTCGATCGGAACAGCATCCATGTGGCCCATTGGCTTGTTGTTTCCCCAGCCCATCGGAAAGTGGGCCCGCGACTGACTCTTGGGGATGTGTGGGCCTCTCTAGCAAACACGTTTAAGTTACTAAACGAACGAGATAAAGACGTATTTCTTTTGCTATCCTAATCTTTCTTTCATCTCGTGTACTGTCCTTACATTTGGAAGGGATCCTGCCAAGATATTAACCATTGCTCAACTCTAAGATCGAATTGATCTACACTTCTGTAACACAGTTACCGCCTTCTTATCAAGATTCAAGACACACGAGGACCACGATCAACAGGTCTCAAAGGCAATCCAAAAAAAAAAAAAGGAAAAATGCCCTCTCCAACCCCAATTTGGCTCGACTGCGACACCGGCCACGACGATGCCTTCGCCATCCTCCTCGCAGCTCTGCACCCGGACGTAAAACTACTCGGAATCAGCACGATTTTCGGGAATGCACCACTATCTCATACCACGACGAATACTCTCGCGATCCTCAAAGCTATAGGCCTCGAGAAAGAAATTCCAGTCTACGCGGGTTCGAGCCAGCCCTTCTGCCGCCCCGTAGCCCTGGCTCCAGACATCCACGGCGAGAGCGGGCTGGATGGCACTTCCTGCTTGCCAATCCCGGACACGAAGCCAAGAACAGATGACTCGGCTATTGGGGCCATGTTCAAAGCTCTTAGCAATGAAGAGGCCGGAACGCCTTGGCTAGTCTGCACTGGAGCTCTCACGAACGCGGCGCTGATGTTCGCTGTCCACCCTGAGATGGCGGCTCATATCGGCGGACTAACTCACATGGGCGGTGCTATCGGAGGCGGTTTCACAGACGCTCCTATGGGCGTTCTGAAAGGCCACAGCGAAGAAGACCAGGCAGGCCGCTTCGGCAATTGGACTCCTTTCGCGGAGTTTAACGTGTACATCGACCCAGAGAGCGCGCGGGCGATTTTCAGCAACCCCATCATCGCGGCCAAGACGACGATCTGCCCGCTGGATCTGACGCATCAGTTGCTTGCCACGGAGACTGTGCAGCAGGACTTGCTGCATGGGCATCAGATGAGCAATGGCGAAGGGAAACGAAAGGGACCCTCGCAGGTACGGAAGCTCTTCGTCGAGATCCTGACTTTCTTCGCGCAGACGTACGCGGATGTGTTTGGGCTTGTTGAAGGGCCGCCTCTGCACGATCCGCTCGCTGTTGCTGCGGCGTTTATCCCGGGGATCTTCGAGGATAAAGGGGGCGAGAGGTTCGAGATCGAGGTTATTACTGAGGGCGCTCATGGGTCTTCGGAGGATGTGAGGGAAGGTGGGAGTCAGTGTGGGCGAACGGTCGCTACGGTGTTGGGAGAAGGCATGAAGGGCGTGAGGATTCCGAGGAGTGTCGATCGGGTTAAGATGTGGAGGATGATTGACGAGTGTTTGGCGAGGGCCGAGAGTGCACCTTTCAGTAAGGAGGCTTGAAGGTAGGTTGGATTGGTGGTGAATGCTGTTGTATGGATGGATAAGGTACTTTACATAAATTGATAGACACGATTTGACGACTTCTCGATAGAATTAAGCTGTGAACGTCAATGTCGACTGTTGAAGTCTTGTTCACTTCCATGTGTCAAGTTTTGATTACTACTCTGGTCTATGCTTTCAAATTGAACACCGCCAATTAAGGTGATATCGCCAAATACGTACTATGTAGATTTTCAGTGTTGCCATCCACAAACGCAAGGACAGTTCATATATATACGCTTAGTCATTCACGATGGACCTGGGGAAGCTTAGCCGGGCCAATGCGCCAGAGCGGCCGACTTGGACCGCAGCTTAGACGACCACGACGGTAGGGCGCCATTGGCTGTTTATAGTACCACTCACAACTCAAGATGTCTTCAGGATATGGTCTGACCGGAGGTACGTGATCTTCTGGGAGGAAAGGACAGGCAAATGAGGAAGAAAGGGACATGACGCAGTAACAACCGGCCAACATTGAAGGCAAACACGCTGACCACGACTGCTTTCGCGCGCACCCACAGGTCCCTCACGATGCTTCCCCTTCTGGCAGGACGTGCTCGCCTGCTACGTCGTCAACACCTCTACTGAAGACGACTCCGGCAAGAAGAAGTGCAGCCCCGTGCTCGAGGACTACTACGAGTGCTTGCACCACAGGAAAGAGGTGCGCCCTTGATCCCATACAATGCGCTCTGGAAGAGCGCGCAAATGTGAAAAGCGCGACACCAGGGAGAAAATCATACTTACTCGCTTTACAAGGCCGCCAAAATCACAGCTCTCCAAGCCGCCTACCGCCGCAAGGAAGCTGAAACCCCCAGAGACAATGCGCCCTCCGCAGACCAGATCCGGACACTGGGCCTGCTGAACCGCACCGACGAGGAGGTCAACATCTTCCCCGCCAAGTTCATCCCCAAGATCACGCACATGAACGGTTCCAGGAAGCCCGAGGAGAGCAGCTAGAGGGAATGCTGGCATGATTTGGGGGGATCTGGACTTTTGACGAGTATGAGGATGGGAGAGACGAGAGGTGGGGGGAGAGGGAGCAAAGCAACATGGCACATGTACAGATATACCACGGCTAGAAGAACATGGAGCTGCGGCCCTCTGCGTACAACAGTTTGAACTTTTCCCTTTCGTTTTCATTCTCATAAATGAGCTGTGTTTCATTTGGTTTCATGCTGATACGGATATGAGGTTTCCTTCTGGATCTACTCGGAAGGCCGACCAGTGTCCAACACGGTCGCTGTATCTGTCGTGCATCACTTCCAGCACGCTGGCCAGCTTGTTCTCGGGCTTTGGGATGGCGCCGTGGGCAGCATACACGGCTTTCGCATCTGTGGTGCTGATCGGAAGTTTGTGCAGCAGGAGGTGCAAGTCGAGCAGATACGGAAAAGTCTTGCCCAGAGCCGGCCTCAGCGCGCAGGAGGCGAAGATGCTGGGAGTCGGTTCAGCTGTTGTCGAGTTGTTGTTGTTGTTGTTGTTG
>Ga0265797_10006932_pt1 | contig 15764 bp, 16 predicted proteins | sample P2T30metagenome_FD_192433 | JGI IMG/M metagenome (GOLD analysis project Ga0265797, IMG submission 192433) | Plant litter microbial communities from East Loma Ridge, Irvine, California - P2 T30 | ecosystem: Environmental > Terrestrial > Plant litter > Unclassified | place: USA: California... | reverse complement strand
ATGGAAGGGGTATGTAAGGTCCTCTAGAGCCTCAAGTGGAGGATTGAAGACGAGTATATCGGCTGCAACCTCTTCGGGTCTCAAGACGCTGAGAAGATACACCAAGTTACGGCTATTCCAATCGATAGGCTCGGATATGCCATCGGAGATTGGCGAGGTGGGCGGAGTAGAGGCGTCGTCTACATAGTTATCGTAGAAGGGGTTGGACATGACTGATCCGATGACACGCGTAATAGAACCAGAGCGACAACCAGAGTAGTAGATACTCAAGAAACGTGCTACAAGGATGTTGAAGGTATGATGACGGAGAAGTAGATGGTGACTTTGGGTGAGAGAAGGGAAGCAGTAAGGAGTAGCTGCAGCCGAGATGACGAGAACTTAAAAATAATAGCTGCATTGTCGAACAATAGCAGGTGACAGTGAGGATTGAAGCGTTGTGGTGATGGTAAATGGTGAACCACTCGAATTCACTTACGCCAGAAAGTACCCTGAGGTATTCGCATAAAATCTAGCGAGCCACACATACAATAGAACGAATGTAGACATTTAGACTTGGAATGCTGGATCCCAGAAAGAGAAAGGCGGGCTTCTTCGTAGCATGGTCGGGAGATGCGCCAAGTGACATAATGGAATACAGTAGGAAAGAATGGGCTGCTGTCACAATACAAACAGTCATGCAGTGTTTTGTCATAGTCACACATTTCAGGTGATGTCGTTCATTTATCCTTGGTGTCCTTTCCGGCGGCAAATATGTACAAAGCTTAATGAGTCGCAAAGATGTTGCGTGTGCGCAGGTGGACTGGGGTCTCACCCTTGGGCGCATCTGGTATCGTCTTCTCCAATTTCTGAAACCGTGTTAGTGAAGGACGTGAGCGAAAGTAATATTCCAGCATACCAGCTTTTCGAACACACACTTGTTCAGCTTGCGCTCTTCTGACCGGCAGTTCCAGAGTTGCTGGTTGTGGTTCTCTAGGCATTGCCAGTGGGTGCGGAACTCTGCCAGGCAGTTCTCATTGATGTCCTTGATACTGCCATATGTGTCAACAACCAAGGTCTAGAAGGGAGCCTTCTGCTGGTACGTACACGCTAGCCGCACACCTGGTGACCTTACGGCCCTCCTTCATACAGTCGAACTCTCCCCGGCCGTTGGCCTCGGTCTTGCACATCATGTAATCATCGTTGTAGGCCTTGCATCGCGCGCCAATGAAGAACGAGGCACTTAGGAGGGGCGCAGAACTGGCTCCGAGCTCTTTGACCTTGGGGATGTCGTCGGGTAGAGGGGTGGTGTCGATGAGGGCTTGCTGGTTGAACCTGCAAATTATTAAGCGCTTGAAGCTAACTATGGGACGAGAAGAGAGAGTTTACCTGGGCTGGCGCGACGACATCTTGAGGGTGAGGTGCCAATGGCGGGCTATCTGCTTATGAATTGAAGATGATGCTCGTGAGGTCGTCGCGGAACTCGGTCTTGGCGGTTCACTAAAACTGGCAGGGATGCGATCGGCCGCAGCTTGTGCCTGTCTTTTGTGAGTGAGAGACAACACGCTCCCACCATTTAACCTGCACCTCCACTACACCTCTTGCACGGATTTGGGGTCTCTCGGCAATCAGAATGCGCGCGGACTGAGCTTGATTGAGAATTATCCCTGCGCCAACGTCTCCGCGGTTTCCTCTTCGCGCACCCACGCGCGACCGAAAACAAACATCTGAAGTCTTTCCATTCGCGACTTCAGACAGCACCACTCGTTTACAACACCATCGAATCTGCCTAGGAGGATACGCGCATACCCCAGGCTTTATACAACATGTCGTTCAGCTTTGGAAACACGGCTGGTGGGGAGAAGAAGACGGGTACTCTTTTTGGAAGCACTACAGCACCAGCTGGTGGTCTGTTTGGTCAATCGCAGCAGCAACAGCCACAGCAGTCAAACGCGACACAGTCTGGCGGCCTCTTCGGGTCATCGACCGCCCCCCAGAATAACAACAATAACAACAACAATAGCTTGTTTGGATCAACACAACCACAGCAGCAGAACTCCGGATCGAGCTTGTTTGGCCAGCCGCAGCAACAGCAACAGCAGCAAAATGCAGGCTCGAGTCTCTTTGGACAGCCTCAGCAGCAACAGCAACAGCAGCAGCAACAACAACAGGGGCAACAACAACAGCCAAACATGGGCAACAGCCTATTCGGCGCCTCGTTGCAGCCAGCACCTGTTCTCAACAACGTACAGGCGCAAAGCGTTCAGCAACAGCGCGAAGGGCTTCCGCAGCTGCGCCAGTCTTCTGCACAACCTTTTGCTGGCTCTGCCTACATGACCGGTCACAGTATGAACCTTTCAACTCATTTGCTGAAGCTATGCTAACACCTATTAGGAGAGAAGTCGGTCATCGAGCAGATACGGATTCTCAACAACAAGTGGGACCCCGAGAACCCTGAATGCGTCTTCCAATACTACTTCTATAACTCGGTCAAGCCCGAAGAAGCACCCTTCTACGGGCCCTCGCAAGGCGAAGACGAACGGAAATGGGAGGAGGCTTTGTCAAAGAAGCCAAGCCCAGGTGCCATCCCTGTGCTTGCCCGCGGCTTTGAACAGGTTGGAGAACGCATCAAGCAACAAGCAGCTGCCGTCACCGCGCTCCGGACCAGACTGCACGAGATCAACAACAGTCTGTCACTTCTCAAAGACGCGCACGAGCTGACTGTAGCTTCGCGCATCACTGAAGCAAAGCGGAAGCACATCGTTTTCACACAACGAACACTAGCCCTTGCAACCAAGGTCCAGATCCTGCGTAACCGAGGATACGTCATGGATCAGCCAGAGGAGGACCTGAAGAAGAAGCTCATCGAGTTGGAGAAGCAGACGTTTGATCCCGTACTTGGCGGGCGACAAGAAGAGATCTGGGCGCGTATGTCTGGTGTGCGCGAGCGGGCGCGTATCCTTCAGGAGGAGACCGAAAAGCTGGGCAAAACGATTGAGCAGCAACAAAACGGTGAACTCCTTACTGATGAAGACCAAAAGGCACTAGAGAAGGTAAGAAGCCAGCTTCATGACGCCTTACATACACTAACAATGTACTGTAGCTACTCAAAGACTATGACCGACAACTCGAGCACCTCAAGAAGTGGGTCGACGACACTAGAGACGAGTACGATGAATGGGAGACGGCGCAGCAATCAAGGCCGACAAAGCGATAAGAGCATAATACGGTGGCGTGTTCGGCATGTACGATTCATAGGCGATCTGGAGGTTATATTTCGAAAAGTCGGGCGTCGTGAGATACCAAGCAGCGGACGGATGCATAGAAGGCGTACAATTAAGCGTTGCATAATATCTTATCTTCATCATAGTGTGCGCTGGAGCATTGGTGATCGATTCTTTTATTCACATAGCAGTCCTTTCTAGCTGACGGAAAGCACCAAGTTCACTTCTCCTGGCCACTCAGTGTTTTGTGTTTTGATATCATCGTGCATATGCCAGTTAGTCTTCCGTGATTTCCTGCCGACTCTCAAGAAATATGTGTCGATAACATGTATACGGTAAGGGTATTTGTGTCCGTTCAATATGTAGAGCCTACAGTATAGACCAGTATAGTTACAAGCGCATCCCCTGCGCACATGTTATACAGAAATTTGCTGGCATATCGCTGGGTGTCTCCAAGTCTATGCTTGTTTACGTCCAGCGTCAAGGTGTCGTGGAAAAGTTCATGATCGCAGGAAGGGTCGTTGCTTAGAAGAGCTTCGAGACGTATTCGACGAGATGAGGTGCTACAGGCAACCTGTTAGTCTTCCTTCTGTATACTGCCCAGTCTCTGGTTGCTCTTACAGAAATAAAGCACAACAGCGCTGGCTGCTGTCCACTTGATATCGGTCATAGTCTGTGCTTCGGCCGCAGCAAGCTCCTGCTTGGATGGTTGGGGTGGTGCTGTCATGCACGTTAGTATCATTATCTGTGACTCTTCTGTCATAATTGTTAGAACCAACCTCCAAACATTTTCGTTATATCTTGTATGATCTGTGCGGTGAATCACAAGAAGGGTTGTAGTGGTGTGCAAGATGGGTATCTCAAAGATGACGTTCACACTGCACTTCGATACGCAAAAGTTTGGATTGTCGGAGTTTGGGCTGCGATGTTTCCGATGAGATCGGTCACGTGCCCGCGCGTACCTTCCCAGATTGTTTGTTATGCGTCCCTCTCCTCCGTCAGCATGAAAGGAGCAATTTCTTCCTATCCTTTTTCTCTGTATCGTTGCAGGACGCTGATACCCTCATTTACGCAGTCTGCCCGACAGAACCCGGGCATCTTTCCAACATCCGGACATGCCGTTCTTATTGTCTATCAGAGACACCTGGTGGAATCGGAGTGACTTGCGCATCTCTCACTCCGTCTCGAACTTTTCGGCCCTAAGAGTGTCTCGGTGATTTGAAGCAGATGCATCATCCTAACTAGCAAGCCAAGCTTACTCGACTTAACGTGCCTTTGTACAGTATGCCACCCCTTGGATACCTAGCCCAAGACCATCTCATTTCACAGATCACTAAACAAGTACCCCTGTCTCGAACCTACACAGGGCACGGAACCATATTCATGGTTGTCATAGCGTCGTGGCGCCACACTGCCGCGGAGCAAGCTGCAAGCACGTGTTGAGACAGTCGATCCGCATCTCAATATTTGGTGGTGAGGTGGTGTTGAGTTCGTAGTGGGGCTGACACAGGAGACAATTGAAAAGTCCACTTGCATGCATATCATCTGCAGCGCGTGGTAACATCATCAGCTCTTGTGCATAGTCACACTACATAAAGCGATGGCTCCAAGGCGCCTGGGCAGCCTATGCTTTCACTACCAGAGTTAACATAGGGCTGGCTGGCCCTGTAATGAGGCTTCGCGAACCGTTAAACTAAGTGTTTCAGCCCCCAGAAGTATGCCGTCAACATGTACGCCACATGCACCGCGGTCCAAGTCCGAGCTGAGGTGCACCACACTGCAGCACGGCTTGCGTGTCCAATCAGCCAAGCAAGTAGGCATGACTGATCGCCGCCGCGTAGTTCACTGTCGATCGGCCCTATGACAGCCATTACAGGGAGTCAGCTCTCGCCTTGATATATTAATATGTGGTGTACCGTAAGGCTAGTCGTTTGTCGACTTACTCTGTCTACCTTCCTGTCGCTCGTTATTCTTGCTGTTTTCTTATTTTACTAAGATGTTGGTTCCTACAACTTCCCTCGTGTTAGGGTTGTATTCCACTTGCGCACTCGCGCTGTCCGCTCGTTCCACCAACGGTTATGTCCACGAATCATCCAACTTACGCTTTGCGAGCCGCCACGCCCACCCACATGCTCAGCCTCGTCAATCTGCAAATCAAGATTCGTCGTGCGCCCCATACTGGCTAGAGGACATAAAGCACCAGGGCGTTGCTAGCTTCAATCCGAACCCAAACAATTACACAGTGTTCAGGAATGTCAAGTCTTATGGCGCTGTCGGTGACGGAATCACCGATGATACTGCCGCCATTCAGAAAGCGATTACAGAGGGAAGCAGATGTGCCCCGTCGTCCTGCGAGAGCTCTACCAATGAGCCTGCCATTGTATACTTTCCTGGCGGGACTTACTTGATCTCGAGCAGTCTCATCGACTATTACTACACTCAGGTATGCAGCCCGCAGAGTCCGAATAGCTAGATACACAAACGTGTTCTAGAGGCATACACCATCCCATCACTCGTTAGCAAGTGGATGTGACATGACGTGTATACCTCTCGCAAAGACGTTACGTATCAGGCATAACTCGAAACGATAAGCCTCTCCGTATGAGTTACTTTGACTAACTCCTGCAAGATCATCGGAAACCCAAATTGTCTTCCTACGATCAAGGCTGCAGCCAATTTTTCTTCCACAGGCGGTCTAGGATTAATCGATGGCTCTCCATACCTAGGCACTGGAACCCGACCTGGTCGAACTGGCTTTGGACCTACAAACACATTCTTCCGCCAGATTCGCAACCTTATCCTTGACATGACACACCTCCCAGCTAACTTTTCAGCTACTGGAATTCACTGGCCAACTGCACAAACTACAAGCATCCAGAATGTAGTGTTTAACATGAACGCCGACAACGGAACACTGCACCAGGGACTCTTCGTTGAGGAAGGATCTGGCGGTTTTATGACTGACCTTGTTTTCAACGGAGGAAACAAAGGGTTCAGCGTCGGCAACCAACAGTTCACTACTCGAAACCTCACGTTCAACAATGTCAACACTGCTATTGAGCAGCTCTGGGATTGGGGCTGGACGTACAAGTCTGTCTCTATTAACAACTGCCGGGTTGGACTGAACATGTCTGCCGGTGGCCCTGCCGCGGTTAACGTGGGATCTATTACCTTCTTTGACAGTGAGATCAACAATACCCCGATTGGTATCGTTACCTCCAGGACTGCCAACTCTGAGCCTGCTGGTGCCGCAGCCTTGTACTTGGAGAATGTCAAACTCGATAATGTCGGTACTGCTGTACTTGGTCCAAATGGAACCTATCTGGCAGGATCTCCTGGTACTTCGATCATTGACGCTTGGGCTGACGGACATCGATACCTTCCGAACGGTCCGGTCGAAGCACGAGGCGCTATCGCTTCCACTAAGCGACCAGCACAGTTGTTGGACGCGGAAGGCAAATACTACGAGCGCTCGAAGCCTCAGTATGGCGAGGTTCCTCTATCACAATTTCTTAGCGCTCGTAGCCTTGGAGTTACTGGAGATGGCCGAACCGATGACACGGATGCCCTCAACGCTGCAATCCTAAGGGCTAAGGCTGAAGGCAAGATTCTTTTCCTTGACGCCGGTTTCTATCTAGTCACCTCGACGATCTACGTCCCACCAGGTTCCACTATCGTCGGAGAAGCCCTTGCTTCTGTCATCCTTTCCTCCGGTCCCTTCTTCAACGACATGTCCCTTCCTAAGCCAGTCGTGCAAATCGCTCAGCCAGGAGAACAAGGTCGAGTCGAACTTTCTGACCTCTTTGTCAGCACAAAAGGCCAACAAGCCGGCGCTGTTCTGATTGAATACAACCTTTACTCTCCTACTGGCGAACCTGCTGGCCTTTGGGATGTGCACACTCGTATTGGAGGATTCGCAGGATCAGACCTGCAAACCGAGCAGTGCGAAAAGACACCCGATCTCGTCACCACTTCCGAAAATTTGGTCGAAGAATGCATTGCAGCTTACATGTCGATGCACGTCACCAAGTACAGTTCAGGGCTGTATATGGAGAACAACTGGCTCTGGACTGCTGACCATGATCTCGATGATGCGCGTAACAACAACACTCAGATCACTATCTATGCTGGCCGCGGTTTGCTGATTGAGAGTCTTCAGGGAACTTTATGGTTGTAAGTTTGGAAATCGTCACTGTTTCGTTAGCAGTAACTAACGCTCAGGTAGATACGGCACAGCAGTGGAGCACCACGTTCTCTATGAGTACCAGTTCGTCGACACACGAAACGTCTTCATGGGTCAGATTCAAACCGAAACTGCCTACTATCAGCCCAACCCTGATGCTCTCATTCCCTTCCCAACCGTTCCAGCCTTGTCCGACCCAGTCTTCACGGCTACGCCTTCGAATGGAACAAACTCAACATCGCCGAACACAGCTTCAGGCTGGGGTCTGCGTATTCTCCGCAGCAACAACATCCTCGGATACGGGGTGGGACTATACTCTTTCTTCGACAACTACTCGACAGACTGCTCGCAGGTTGGCGCAGGTGCGGTGTGCCAGTCGCGCATCCTGTCGATCGAAGGGGATCGCAACACGTATGACATCAGTCTCTACAATGTAAATACTGTGGGTAGCACAGAAATGATCACGCGCGACGGGGTAGACTTGGCGAGCAATGTGGACAACAACAGCACTTTCGTGGACACCATTAACATATTCAAGATTGATAGCTTTGGACTCAAGTTATCCGTGGACGTTGGGATATCGTTGGGCGACGTCTTGAACAAGTAGATCTTGGTTCCACTGATTGGATATGTGGAGCTAGATGCGCAGTACTAGTAGCGAGGCTTTGGCCATTTGGTTTTCTGATTCTTTCATACCCATATTTTCATAGAAAATTTTCAATGCCCGGATCGTATTTCGTTAACATGCCAGTTCTTTTCTGCTTCTTGGTATAATAACAGCTTTTGATCCATTCTTTCCATCAAAATCCGATATGGTCTAGTGGCTAGGATTTGCCGCTCTCATCTGCAGAGTCAGTTCACTGTACAGTGCCGGCAAGGCCCGGGTTCGATTCCCGGTGTCGGAAAACAATCTTTTTGCCTTTTTTTTTTCAGACTGAAAAAGAAAGAGAGGCCCCCTTTGGCCATTGGTCAGGTCTTTCTAAGCCGTTGACGACCTGGATCTGGACGTCAAGTAACGAGATACACTCTCGTACCAGGCTGGTATAGAGGCCAGCGATATTTTTTTTTGATCTAATGGGATGCAGTGGTTGAGTGGGAGGTATGCATCTCTTCCCTGCCTCGGATGTTTGGATCTTTGACCCAATACGAAGCTGGGCCTTGGAGATGCTCACTACATCTTGTATCAGCATGTTGTACAGATATTCTGTAATATATACTCTTCACTACCTTGTATAGCCCCCTCAGCATGGGTTTCGTACTATGAATACAGCTTGATGTCCAAATAATCGCGAGGTTACCTTCACTGTCCCAGATCTCGCCTTTCGTGACAGATATGCAAAAGATGAATTCTTGACACTGAAAATGTCAGCGTGCGCGATGCGGAGATTCCAACTTGGAGAACTGAATGTCTCATGTTCTAGGTTAATATTGAGTGGCAAGACTCGACACATGATATGCAAGGAAAGTCTCCTTGCGCTGCAAGAAGATCACTCTTGTACGCAACTCGTTTGCTGCATCCAGTATCTCGAGAAACAGAGGAGCTTGCGCAATAGTGAGATACCTAGTTACCCTACAGTCATGACGGACATCTACACCATACACTTAACTACAGATCGCGAATCGACAATTAGGAGCTTCCGGAACCGTCCAGCAACGACATGGCCATCGTTTGGTTCATAGAATACCCTGCTATCAGCTCGTGTTTGCGAGCCGTGACAGGGTACCCGAGCCCATGTCAAGCTTTAGCGTCAGTGAAGAGGCACACATGGTCGAAGTGCCGAAGTTGGGGAACGTTCTTTCTTGTAAGGTGACCGAGCTTCCAAGAGCACCCTATGGAAACCATAGATCTTGTGAATAAACTTGGTTCTGTCTGAGTTATGCTTCACAAAAGGCACCTACAAGGTTTTTACTGCAAACTGTGTTAAGACACTTGCATGACGAAAAGCCGTACATATCAGAAAAGGACTGCATTGGTATAGTGTACAAGAAGCTGGCGGAATCCACACACCGACTCTAAGTTGCAAGTAACGCCCGCTATGCAATTTTAACATGCTGAACCCTCAAGAGTTTGTAATATTACCAAAGCGATGTCGAGAGCAAGCATCATCGGAAGTAATACTAGAAAGAAAACGCACCCCAAAACAAAGTGCGCTGTGAGATCCAGCTCAACGCCTGCCACCACTGCGACCTCCCCTGATCTGCTTCATGATATCCACATTGCTCGAACGGCTCCGTGCGTTCTCGTTGAACACAACGTTGCTCTTGGGCGCGATGGTATACGTAGTGGGACCAGACTCCATGCGGGCGCGCTGGAAGGCCTTGGGAGCTTCGAGCTGCTTCTTGCGGTTGGCTGCAATGGCCGCAGCTTGGCTGCTGGCAGCGGACCTGTCGCCAGTTTTCATTTGACTAGAAATTATCAGCATGCGTACTCAAGTATGCAAAAGTAAATCATACCTTGGATCGTAATCGGCCTGGGCAAACTCCTTTTTGCGGTAGTCGTCTGTCCGCCTAAGGATAGGACGCGTCCAGTCTGTAAAGAGGCGCTCGGCTTGTCGCTTGATGGTCAACTCGGGCTTCTTGCTCTTGATGTAGAACATGATGACTTTGCCAATGCCAGATGCAACAAGTGTGTCCTTGTTGACAGGCAACTTCGCCAACGAAGCCATGAGATCCTTCTGGATGTCGTACGCAGGAAGACTACCATCGCTGAGGGGCTCCAGGAAGAAGCGCACCGACTCGAGCAGGTTCACCTCAGGGTCCACGATAGTATCCCTTAATGTGTTCTTGTTCAGCAGGGCTGTCACCTCAGGCAGAAGTTTGAGCTTGTGTCGCGCGGGCTCGTTGCGCTTTCGGCCTTCGTTGTCGGCTTCGGCAGCTGCTGCCATACGGCGGCGCATCTCCTCAATCTCCTGGTCGGCCATTTGTTCGAGGTCAATGCCATCCTTCTTGCGGCGGCGATTTGAGCTGGTGCTGACAATGCTGTCTATCTGGGCATTGAGCTGCTTCTTTCGTCCTACAATCACGGTCAGTTTGGCAACCTGAGTCTGGGCATCAAATTACGCACGCTCTTCTGGAGTGAGATGCTCGTCTGGATCGCCATCTGGGCTTGCGCCGCGGACTCTGCCTGCCTTCTTGGACCGCTTGCTACGCCTGTCGCCTTCAGGAATATCGCCATCATCGTCGCCGTCCTTGTTCTTCTTCCGGCGTGGCTTCTCGGCTCTCTTTTTCTTCTTCTTTGGCTCTTCGCCCTCTCCCGCGGTGCGCTTCCGCTTGTGTACACCAATCTGCTTGACGTTGTCTTCGTCAATAGCCTGCGCCGGACGCTCATCGATAGCGACGTTGTTGATATCGAAGTCACCAAACTGCTCGTCCATTTGATCGTCATCCAGCGCCTCGGAAAGGACCGACTCATTGTCTGACAAGCCGGCCTCGATGTCGTCCTGGTCAGGCATCTCGCCAGGCCGGTCCTCTGTCACCTCCATATCTTGGTCTGGATCACCGATGGGTGGGTTTGGAGTAGCATTCTCCTCGTCAATCTCGGGGCGCAGAGGATCGGCTGGGTCGTCGCCAGCCTGTGGAAGCGGCGACTTGGAATGCGACCGGGTGAACTCGACGTCCTCCATAGTGACAATTCCGGCCTGTTCCGTTGGGATGAGGGTATCGATGGATAGGCGCTGAGGATATGGAGTCGCTCGACGGTGGCTGGTCGCAGTAAAGGTGGACGAGGGCAGAGGGCGATCGCGAGATAGTGAAAGCAAAGTTCCAGGGAGCGCGACTGCCATGACGCGCGGTGATACGATTTGCCGTGGCCGGGCTTGGCAGTCGCAACCGCTCCCCGGCTTGTTCGCGACCTGCTGTCAAAGACCGCAGCCGCTCCACCTTTGTTCGACCACTCACCCGCCTGACCACCATCCTCAGGCCCCCACCACCACGACACTTTGACGAGTCTTTGCGACGAGTTTTGCTACAGAGGCTGACTGCCGCTGCCTTTCTGCTTTTCAACTGACGAGCTCCAACACAGACGGCACCTTGCATAGGCTCCGGCACTGTCGCGGCGCCTGCGAGTGACTCTAGGTCTCTACTGCGACACGTCTGCAACCGCGCGTTGCCGCCTCACTGTTGGCTTGAAGGAGGAAGGGCATACAGACAGAAGGAGGATTGCAGTAGCTGGAGGAGAGCGAGTTTGTTACTGCCTAGCTGTACCGGCGCAATCTTCACACTGCGTCATTTGGCGCGGCCATAGCTAGTATCCAACACAAGCACTGTCATTACGTGTGTTCGTCGAGAAGCGAGGAAGCATATCGTCTATTGTTCATCTGGCATCGACATCGTCAGCATTGCGACTTCCCGACCGCAAAGCCAGCCGCTCACTCTGCCCCTTGCGCGCAAGTTTCCCTTCTTCTTCTAACAAAGCACATATCCATTCTTGTCTAACCCCAGTTCTTGCCCATCATGTCTCTGCCAGCTGCTGAAGTGGCTGCCGACTTTCGGGATGCCTTGCAAGATTTGAGGATGAACAGCAGACCTGAGATTAGCAATCTAACCCTCATCGCCAAGGAAAACACAGAATACGCGGAAGCTATATCCAATGAGCTTCAGAAGCATATCCAATCGGTAAGTCCTGGATACTGGCAGACTAACAATTGCATCAGTCCACAAGCACTCACTTTATCCGCCCATGACTGACATGTGTAGACACGCCCTGAATGGAAACTCCCAGCCCTCTATGTTCTTGATTCGATTGTCAAGAATGTCGGCACCCCATACACTGTCTACATCGGTCGCAACCTTTATAGAACCTTCATGGACGCCTATCTCGTCATGGACCAGAACACTCGCAAGAACATGGAAGGCCTTTTGAAGACGTGGAAGATGCCTGTGCCCGAGTCCATGGACCCACGTCCTGTATTCCAGGCCGACGTGACGCAGGATATTGAGAATGCACTGGCTAAGTTCCGCGCAGCTCAGCAGCAGATTCGACCACAGCACGCGCTTCCACCTCGTCCTCCGTCGCTCAACGTCGCTTGGAGAGGTACGTCAACGCCGCCTCAAACTGGCCCGCGTTATGCTGCTCCTAACGACCCACGTGCTCGACCAGTAAGTCTATATTATTATTGTCTGCAAACAACTGCTAACATTTAGTCCAGACACAACCTCCGACTCCTCAGTATGGGCCACCATCTCACACAGCCACACCACCTACATACCAACAGCCTCAGCAACACGCTCAGCCCATGTCATCGGTTGACCTTGCTGACTTGAAGGTGGAAGTAACTCAGCTCATCAGTGCAACACAGAACATGTTCGCACACAACCCAGCTGATGCTGCTCTACGCACAAAGTTGTCCGCACTGTTGTCCTTGAAGCAAATCCTAGATACACAGACATTACCCCCTCAGCAATTAGAGGCTGTACGCCAACAAGTTCGAGCATTGGCACCTCCACCAGCGCCAACACCGACATTTGCTCCTTCTACGCCAGTATATCCGCCACAACAAGCAATGCCTCCAGGTTATCCGCCCAACTTTTCTCCGATGGGTGCACCTCCGAGCAGTGCTCCACCAAACGTCGCGCAACTTCTTGCAGGCTTCCGACCACCGCAGCAATCAACCCCGCAACCTGCCTCAACTCCTAATCCACCCGCTTTGAATTTGGCGGAACTACTCAAACGCGTATCTTCCCCAGCACAATCGAACTCAGTACCCGCCCCAGCTCCGTTTCAAATGCCCTTCCAAGGCTTCCCACCACCAGTCTCGACTCCAGTGCCAGCACCTCAGGCTCCCCCACCGACCCAATCCGCGACGCCCACTGCCAACCTTGCGGCATTGCTTGCACAATTCAGCAAACCTGGTGCGGCACCACCCTCAATGCCACCTACGCCCGTACAAAGTACCCCCCTTCCTCAATTACCACCTCAACCCCCAGCTGCTGCCCCTGCTCTAGGGTCGGCCGAATGGCTCCTAAAAGCTTTAAGTGGTGTGCCTGGTGGCATGCCTGCGAACTCAACTCCAGTTGCGTCTCAGCCGACCACGCAACAGGCACCAGCGCCTATTAGTTTGACGGACCAGATCGAGCTTACCACTGCGTCGATGAAGAAACCTCGTCTACATCTCATATCACGCCTCTACGAAGCCAAGCCCAACATCTGCGCCACATGTGGCCGTCGCTTTGAGAGCACACCCGAAGGCAAAGAGAAAAAGGCACGTCACATGGACTGGCACTTCAAGGTCAAGGATCCTGATGCTGGTAAGCGAGGTGTACACCGCAGTTGGTATATTCCTGAGAAGGAATGGATCGAGTACCGTGAAGTCGATGAGACTTCTCCGAACCACTCCAACGATGCTTCTTCCGGTAATGGTGCCGCTAAACCAAAGAAGCAGGCCAAAGATCGGTATGTGAGCGTACCACAAGACGTCACACTACAGCAGGCGCCATGCCCCATTTGTCAGGACAAGTTCGAGACGCAGTGGAACGTAGAGGCCAATGACTTTGTATGGATGGATGCTGTGAGTGTAGGTGGTAAAATATACCATGCTACTTGTTTTGAGGAGGTATATGGCAAGGGTGTTGGTATAGAGACACCAGGCACACCGGATTCAGTTCTCGGAAAGAGAAAGGCTGACATTGGCGCCAATGGCGACGGAAAGAAGGTTAGGGCCTATTGAAACAGGCTTCAACTTTCATACGATGGTTTTTCCTCTTCTTTTCCAAGAAACGCGGTGATCGTGAGCTTTTGCATGCATAGCGTGGCGTTATAGGGCTCATCACACCCTTCTTGTATATTTTGGCACCGCTATATAATGATGAGGGCCTGCATATAAGCCGTATCAATGATGGTTATTAGCGAATCCACTTTCAGGCCACCAGTTGTATTAATGTAAATATGTTTGAAGAAAAAGATCATCGTCTTCGCATGTGTGTTCATGAACAGTGAGGTGATTGGGAATCAGTGTTTTCATTTGTATGCACATAGACACCACTTTCCTTGTGGCACATGTATGTACAAGTCCGCAATGGAGCTCTCTACACCCACTCCTTTGGCTTTTTGAGCACCTCAAGCAACCGCTCTTCCCTGCTACCCTTTGCAGGCTCGTGCATGTACTGCCACCTCGCTGTGAGCGGTAGACTCATCAGAATACTCTCCACTCGGGCACCAGGCGTGTTCAAACCAAACGCTGTCCCGCGGTCGTGCACAAGGTTGAACTCTACATATCGTCCTCTGCGGATCTGCTGCCACTGCTTCATCTCATCTGTGTATGGCATGTCCTTCCGTCTGTTGATGATGGGCAAGTAGGAAGGCAGGAAGGCAGACAAACAATCTTGAACGAAGGAGAAGAGTTGTTCCTGGTCCTTCTCCGTCTCATCCAAGTCGTCGAAGAAGATGCCACCTACACCTCGTGTCTCACCTCGGTGCTTGTTGCTGAAGTACTCATCGCACCACTTTTTGAATCGTGGGTAGTATGCCTTATCGTGCTTATCGCAAGCTTGTTTGATAGCGCCGTGAAAGTGTATAGCGTCTTCGTCGTAGAGGTAGGAGGGTGTGAGGTCGCAGCCACCGCCGTACCACCATGCGTTTGTGTTTCCGGTCTCGTCGGCAGTCTCGAAGTATCGGTAGTTGAGGTGTACGGTCGGTGCGTTGGGGTTGTGAGGGTGAAGGACCATGGACAGGCCAGCGGCGAAGAACTCGAGCGAATCGACATTGGGGTCAAGGGCTTTGTGGTTGACGCGCATCTTCTGTATGGCCGCTTTTGGTAGGCGGCCGTATACGACGGATGTGTTAACGCCTCCCTTCTCGAAGACGTTGCCGTCCTGTAGGATGCAGGTAATTCCACCACCACCTTCTGGCCGTTGCCATGTGTCGATCTTGAACTTGGTACCATCTACCTTTTCCAGTTCAGCTACAATTTCCTTCTGGTGTTGCTTTATGAACTGTTCCATTCGCAGGCGCATCGGTGACTGCTCGGAGACGCCATTCTCGCGCTTGAGGAGGGCATCCTTCTCGGCGATAGAAGGTGCTTCGGTTTTGATTGTGTCGTCCGTCCACTGTGACATGGTCAATAAAGTTTGCAACACAAGGATATCACTGGTCTTGATGTACCATGGAATAGATCAGAGCCGCAATGAAGGGTACAAATAGCAACCGTATCCTGTTCGGCCATTTGCTCGGTGGAGGATTACGCCATTCTTCCAGAGGGTCCGGTTTCTCCGGCTTCTTGCCTGAGGGTAAGTCTAGCCGGCGACGTGGAGTACAGTGAAATTGCCTGTTGCGGATGTGATATGGGCGCAGAGTTCGTTGCGGCGCATAGTTGTGGGGAAGCTCGAGAGCTCTTGAGATGCGGAACGAGGATCGGAATGGACGCATGGCGGACAGGTGGGGTATG
>Ga0265797_10006931_pt1 | contig 15766 bp, 16 predicted proteins | sample P2T30metagenome_FD_192433 | JGI IMG/M metagenome (GOLD analysis project Ga0265797, IMG submission 192433) | Plant litter microbial communities from East Loma Ridge, Irvine, California - P2 T30 | ecosystem: Environmental > Terrestrial > Plant litter > Unclassified | place: USA: California... | reverse complement strand
GCGGATTCAGACGCGTGACCGGTCGCGGCTGTGCACGCAGCTCTAGAGATTCTGGCGATTCCTTCGGTGGCAATGAGGGGGAGGAGTTCTTGATCTCGTCACTCATGGCTCAGTCCCTCCGTGCGACCCCATCGGTGCGCTCAATACGCACGATGTCGCCTTTGTCTGCACCCAGCCTGAGCTCGGCCGCACCAAACAGCCGATCCACGATGTAATACGGGGAGCGGAAACGGTAGTTAACCAACTGTCCATCGCCCGCCGCGCCGATCACGAATAACGGTGGCAGATCGGTGTTGGAAATCGCTGTTGGAAACTGGATGTACACCTTGCTGCCGTCATCGAATGCGCGCAGCGGTTTCCACGCGGGGTTATCACCGCTGATTGCATAGCGAAAGCGCAGACGCTCCAAGGCAAGACCAGTATCTAGGGGCTCGGCTACCTTGGCATCGGCGGCGCGACGTTGCAGAGCCAGCATCTGGTCTTTTGGGTAGTCCCAGGATACTGATGCCATCCACGCCTGTTCGGTCGATGTCAGCTCGATCAAGTACGTGCGCCGGGTTGTGGTGATCACCAGGTTGGTCTTCAGGCCGACGCGGGTCGGCTTGATCAACACGTTGACGCGTTGGCTATCGCCCTGACCGGTTGCGGTGTCGCCCAGAATCCAGCGCACAGTATCGCCGGCGGCCACGGTTACCAGCTCTTCACCGGCCTGCAAGTTGATCGCGGTCACCCGGCCGGGGCTGGTATACACCTGGTACAGCGCGCCGTCCGAGTAAGGCCAGACTTGGACGGCGTTGATGTAGCCTTCCAGGCTAGGCGCTACTCGAGCGTCCCGGTTGGCGCGCGAGACCCGCGTTTTTTCATCGAGTGGCTCGTTCGCAGTCTTGCCTTTGCCAGATTCGGGCAGCGGCTTGAGTTGCGCCGGTAACGCCAGGGTTTTGGGCACTTCGACGACCTCAACAGGCTTTGGCGGATCGGGTATCCGCTTCGCCTCGACGGGCTCGTCCAGAGCAATCCTAGGTGGCTTCGAATGGCCTGCGCAGGCCGATAGGAGCGTCACCATCAGGGTTGTCAGGCAGAGGCTCGACATCATTTTCATGGTTTCTTAACTCCTTCTGAAGTATCCAGTTCTCGGCTCCAGGACAAACCGTTCACATAGATCCCCAAGGGGTTACGCCGAAGCTTTTCCTCCGTACGGGGACGTTGCAGCACCAGTGAGATCATTGCCGTCCAGCGCTCCTGTCCGGCCGCTGCTCCATTGACGAAGCGGCGCTCGACCCAGCGCACCTGAAACGTTTCGTCACTGGCCCGCACGACGCTGGTTACCTCAACGGTCACCGACTCCTTACCAACCCGCGTGAACGGGTCGTTGCTTCGTGCATGGTCGTTGAGGGTCGCTGCGCCACGGTCGGTGGTGAAGTGATACGCCTGCAGCCAGTTTTGCCGCACGACAACCGGATCAATGGAAAGGGAGCGCACCAGCTCGATGAACCGCGCTAGGTGATGGGCAATCTGCGCATCCTGGGGCTGGTAGGGACTGATGGCTTCGCCGACCGCACGCACCTGACCGAGACTGTCGACTTCCACCACGTAGGGCGTCACCCTCGACTGGAGAGAGAGCCAGACCAGGCCCGAGGCCATCACCAAGGACAGGCTCAGGCTGCCGAATGCCATGAGCCGCCAATTACGAGCCTGTACCAGGCTGCTACCGATGCGCAGATCCCAGGCCTGTCCGGCTTTTTGGTAGGGGGTTTCGGGTATTGGCGTGTCGCCGTAGCGCACCCCGGGACGTTTGAGTCGCATCCGTGTCCTCCTTCACGAATTCGATGGGTCGCGTACAGACGGACCCGATGATGAACCACCGCCATCGCCGCCACGCAGGGTGTGGGCAACGGTGTTGGTTGCCTGAGAAAGCTGCTGCCGGCGCTGCAGGCGCCTGGCCCAGTCAGGTTGCTGAGCGGATGCTGCCGATGCACCAGAACCAGCGTTCAGGTGCGCAGCCGATGATGTCGGGGTGGCCCCTGCCAACGAATTTGAGGCACCCATGGCCAGGCGACCTGCGCCCGACGTCATTCGAGCGCCTGCCATGACAGCGCCGCCGACACCGGACGCCACTGCCGCCGCGCCTGCTGCCATTCCTGCGGCACCGAGTGCGGTTCCTGCTGCCGACCCTGCACCCAGCTGCGGCGCACCGGAGACCAGCCCATTGGCAATCCCAGGTCCGAAAATACCCAGGCCGAGCAACGCCAGCGAAGCGAGCATGATCACCAACGCGTTGTCGATCGAGGGTTTGTCTGGCACGGTCTGAAATTCTGCGAACAGGCCGGTGCCGATACCGACAATCACTGCCAACACGAGAACCTTGATGCCGGAGGCTACGACGTTGCCGAGCACCTTTTCGGCAAGAAAAGCCGTCTTGTTCCACAAGGCGAACGGCACGAGAACAAAGCCGGCGAGGGTGGTCAGCTTGAATTCGACCAGCGTCACGAACAGCTGAATGGCAAGAAAGAAGAAGCTGACGATGACCACAAGCCATGCCAGGAACAGCACCATAATGCTGTCAAGATTGCCGAACACCTCCGGGAAGCCACTCAATCGGCTGATCTCCTCAAGCATCGGCCGTCCGGCTTCAACTCCAATCTCTGCCAGGCGCCCCGGTTGCAGGAATTCACTGTGGGTCAGCGCAGAACCTGAGGCGAGAAGGCCCAGCCCCGCAAAGGAGTTGAATACGATTTTTGCCAGCGCATTGAAGTTACCGATGATGAACGCGAAGGCGCCGACATAGAGCGTCTTGCGGATCAACTTGGCGGTAACGTCTTCCCCACCCATGGCCCAGAACAGCCCGGCTAGGGTCATGTCGATCACCACGAGCGTGAGGGTCAGAAATGCCACCTCACCACCGAGCAGGCCAAAGCCGGAATCGATGTACAGAGCGAATACATCGAGAAACCGGTCGATCACGCTGACGTCGTTCATGGCACGGCCTCATCGAAACTCGCGGGTATGTCAGGCAACTCGCTTACATCAAGGAACTCGCCATCGGGAGCACAGCCGCAGTAAAAACGGTCCACGAGATCGTCTGGCGGTGCGGCCGAAGACGGGTTGTCCTTACACGCCGTTAACGCAACCAGACACAGCAGTAGCGTTGGGGTTTTCATGACGCCGCTCGCTATCGGTAGAACTGGACGGGGTGAGGGGTATAAGGCGTGCCGCTTCCCATGAACCGGCGACGCAGCTCACGCGCCTTCTCCGCCGCCGCAGCCTGACGAGCGAGCTCGGTGGCAACTGCCCTGTTCTGCGTGATCTGCAGCTGCTGAGACTGGATGGACTGCTTGGCCTGCAGGGCTAGAAGCTGGTTGGTTGCCTGAGTAGCTTGCAGTGCGCCTTCGGCGGACTGGCTCTGATGCAGGAGGTTGGCGAGTGTAGTTTCGTCCTGTCTGAGGTTTTGCCGCACCTGCGCCTGAACGCGCATCGCGGTCTGCAGGCTGTCGAGCCCCTTTTTCCAGCGTTCTCGCGCTTCGAGGGCTAGTGCCTCGTTGGTGGTATTGCCCGAGTATTGGTCTGGGTAGAGGCGCGTGAACTCCTGATCCAGGCGCTCCAGTTCATAGGCCAGCCCCTGTGCCTGGCCGATCAGACGTTCTGTGTTGGCCAGACTCGTATGCAATTGATCCACCGCGTTGTAATCGAGACGCGATAGGTGGCGGGCCTGGTTCATCAGCATCTGGGACTGGTTCTGCAACTGGCTGACCTGGTTGTTGATCATCTCCAGTGTGCGCACCGCTGTGAGTGCGTTCTGCACCAGGTTGGTCGGGTCGACCACGGTCATGGCATGGCTCGACAGTGAGGCGAGCAGGGCAGTCACCAGCAACGCGGCGGGTGGACAGCAGCGGGTCAGGCGTCTCATGTGCATTACTCCGTGTTTGCATGGCAATGATGAGCGAGCAGGTCGCCGGCCCAGTCCAGGCCGCAATGCCGGAGCCACGCTTCAGCGAAATCTGAAGACTTAGCGTCCTGCTGGATCCGGTCCATTTCACGTTGTTGTGCGGGGCTGGAGGAGGTTGCGAAGGCCAGTGCCACGGGCCCCAGATCCAGATCGAACAGGCGATTGCCCAAGCGGGACTGGTAGTAGTAGTCACGCTTGGGGGTTGCCTCGGCGACGATATCGATCTGCCGCTCGTTGAGGCCGAAACCCTGGTAGATGGTGCGTACCTGAGGCTCACGAGCCTGGGGATTCGGCAGAAAGATTCGGCTGGCGCAGCTCTCGATGATCGCGGTCGCGATAGTGGAGTCCTTGATGTCAGCGAGCGACTGAGTCGCGAAGATCACCGAGACATTTTTTTTGCGTAGGGTTTTGAGCCACTCGCGAATACGTGCGGCGAACAGGGGGTCGTCGAGAAACAGCCAGGCTTCGTCGAGAATCAGCAGCGTCGGCGAGCCATCGAACCGTTGCTCGAACCGCTTGAATAGGTAGCTCAGCACCGCGGCCACTGCCGTCTTGCTGTGCATCAGTTCCTCCATCTCGAAACACTGCACATCTGCGCCGCCGAGACGATCGCTATCGGCGTCCAGTAGCTGCCCGTATGCTCCGCCGAGCACGTAGGGCTGCAGCGCCTGGCGCAGACTGCTGTCCTGCAACAATACGGACAGACCTGTCAGGGTGCGTTGGGCTTGGGGTGCACCGGCCAGGCTGTCAAGTGCCGTCCAGAGCGCTGACTTTTGCTCCGGATTGATAGCGATGCCTTCTTTGAGAAGGCATGCCGCGAGCCAGTCGGATGCCCAGGCCCGATGTCCGGCCTGATCGATACGTGCCAACGGCTGGAAGGCCAGGCCCGCATCATTGTTTAGCTCGTAGTGTTCACCTCCCATCCCCAGCACGGTCGCCCGCAGCGAGCGGCCCATATCGAATAGCAAGAGTTGTGAGCCTGGGTAGCGCCGAAACTGTAGGGCGAGTGTCGCCAATAACACCGATTTCCCCATTCCAGTGGGACCCACGATCAAGGTATGGCCCACGTCACCGACGTGATGAACCAACCTGAAGGGCGTCGCCCCGTCGGTGCGAGTGATCACCAGTGGCGGACCACTCAGATGTTCGTTGCGCACCGGCCCAGCCCAGACCGCCGAGACCGGCAGCAGGTGCGCCAGATTCAGCGTCGAGATCAGCGCTTGCCGGACATTGGCGTAAGCGTGGCCGGGCACCGATGACAGCCAGGCCTCAACCGAGTTGAGACTCTCTGCGATGGTTACGAAGCCCCGACCTTGAATCACTCGTTCGACCAAGCGAAGTTTCTGGTCCGCGGTATTAGAGTCTTTGTCCATTACCGTGATGGTGGTTGTGATGTAGCCGAACGCGGCGTGATCTTCCCCAAGCTCTTGCAAGGCTGCGTCAGCATCTCGTGCCTTGTTGGCCGCGTCGTTGTCGACGAGTGGGCTCTCCTGCTGAAAGATGGCTTCACGCAGCAGCGCCAAGACACCTTTACGCTTGGCGAACCACTGTCGACGCAGGCGAATAAGCTCCTTTTCGGCTTCATCTTTTTCCAGGCAGATGAAGCGGGTCGCCCAGCGATAGGCGAAACCGAGGCGGTTGAGGTCATCGAGCACCCCGGGGCAGGTCGAGGAGGGAAAACCGCGCACCGATAGCACACGTAGATGCTGACTGCCCAATTGCGGTTTAAGGCCTGTGGTCAGGGGGCTATCGGACAGTAGCGCATCAAGATGAAAAGGGACCTCGGGAACCGCGAGTCGCTGGCGATGGGTGGAGATGGTCATGTGCAGGTAGGTCAGTGTTTGGCTGTCATCGAGCCAGGCAAGCTCTGGCATCACCCCGTCCAGTAGATCGAAGAAACGATCACTCTCCGCGATGAACGCTGCCATCTGTTCGCGCCAGTCGACTCGCTGAGGCGTCTGCCGCTCGAATAGCCAGCCAGCAGCACGCGAGTGCGTTTCCTCCGGCGGTAGGTAAAGCAATGTCAGGTGATAGGCGCTTTCGAAGTGGCTGCCTTGCGCTTCGAATGCTGCTCGGCGCTCATGGTCGACCAGCCAGGACAAGGCATCGGGAAATGCGCTGCGGGGGTAATCGCTTGCCGCGAGGCGCTCCGCCTCGACGAACAGCGCCCAGCCTGATCCAAGCCGGCGCAATGCATTGTTCAGGCGCGCCGAAAGCGCCACCAGCTCACCTTGTGTGGCGCTGTCCGTGTCAGGTCCACGAAAGCGCAGGGTGCGCTGGAACGATCCGTCCTTGTTCAACACGACGCCCGTCGCGACCAATCCTGTCCACGGTAGCCAGTCCGCAAGTTGGGCGGGGCGGCGCTGGTATTCGGAAAGATTCATCATCGTTTTGCACTCACACGTCCAGCAACGCGGACTGCTTGATGTGCCGTGCGAAGACCGGCAGGAACTGGGGATCCAGGCGCGCGCCCCAAACGGCAAGCGAATGGCTGACGATCCACAGGACCACGCCAGGGATCCACAGCTGCAGACCCAGGCCGACCACTGCGGCGAGTGTGCCATTGAGGATCGCGACGTTGCGGGGCGCGCCGCCGAGCAGGATGGGCTCGCTCAGCGATCGGTGTAGCGGCACTTCAAATCCGGAGATAAATTCGCGATCTCCATTCATACCGTTGCGCCCCCTGCAAAGCTGAAGAAACTGAGGAAGAATGACGAGGCCGCGAACGCGATGGAGAGGCCGAAAACGATCTGGATCAGCTTGCGAAACCCGCCGCTGGTGTCACCGAACGCAAGGGCCAATCCCGTGGCGATGATGATGATCACTGCGATGATTCGCGCAACGGGACCTTGTACGGAGTCAAGGATTGATTGCAGCGGCCCCTCCCACGGCATGCCTGACCCGGCAGCAAGCGCTGATGCTGGCAGGCTGAGATAGACCACGGTTCCCAACAACAAGGCGTTAAAGGTGCCCTGGCGAGCATGAGCGAAGAGACGTGTCATGACCGTTCTCCCTGGGTATCACGGGTACGAAGTAGGGTGTCGATGGAGGCGAGCTGATAACCGTGGCTGTCGTGCCCCATAACACGGGCGATCTGCTGGACATGCCGGCTTCGCCCGCGGCCGGACAGAAAAACAACCAAGTTCACCGCCTCGGCGATCAGAGCGCGCGGCGCGGTGAGCGCCACCTCGAGAATCAGCTGTTCCAGGCGAAGCAGGGCACCTTGTGCGGAGCCCGCATGGATGGTGGCGATACCGCCCGGGTGGCCGGTGCCCCAGGCCTTTATCAGATCCAGCGCCTCACCGCCGCGCACCTCTCCTACCACGATCCGGTCAGGCCGCAAGCGCAGCGTGCTACGCACCAGATCCGCCATGGAAACCAAGCCTGGTTTTGTTCGCAGCGCAACTTGGTCATGGACTGGGCACTGCAGCTCGATGGTGTCTTCAAGCACCAGGACGCGATCATTGGTGCTGACGACCTCCTCGAGCAAAGCGTTGGCCAGCGTTGTCTTGCCGGTGCCCGTGCCGCCTGCAACCAGGATATTTTGCCGATCGCGAACGGCAGCCCGCAGGTACTGCGCCTGGTTGCAAGTGAGTATGCCGTCAGCCACGTATTGACCCAATGAGATGACGCCGCTGGACCGTTTGCGCAGGGCAAAGGTCGGCGCGCTTGCCACCGGGGGCAGGACACCTTCAAATCGCTCACCAGTCTCTGGCAGTTCCGCGCTGAGCAATGGCTTGCCGCTGTGCGCTTCTGCACCAACGTGCGCAGCCACCAGACGAATGATTCGTTCGCCATCAGCTGGGAGCATCGTGCCCACACGGACGCGCCCGGACGTGAGCCGATCAGACCAGAGCGAACCGTCTGGATTGAGCATCACTTCGACCACGTCAGGGTCGTCCAGAGCGGCTGCGATCAGCGGCCCCATTGCGGTACGCAGCATTCGGGTGCGGCGATCCAGTGACGTTTCAGCGGCAGCCGCTACGGAGAAGGCGGCGCTAGTCATTGATGGTCACCGCCATGGTGATGAATGTTCTGAGGCTCAGCCGCTTGCAGGTCTGTAACCAGGCTGCGGCCTCGCTGAAGGTGACGGCCCAATTGATCTACGAACTGAGCGAAGCGCAGCTTGCCCTGTGCACGCGCTGCGTCCTGGTGAGCTTCGGGCACCGGTGTGCTGACTGTCAGGTAGTAGCGGATGTAGAGGGCGACAGTTTCAACGAGAATGTTCTGATCGCGTTCCAGGCGTTCGAATTGTCGTGACAGACGATCCAGGCGCTTGGTGATAGCCGTATCGCGCTGCTCGCCGGACTGGGGCGCAAGCCAGGAGGCGAGGGCAGTGGCCACGATCGACGACTTGGATACGCCTTTCTTGATCGCGAGTTCATTGAGGCGTTTGGCATGCTCGGGCTGAATGAAAAGGTTCAAACGGGCGCGACTCATAAGGCAACTCCATCGTCAGGATCAAGGGCAGCCAGCCTTGCCGAACGTTGAAAGTCAGGGTCCGGCTGGAATGGGAATGCACTGGGCATTTCATCTTCGTCGATAAGGAAAAGATCACTGGAAACGTCAGCCGAAGCCTGCGGGTGGCGCGACTCGACGAGGTCGTGCTGGTAAGCCAGCTGGCTGCCTTCGATTGGCGCCAAGCGTGTCGTGTCTACGGTGGGCTGGACCCGCTGCGCCTCGTGCACCTGCAAATTGCTCCAGTCATCAGCACGAGGTGTCGGCGCGTCGGCATAGCGTCCTGGCTCAAGTTTCGGTGCTGGCAGGACGCGCGTTTGAAAGTTGGTATCGGTGAAATAGCGCAGCTTCTTGGCGCGTATAGGCGCATGGCCTGCGAGCATCACGACGGACTCGTCGGCTGGAAGCTGCATCACCTCACCAGGTGTCAGCAAAGGTCTGGCGGTTTCCTGACGAGACACCATCAAGTGGCCGAGCCAGGGGGCAAGCCGGTGGCCTGCGTAGTTGCGCTGAAGGCGCAGTTCAGTGGCTGTACCCAGGGTCTCGGAGATCCGCTTTGCGGTTCGCTCATCGTTGGTCGCGAAGGTCACCCGCACGTGGCAGTTGTCCAGAATCGAGTGGTTCTGACCGTAGGCCTTGTCGATCTGGTTGAGCGACTGAGCGATCAGGAATGCACGCAGCCCGTAGCCGGCCATGAAGGCGAGGGCTGACTCGAAGAAGTCCAGACGGCCGAGAGCCGGGAACTCGTCAAGCATGAGCAGCAGCTTGTGGCGACGCACGAGGCTGTCCTGGCCTTCAAGCGACTCGGTCAGTCGCCGTCCGATCTGATTGAGGAGCAGGCGTATGAGCGGTTTGGTGCGGCTGATATCGGATGGGGGAACGACCAGATACAGCGACACCGGGTGTTCGGCGGAAATGAGATCTGCGATCCGCCAATCGCAGCGCGACGTGACCTCAGCAACGGTGGGATCTCGATACAGACCGAGAAAGGACATCGCAGTCGACAGAACGCCCGAGCGCTCATTTTCACTCTTGTTCAGGACTTCCCGTGCTGCAGACGCCACGATTGGATGCGGCGCATCCTCGAGATGCCGAGTAACCATCATCTTGTGCAGCGTCACTTCGAACGGGCAGGCAGGGTCTGAAAGGAAGTTGGCTACGCCGCGAAGCGTCTTGTCCTGTTCTGCATAGAGCACGTGCAAGATGGCGCCGACCAGCAGCGCGTGGCTGGTTTTCTCCCAGTGATTTCGGCGCTCCAGTGCGCCCTCCGGGTCTACCAGTACGTCGGCAATGTTCTGGACATCGCGCACCTCGTGGGTACCACGACGCACTTCGAGGAGAGGGTTGTAGGCGGCTGACGCCGGGTCTGTCGGATTAAACAGCAAACAGTGCGAGAACCGTGAACGCCACCCAGCAGTCAGACTCCAGTTTTCGCCTTTGATGTCGTGGATGACCGCGGACGCAGGCCAGGAAAGCAGGGTAGGAACTACCAGCCCAACGCCTTTACCTGAACGGGTTGGGGCGAAAGCCAGGACGTGCTCAGGACCCTCATGACGCAAGTAGGCCTGTTCGAAAAGTCCGAGGAATACCCCGGCCGATCGGCTTAACCCAGCCTCTCGCACCTCATCCGCATCAGCCCAGCGGGCAGTACCGTAAGTGGTGACGTTACCGGCCTGACGCGCACGCCAGATGGCCATGGCGATGGCAACGACCAGCGCCAGCAAGCTGCTACTGGCCGCTATAACACCGCCAGTGTTGAAGATTTCCGGCGCGTATGCATCAAAGAAAAACCACCACTCCAGTAATCGCCATGGATGGTAGACGGGGTTGTCACCCAGTTCGAACCATGCCGATCCCAGGCGTGGCTGGTGACCCAGTTGGGAGGCCGTCCACTGGGTTGCGATCCACAACCCCGAAAGGGTGATGCCCAAAACTATTAGTACCTGGCCGTACAGTACCGTCGTGCCTCGCATTGCCAAACCTCATCTCCTTTGCGATACCACGGCACCTAAGGGTGCCGTGGGCGTGAGATTCGGTGCTATGAGGGGCAGGGTCAAAGACCGTTTCGGGGACGATTGTGAGCGTAACGGAAAGATTGGAAACTGACGTCGCGAGGCCGCTCTGGTCAGTGCGTGGAGCCTTGTATTTCTAGGCAGTCAGGCGGTTTATCAAAGCTACGTTTCGTTGCAGCAAAGGAAGGCAGCTACCGGCCAGAAGCGGACGGTGACCGCATATTGAAAGGCGAGCTGGAAAGTCGAATGCTCGAAGTCTAATTGGTATGCAGGGCGTGCGAGCAGTTGCGCACGCCCCACACACTTAAGCATTAGTCCCGAATGTGTCCCCCTCTCCATGGCTGTCAAAGGTAAAAAATCGGGAACGGGCCCGATAGTCATGCTATAGGGCAGCCTAGACTGACTCTGGTGGCAGCAAACTGCCCATGGGGGAGAACAGCTTGTAAACTGCCTCCGTGATTGGCCTGTATCAGTACAGCAACGCTACGAGCGCCGCTAGTTCAGTACGTCATCCAGCCCTTCAGGGCTGCGGTTGATCCAATCGGGAAATGCACCGGAGCACCTTTTGATGGTGCAGCACCCTGAAACGCTGCCCAAAACTCACGCTGGCTGTTTCGATAGCACAATGCGTAGGCGTTGTGCATGAGCTCGAAGGGGCTTTCGGTTAGAGTAAGTGGGAGAGGATATAGTAGAGGTCATTCGAAGCGAATTAGACTCACCGGCCGAAAGTGCCTCTCATCAACATGTGGGCTTAAAGGAGTGCGTAATGCTAAATGACTGCGTTTTTTGTCGTGAACTGCAAGGAGCCCGAGACACCAATTTTGCTCGGCTCTATCCGGAGCTCCGTAGTAGGGTCATAGCAGAAACTGAATCGTTTGTTGCATTCCCTTGTATCGGCCAGCTTGTAGAAGGGCACTTTTTAGTCGTCCCGCGAGATCATGATTGCACTTTGGCTCAGGCCCGCGGCCGAATCGTGTCTGCAGGAATCGAGCTGACAGCTTTGCTTAACTCTGCCCATGAGGCGTTAGGGCAGCGGCTTAGTGACAGCCTTCTTTTTGAACATGGTGCACTGAGCGCTAGCGATGGCGGATGCGGGATTTACCACGCGCATCTGCACGTTTTACCGAATGCAGGGTACATCAATGGCCGCAGCTTTATTGAAAGCACTAGCAGCTTCGAAAGCGTGTCATTGGAGCTGCTCTATGAGGGCATTCCTCATAAGCAACCCTATGCATTGGTGGGGAGTGCTGAACACGGTTTTACAAGCTGGAACCTCACCGAACCCCTCCCCAGCCAAACGCTTCGAAAGAAGGTCGCAGCAGCGCTAGAGATTGGCGAGTGGGATTGGCGGCAGGCTGGTCGAGAAGTATCCCTGCTGAAGTCACTGGAAGGAGTTAATCCATGACTTCCGACATGCAAGATGTCGAATCTTTGATAAAATTCGAGTATCGATTTAAAGAGAATCTGAAGCAGCATCGCGAAGATTTAGCAGACCGTAAGCACCTCATGGTTGAGTTTACGAAAAGATACTTAGGCGACGCACCAGATGAAACACAACTCGAGAGCGTAACACTCTTTCCGGTAGAACGGGCTGGTAAAAGCGGCAGCGAAGTATTTTATCTTGATGTAAGAATTAAGAGCTTGGATTACCCCAGGCGTTTCATTGCGAAATTCCAAAACATAAAAAATACAAAAAGAGAGCATGCGTCTGCATTTAAAGCAAGCACGGCTCAAATGGCAACTGCAGTAACGAAATACGAGTTACTTGATAAAGACCTTGGTATGCTGATCTGCGATCTGGCGCGGGTGGGCAATCACATAGAATTCCGCAATTTCTTTCTAAGCGATACCAGCACGCAGAGTTGTGAAAGTGCTCTTGTTTCAGCGTTCAAATTTATAGGGAAAAATCCCAATCCAACAGCTCCGGAGGAGTATCTATTTTATAGCGACTATAAAAGGTACGTGGAGCGATCTGCCATGCCGCTTGAACGCCTAAAAGCGATGCGAGATGGGCGGGTGACTAACATTGGTCTTCAGGAGGTTGCGCAAGAAATAGTTAAATATCATGATGATATTCTAGCAGCGTTCAATTTTAAGATCGTGCCGTATCTTGTTCATGGAGACTTACACGCTCGTAATCTGATGGTCAATTCTGAGGATCCTACCCGGACGGAGCTGATTGATTTTGGATGGGTGAACTACGGGCATCCGGCCAAGGATTTTGTCCTTATGGAAGCTACGCTGAAATTTATGCTGCTCCACGAATTCTTGGCTGGCTTAACAAAGAAAAATAAAATCTCGCTGCACCTTTCCGTGGCCGCCTATGAGCGGTTTGAAGATTTTCTATGTGACCACGGATTGCAACTTCCAGAGGTGGGCGATTTCAAGTGCTTCCTCCTTGATCTAGGCGAGCTTCATGAGCTTCAAAAAGATGCGCTCGTTCGTGTCTACACTTGCTTGAGAGTTGTTCGGAACTCAGCTAATGAGTTGCTGAACCAATACTGTAATGAGTATATGGAGGGCGAGCATAAATCTGCAGAGCGTCACTATTTTGTAAGTCTTTTTTTAGTCGTACTTGGGCTGAGCAGTATGTCGGAAATGGAACCGATATGGACCTTGCTTGGGCTGCAAAAGATGGGCGCCAAAATATGGAGCAACTAGAGCCAACCGTTTCTCATCTCGGTGAAATTCGCCTCCTCCAGGAGGTGATTTTGCCTGACGTGTCTGGGAATCAAAGCTCGCAAAATGACGACTGTGCGCTTCTCCAGGTTCCGCAAGGGACACTGCTGTGGTCAATGGATCCGTGCCCAACCCCTGTTGCAGACTGGTTCGGCAAAGCCTCGCCAGAGGTTTGGGGCTGCTATACCGCAGCAATAAACCTCTCTGACATTGCAGCATCAGGGGGCCGGCCGATCGGCATGCTTGTATCAATGGAAATGCCTGACGATACCGCTGTTTCTTTCGTTCGTGGTTTTCAAGCTGGGCTGATGGCTACATTGAAGGACGCAGGTGCGAAGCTACTTGGTGGAAACGTGAAGAGCGCTAAGAGATTTTCCGCTACTGGAACAATTCTTGGCGCCGCCGGTGATAGAACAGTTACCAGAAAGATTGAGAGCCCGTTTATCACCGCATATTTAGTTGGCCCGAGCGGGGCATTTTGGTCATCCGTTGTGGCAAATTTCTTCGGCGCCTCGGGTCTTTCTGCCCAGACACAGCAGTACCTGGATAACGCTCTTTGTTTTCCTCGCCCTCAGGTAGAAGCCGGCATAGCTCTTGGTCGCCTGCCATTTTCTATCGCTTGCATGGACTGTTCAGACGGACCAGCCAATGCAATGTATCAACTGTCTCAGTTGAATAAGCTGGATCTTACCCTCTTCGCAGATCCTGACTGGCCGCTATCTGAAGAGCTAATTTTGTTTCTCTCCGGGAAAGGGATTTCACTCGAAAATGCCTGCTATAGCTTCGGAGATTGGCAGCTAGCATGCCTAGTACCCGATGAGTTCTGCGTGCTCTTCGAGAGCGCTTTGAGCCATTTCTCGCTAACAAAGCTTGGTCGGGGCCGCGAAGGTACCGGCCACGTAACCGTCGAAGATGGTCGGACGTTACAGCTCAGCGGGCTGAACCAGAACTTTCAAGGTGGCTACAACTCCATCTATAAAGTTGAGGATCTGATCGAGCGGTACCTTCGACGACCCATATTTGGATAAGGTGCAAAACTGATCGCCGCTATCACATGTGTTCGCTGGTCGCGCTTTTTTTGCTGCCGGTTTCCTGAAGTCACGCCTGTTTTTTTCAAGGTCCACCGTTTGCTATTGGCCGGTAGGTGCCGGCCCAAAAAAACGTTTAGAGGGAAATAAATCAAGATTCTTCCGATCCCTTGTTTAACCGAATCTAAAGCAATCACAACTCCACACGTTGCATATTTAGATCGGGCTCAGCGGGCCAGCCTGCCTCGTAAAACGCTTGTGCCAGCACGAACATCTTGATAGGGGCTTCATCCCCGCAACTATACATAAGCTTTACCGACCACTCGTTCAGACTAAGGCCGCTATTGATCGTCAATTCATATGGCTCAATCTCTTCAAGCAGCGCTTCGGACTTGCTTCCGCCCATCCAAAGCGGTGCCTTCTTAGCTCTTAGACTATTAAGCATTTCCATCATCATTATACTAGTTTCAAATAGCTTAACTGTTCGCTTACGGGCGGGCTTTGGAGCGATATGCTTCCAATAAAGGGCGCATATATGACTATCACTGCTTTTATGAAACGGGGCCTCAACCACTCGGAAGAAAGCAGTGCCGAGTATTTTACGGACTCTTTCTTCATCTCCCGATCTAAGCGCTACGCGCAAAGAAATAAAATCGTAAACTTGCTCAGTGGTAAGCTTCTCGATCAACAAACTAAAGTATATGCTCGACATTTACCTTCACCTTTAACTAGTACAGCTACCGCGAGGGGCAGCTCACATTTACATTGGGTATAGAATTTTCACGGTACAGCTGCGAAGAATTAAATATCGCTGCGGGCGCGCGCATTATTATCAATTTCTTAGAGTTGGTATTCATATAGACTCCAATTATTAAGATTTATATGTATTGCAACGCAAGAATGGCACATAGAAGCCCATTTTGGTTTCTATTATTCTGATAATTGGATTTGCAAAAAATGCTGCCCACACTATCGGGTAAAATTGACTCCTGTCCATCCAGTTTATGGGACAGCATCACAAAAATATAAAAAGATTTTCTGCAGCCTTAACGTCCGCTTCTGGCCGATTGCGGTCTTCCGCTAAAGGCAGCTATCGGCCAGAAGCGGAGGTGCCGTCGCCCCCTGTCTGCGTCCGACTGCTCGACTAAGAAGAGACTTAGGGTACCTGCCGACTGGCACCAGGTGGTTGACCATTGATGCGCTTGAAAGCCCGACTAAAAGCTGCTTGCGATGTGTAACCCAGGCGATGCGCGAGCGAAAGAGCGCTGATCGGCTCATAGATTGGTACCTAAAAAGAACCAATCCCTAATCCCTTCGCATATTGGGTGTCTCAGCCTAGCGGCCCTGGGCGAGACGATTGCCCTAGCATCTGCAAAGATCAGCACCGATAACGGTCAGTTCTGATTTTCCTTGTTGGGAAAGCCAGCGTCGGTCTCGCTGCCAAAGAGTTCTACTGGGTAGGGGGTGTAGGACGTTCCCTTACCCATGAAGCGAATACGCTGCGCTTTGGTAACTTCGTTGCACTGAGCGTTGCCCACTCTGTCGCGGTCTCTCTTACAGAGTTGGTTGAGCTACTCGAGGCGCTCATGGTTTTCCGCAAGCACTTCCGCCGACTCAAATGGTATTGGCTTGTCGCATGCGCTCAA
>Ga0265797_10006930_pt1 | contig 15767 bp, 17 predicted proteins | sample P2T30metagenome_FD_192433 | JGI IMG/M metagenome (GOLD analysis project Ga0265797, IMG submission 192433) | Plant litter microbial communities from East Loma Ridge, Irvine, California - P2 T30 | ecosystem: Environmental > Terrestrial > Plant litter > Unclassified | place: USA: California... | reverse complement strand
CTTCATCGCCCTCTCTGGTGTTGCCGTGCTCAATGGCCTGGTGATGGTCAGCGCGATCGACGACCTGGCAACGCACATGCCTTGGGAACGGGCGGTGCGCGAAGGCGCGGTGCGGCGCCTGCGACCTGTGCTCATGACGGCGCTGGTGGCCTCGCTGGGCTTCGTGCCGATGGCGCTCGCCACCGGCGCCGGCGCCGAGGTTCAACGCCCGCTGGCAACGGTGGTCATCGGCGGCCTGGTGTCCGCGACCCTGCTCACTTTGTTCGTGCTGCCGGCATTGTGCGCGCGTTTCGCCCGTCCCGGACGTCCAGCGGCGGTAGGCACCGGCCCGCTCGATCCGGTGCCGAAAGCCAAGCAGTAGGAATCGCGCCTCCGGCAAGACCCGGAGGCGCTACCGGATCAGTCTCACCTTCCTGACCAGACGATCAAGGGGGCGCACATTAGCTTGCCGTCGCGTCTTGCTTGGGTATCTCGCGGACTGCGTCCGTGCCGAGCACGTGGAGGATGGCGCACGACCGCGTGCTATCCACTGCGACGCAGCAGCTCCGCAGCCCCTTGAGCTGTTTTTCCAGGGCGGACAAGGCCGCGATGCGCTCCGCCACATGTGCGATGTGCTTTTCAAGCAATTCGTTGACACCGAGGCAGTCCTGCTCGGGATGCTCGCGCAGATCGAGCAGCACCCTGATCTCGTCCAAGGTCATGTCGAGTGCACGGCAGTGACGAATGAACGATAGCCGTTCACTGTGTTGGTGCGTATATGAGCGGTAATTGTTCAATGACCGTTCCGGCGGCGGCAACAGGCCGATCCGCTCGTAATATCTGATCGTCTCGACAAGACAGCTCGACCGTTCCGCCAATTCTCCAATCTTCATGCAGCGTCCTTTTCAATCGTGTGCTTGACTCTGTACCGGCTACAGGGTTTTTAATGCGTAGTATATATCGATCAGGAGGACGTGTCATGTCGGATTGTCGGACCAAATCTTGCTGTGCGCAGCCTGCAGGCGTCGTCATCAAGACCAAGCAGGCGCAAGCCCCCGACCGGGCGCTGGTGTTGCGTATCGACCAGATGGACTGTGCGACCGAAGAAGGGCTTCTCCGCCAGGCACTTGGCCGCATCCCCGGTGTCATTCAACTCGACTTCAACTTGATGCGACGAAGCCTGAGAATCGAGCATAACCTGGACGACCCGGCGCCGCTCATCGCCGCGGTGCGCACAGTTGGCATGGAACCCGTCGTCGAGTCCGCAACGCCCTCCCTCTCCAGCACGGTGGACGCCAGTACCATGCTGCGCATCAACGACATGTGCTGCCCTACCGAAGAAGCACTCATCCGCAACAAACTCTCAAACCTGCCTCAAGTCTCGCAGCTCGACTTCAACGTGATTCAGCGGCGACTGGACGTTAAACATACGGGGCCGGTCCAGCCCATTCTCGACGCCATCCGGGCCGTTGGCATGCAGGCTATCGTGCTGGAATCCAGCGCAGGTGAAGCATCCCGGCCGGAAGCAAAGGGCGCTATCGAAAACGCGGCGAGCAACTGGAAACAGCCACGCCTTCTCGTTGGCTTGGCGGCAGCCGTAGCTGCCGAAGTTATCGCGCTAACGACAGGCAACGAGAATTCCTGGCCGGTGATCGCCTTGTCACTGCTCACAATCGGCCTCACAGGTCCCGGTGTCTACAAGAAGGGCTGGATCGCTCTGAAGAACCGCAATCTGAATATCAACGCTCTGATGTCGATCGCGGTGACCGGCGCTGTCCTGATCGGGCAGTGGCCGGAGGCCGCGATGGTGATGGTCTTGTTCGCGATCGCCGAAATGATCGAAGCGCGCTCGCTCGACCGCGCCAGGAATGCGATCCAGGGGCTGATGGCGCTGACCCCGGACAAGGTGAACATTCGCCAAGGCGACGGCTCCTGGGCCGAGCGAGATGCTGCGAGCGTCGCGCTCGGCGCCATCGGGCGCGTGGCGCCTGGAGAACGCATCGCACTGGATGGCGAGGTAGTCGCGGGCCAGTCGGCCGTCAACCAGGCACCGATCACAGGCGAAAGCATGCCGGTGCCGAAGACTGTCGGAGACAAGGTCTTCGCGGGTACCATCAATGAGACCGGCTCCTTTGAATACCGCGTGATTGCTTCACACAACAACTCGACACTCTCGCGCATCATCCGTGCAGTCGAAGAGGCCCAAGCCAGCCGCGCCCCTACCCAACGCTTCGTCGACCGCTTTGCGGCAATCTATACTCCGCTCGTTTTCGCCATCGCGCTCGCGGTCGCCCTGGTCCCTCCTTTGGCGCTGAACGCTGAATGGATGCCCTGGATTTACAAGGCGTTGGTGCTGCTTGTGATCGCGTGTCCGTGCGCACTCGTGATCTCGACCCCAGTGACAGTGGTCAGCGGCCTGGCAGCCGCGGCCAGAGCGGGCATCCTGGTCAAGGGCGGTATCTACCTGGAGCAAGGTGGCAAATTGCGCTCATTGGCGCTCGACAAGACCGGGACGATCACCGAGGGCAAGCCGGTGGTAACTGACGTACTGGAATTGCGGGGGGAGGCAGACGAGGCCCTGCAACTTGCGGCCGCGCTTGCTGGGCGCTCCGATCACCCGGTATCAACGGCGGTCACTCGACACTGGCAGAACAAGACCGGCCGTCCGCCTCTCGCAGTTGTGAGCGATTTCCAGGCGCTGCTGGGACGCGGCACCCAGGGTTCGATCAACGGCACAACTTATTATCTGGGCAATCACCGCTTGGTGGAGGAGCTTGGAATCGGAACCGAAGATGCTATGGCAAAGCTGGCCAGACTGGAAGCCGAAGGCAAGACGGCTGTCGTGCTGTGCGATGAGACTGCACCGTTGGTTATCATCGGCGTAGCGGACACTATCCGCGAGACGAGCCGAGAGGCCATTGCCGATCTCCACCGACTCGGCATACGTACCCTCATGCTAACCGGTGATAACGCGACAACAGCCAGTGCAATCGCCCGCCAGGTCGGCGTCGACGACGTGCGTGGCCGGCTGCTGCCCGAGGACAAGCTAGCCGCCGTGAACGACGAGCTGGCGCGCTTTGGCACCGTCGGCATGGTCGGTGACGGCATCAACGATGCTCCTGCGCTCGCTCAGGCCAGTATCGGGTTCGCGATGGGTGCTGCAGGCACCGATACGGCGATCGAGACCGCCGACGTCGCGTTGATGGATGATGACCTACGGAAGATTCCGCAGTTTATCCGGCTGAGCCGGCGGACCAGGACTATCCTCATGCAGAACATTTTTGCCGCGCTATCGATCAAGGCGTTGTTCCTGGTTCTGGCAGTCACCGGATCCGTTACGCTCTGGATGGCCGTGTTCGCGGACATGGGCGCTAGTCTTCTGGTCGTATTCAATGGGCTCCGCTTGCTGCGGGTGCGCAAGCTACCGTGATAGTCAACTTGGCCTGGACTTCCTGGCCAACATCGTCTCGACTGACGAGTGGTTTCGATCAAACAGTTGGGCAATTTGCTGGAGCGAATCACCTTTCTTCCAGCGCTCCTACATTAATGCCTTCTGGGCTTTCGTATTGTTGATCTACAGCGAAATATGACCCACTTTCCGCATAAGTTGCAAACGAATCTGACCCACGTTAGGACACAATCCTGCTCATGACATTAAGCGGGGAATTGGAGTGATCGACGTGGCATTACTAGGCGTTATTCGACGCTGGCACATTCGCGAGCAGATCCCATTGAGAGAGATAGCCAAGCGGTTGGGCATCTCCAGAATCACCGTCCGGCGCTACCTGCGCTCGGAAACCATAGAGCCAGCCTACGTTGAGCGGCGCTCCACCCGCGCCATCGACAAATACGCGTTCCAGCTTTCAGCGCTCCTCAAGACCGGGGCGGCCAAGTCGCGCAAGCGGCGGCGCACGCTCAAACAGATCCATGAGGACCTAAAGGAATTGGGGTTCGAGGGGTCCTACGACAGGGGCGGGGCGTTCGCGAGGACCTGAAGGGAGGGTCAATCTGAGAGGGTCAATCCGGCCAGCAAATGAACAGGGCAGCGGCACCCAGCGCAGCCGAATGATCCGTTAGATTTAGCGGATGTTGCGTCCGACCCTGGCGGTGTAGTCGTAAAGGTTTTTCTATGGGCAGGCTCACAACGGCCTTGAAATCGAGCGTTGCTGCCATGGGATCGTCAAAGTTAGACTCACATATGGTCATGGTTAAGCTCCAACTTTGATGATATGCAATGTCTGGCCATCGTCATAGTTAGGCACTCGCCTTAGCCCAATGATTTCAAGGGGTTACGACGTGTGAGCTCACTGAGATCGAGCTCGTTTCGTCACAGTTAGGCTCACAAATGCTGAATAGGCATTATTCACTCGGTAAGGTTGAGGAAGGAGCATCCATTCCAGCTGAAGAGGCCCGGCGACTGCTATCGGCCGATCCCAGCCTGTCACGACCGGCTGGTCTCGACCCATAGCGGTCGTTTATACTGCCGGGGCTTAGTAGCACGCAGAGCGAAGCTTTTGCTGCGGAGACAACCGCGAGGCAGCCAGTGAAAAATAGAGCCCGCTGCAAATCACCTTGGGATTCCGTCGACGAACGTCGCTAAGTCACGGTTAAAGCGCTGCGCTTCTTCCACGAAAGGTGCGTGGCCCGAATTCTCGTACACAATGGTTTGGCTACGCGGATTAAGCTCCTTGAGACGCGCGAGACTGGACTGAGTATTCACCAACGCATCCTTTGCGCCATACAGTGCCAGCAACGGCACCGTTACCTTAGGCAAGCTCTGCGCAGCGGCTACTGTCATCGATGGTGTCGCCTTTGTCATCGGCCACGATGCCATGGCAGCATTGGCTAGCAGGCGTTCAAATGTTCCCGTGTCTGGCTGGGTATGGAAACACAGCGAGAGGAAGGTACGCACCGCGTCAAGGTGGGTTTTCAAATCGTTTGATGCCATGCCGCTGTACACCTCCGGATGTGCCACGAGCAGTGCCGAATTTAGTTCAATCACGCCATCGACATACACAAGCGCGCTAATATTTTTTTCGCCATACGCAGCTAGGTAATTTGACATTACTACGCCGCCAAGCGACCAGCCGACCAGCACTGGACGGGTCGCGCGGCTTGCCTTAAGCACCGTCGCCAAGTCATCCGCATAACGGCGACCCTCGCGGTAAGACCCAGGGGCGTCCGGTTTGCCGGACAGACCATGGCCGCGCAGGTCGTAGGTGATCAGGCGGTATTGTTGCAAGTTGGGCGAAGCGGTCTGCTGCTCCCAGTTCAATCGGCTGCCCAGCAAGCCATGTATAAAGACGATGGCTGGGCCGGTCGGATTGCCCGCCTCCTGCACAGCCAGTTGTACGCCATCCGGCGCGGTCACGGTGTAATGCTTGTCAGCGGCTGCAGCCGTAGTTGCCAGCGACACCAACATCAGCCATACGCCAAGCCAGCGCTTTACCGAGGAATTCTTCATATTTACTCCATCAAGTTAAAGGCATAGTTTGGGGGAGCAACGCCAGGCGTGTCTATGATGTAAAGTATCTGTATATTGATCATTCGTCCTGCTTTTCCCTATATCAATGCCATTGTCTTCCAACTCAACCGATCTGATCAGCGAACTGCTTTTGGGTATGCGCTTGTCTGGCGTGCAGTTCCGCCGCATCGCAATAGCATTCGACACAGGTGTCGGATTCAGCAATTCCACCGGACGTGGCCAGTTCCACTTCGTCGGCCGGGGGCCGGTATGGCTGCGCAGCGCGTCAGGTGCCGTGCATGCACTGGCCAGCGGCGACGCGATGCTCATTCCCCACGGCGGCGCGCATGCGATGCTGGCGGCACCCGATACGCCTGCGGCCAGTGTGACGGCTCTCGACCTCGCGGAGTCCCCATCCACAGACGAGGTAGGCCGACCTGTCATCTTCAGCTACTGCATGGAATTTGACTTGGGCGGTATGCAGCCGTTAGTGGCCGCCATGCCGGAAGTGATGTTAGCCGGGACGCTGCTGGCAATTGCACCCGAGATCACGCCAATGCTGAGCGCCATGGAGCGCGAAGCTATGAGCGCGCAAGCCGGGCAGGCCGGTATCTTGGCACGCTTGGCCGAGGTGCTTGCGTCCATGACCGTGCGCGCCTGGGTGACCGGTGGATGTATCAACGAAGATGGCACCGCTGCCGGCTTGGTCCGCGCGCTGCACGATCCGCGCCTCTCCCGCGCGATTATTGGCATGCACAAGGAGCCAGGTCGCAACTGGACCGTGGAAACCCTGGCAAGCGAAGCAGGCACCTCGCGCTCCGTGTTTGCCCAACGGTTCCTGAAGGCGACAGGCGTCGCGCCGCTGCGCTACTTAACCATACTCCGCATGCGTCTGGCAGTTCACAGCCTTGGGTGCGAACGCAAAGCAGTAAACGTCGTCGCTGCGCAACTAGGCTACGGCTCGCTGGCAGCATTTAGCCGCGCTTTCAAGCGCACGGTTGGCACAGCTCCTGGTGCCGTGCGTGCAGGTTCGATATAAGGCGGGAATTTCCCGACCAGAAATTTTTCATAGGTAAAACTGGGTCAACAGACTCATGCTTATGTCTACTGCACTGCGTGTTTGGCCAGTCCCGGAATGGCTGCTTTTAGCCGAATCCGGCCGTCCGTTCCAGCATAGCAAGTTGCCAGGTCGAAAATTCAGCGGTGGACGCGACAGGCCGGTACCGACCCATTGCAGACGATAATTCATAGCCCCAGCTCGATATAATTACAGGCTGCAGCCCGGACTTTTCCTTGTTCTCAGCAGAATCCTTACTCAAAATACGGCGCATGGAGAACAAAGTAGAAAAAGAACTAACTGTTGATCCCGCTACTGGATCACCCGGCAACCGCTATGACCGGATGGAATGGGCCGGCGCATTCGGCGACCTGGGGACGCTGATCCCCTTCGTGGTGGCCTACATCAGCGTGCTGAAACTCGACCCCTTCGGCGTGCTGTTCGCCTTCGGTAGCGTGATGCTCGCCTGTGGGCTGTATTACAAGACTCCGATCCCGGTCCAGCCGATGAAGGCCATTGGCGCAGTCGCGGTGACCCAGGCAGTGCAAACTGCGGTCGTCACACCTGGCGCCGTCTATAGCGCCGCCTTAGCGACCGGGCTGATCTGGCTGGCCCTGGGCATGAGTGGCCTGGCTGCGCGGGTGGCTCGCCATGTTCCTCCGACCGTCGTCATCGGCATCATGCTCGGCCTTGGATTTGGGTTCATGCTTGAAGGCGTGAAGATGATGCAGACCAGCTGGATGGTCGCGGTCGTCGGCAGCGTCGGCACACTGCTCTTGATGGGCAATCGAAAGATTCCAGCGATGTTCGTGCTGCTGGCATTCGGCGCAGCGGTCGGCATGATCCAGAACCCCGAAGTCCTAGCGCAGCTCGTCCAGACTCCCATAGGAATCAAGACGCCGAATTTTGCGCTGACCGGCCTGACCTGGAATCAGGTGTTTGTCGGCGTGGTACTGCTGGCGCTGCCGCAGATCCCGCTGACCTTGGGGAATGCCGTCATAGCGATCAAAGAAGAAAATAACCGGCTGTTCCCGGATCGGCCAGTGTCGGAAAGCGGCGTCGCAGTCTCGACCGGCATCATGAATTTATTCAGCGCCTTCGTCGGCGGCGTGCCGATGTGCCATGGAGCAGGCGGAATGGCTGGGCATGTCGCCTTCGGTGCCAAGACGGGCGGTTCTGTAGTTATCCTGGGCGGAGTGCTGGTGGTACTGGCAGTCTTTTTCAGCGGCTCCGTCGAAGTGCTTTTCAAGCTATTCCCTGCCGCAGTCTTGGGCGTCATCCTGTTTTTGACCGGTGCCCAGCTTGCACTCGGCAGCAGTACCTTTCCCACCGATCGAGGTGGTCGAATTGTGGTGCTACTGACTGCGGCGCTCTGCATGTGGAACGTTGCTGCGGGATTCGTCATCGGCATCGTTCTGCATCATATGAGCAAGCGTGGTCTCCTTCATATGTGATGTAAGAAACCGACCCAAACTGGCCTTCCGCATCAGTCGGATCGAGTTTGGTTCAACACACACCTGACCGGTAGATTATCGATCCACATCCGATTTGACCGACTGCCGGTAGGCGACAGGCTGGATTTGGCCGATTGTAGACGTATTGTAGGGTCCGCTTTCGACCCAAAGCTGCCGTACAAGTTGTAGCAAAATTCCTCGTCGCTACCGTCATGCTGTTACGTATAGCCTTTTCACATGTTCAAAGCTGTCGCGGTCACGCGTGACAAAGAACATGTTTGGCGCTCCAGCTCCCAATATATGGAGCGGGTCTGACTTCCTGATCTGTTCCCAAAATGATTCGGTTCCGATGCCTTCATCGAAAACTGAAAAACCGTATCGATTTACATGGTTTCGCTTCGGGCAATTGAGAGGAGCGGAATCATAGACGTACCATTCATCGAAGCCTGGTGCCGGCAGCTCTTTGAGCTGCTCAATCTCTTTGCTGATCGCTGTAGTCTCGCGGCGACTCCACCCCGACTTCAACTCCTCCTCCGATGGCACGTAGGGACCCCTGTCACATGACGTAATAGCTACGTGCTTTCCAACCACCAGTTCCGGCGCCACCTGAAGTAGATCGGTGAGAGATGGATCCCAAGCCTCCGACCACTCAAGCGCCCAGTATCCCCAACGCTCGCCATAAATCATTTGTTTGTCCTTGGAAACGCAGCCGGGTATACCATGCCTCAGTCGTTCAAACTGCAAGGCCGCTTCTGGCCGAACTCGGTCGTTCGGGTCAGATCTTCAGGGTGCCGGGCTGGAAGCGTCATCGAGCGGCTCCAGGGGCAGTTGTCGACCCACAGGGGCCTGTCACCCTTGGTTAGCAGCTTGCAACCCAGCAAAATCTGCACATTGTTATTAGTGTTGTTTCCTGTCCAGTTACTGCCAATCTGGCGGTGCTGCGAACTCTTCTGTCGGCATTGCATTCGTTCTCCTTGCTAGTCGGGCACCACGCTCGACCTTCTCATAGTCGTTGCCGCGTCTCGCGCGGACGTGTACTGCCGGGTGTTTTCCCTTGACGCTCACTCAAACCGTTCAGGCCATTTGATGTAGTACACATAGCGGCCTATGAAGCAGATTGCCGCCAAGATCGAGAGCCCACTACCACATAGAAGGAAGCGGCCGACCATAGACCGCACTGGTTCAACTAGGGCCGAGAATTGCCCAGCATTGTCGCTACCGATACTGTTCACTACAAAGGCCAAGATCAGCAGGAACAAGGCCAGAAAGCCGTAGCCGATAGCTTTTCGCTCTAATCGCTTCAGCATCGCCACATATTGGTCGATAGAGTGCCTGCAGCCCATACTTTGTCCTAGGTGAGAGCCCCGTCCAGCCGGCGATAAATTAAAGATGCCATTGAAAGCAAATCTTCAGCGTCATCTTTGGACGTGTTCCAGTGAATGCGGGCTTCAAGCGCAGTCGTATTCCTAATGCCGGCGCCCCCGCGAAAGAGGTTCGCATGCCCTTTCTGTTCGCTCCGTTCGCTTTCGGTCAACATCGAGTTGATACGAACTAAAGGACGATCTCCCGAAAGTGCTCTATTGATGAGCGCGTCACCGTCTTCACTTAGTCCGCTCTTAGGCAGGAGTTTATCCACGACGCTCTTAACGGTCTCAAGAAATGCATGAAAATAGTTGCACACTAGCAGCTCTTCACTGCAGAATTTGAGAACGTCGGCGTGCACCCCTCGTTTGACCAAGTCCGCTCGAAGCTCTTCCGCACGTATCCTCGCTTCCGAGATAGTACGTACCTGAGTTACCTCCTGAAGCGTCCCACTTTGGTCATTTGCCGAACCAGCGAACGATAATGCTTGATCAAGACGAACACGCGGCGGCTCAAAATGGTCTGAGCCGGATAGATACCGTTCAGGCTTCATCGACTTCCGGATGAACGCAAGGACGTAGGTCCTATTCTGCTGGCCATTTTGATTATTAGCGAAAGCATTGTAGAGCCGAACGCGTTTGGACGCGGTAGGATCGACGTCCGAAATACGGCTGACGCTCAGAAGAAAGCCGATCTCCGAACCTGTGAGCCGACTTGAAGTATCGCCGAGCGCTGCGGCAATGGCCTCTAACTGCGTGTCCGTAAAAGAAGGTGGACTCATGTTTCCCTTGAATTTGGATTGCGCTAGAAGCATATCCGCGTATTCGGGATCGAATTGCACGGTATGCTCCGTTAGCCCATCCATATAGCTGAACACACGACCCTCTTTGCCAGCAGACCACCAAGCATCAACCATGATGACGTCATGCGGTGGGCTGGAGTTCTTCACACGAACTTTGGTTCGTTCACCCACTTTGCCACGCATTGAACGAAGCGCCTTTTCCGCTGCGCTATCGATGATTATTACGCAAACAGGTTCCATGCTTTTCTTCTTCAATATGTGGCTATAGGTTCTTACCGGTCAGGACTTCGTTAATGATAAAACCATTCTCGCAACGTTGAACGCCGATCGCAGTTGCTTCCTTGTACTTAGCTTTGTCTCGATAAAGGCGCACTCCACAAACAGCCACTTCGACAACGAGGTCTTCGCCATCCGGTAAGTCGAAATGAGCGACCGTCGTATCAAGGGCGATCTTGCCTTCAGCCGGAATTTCGACGCCCTCCAGTTGATAAACAGTCAGGGGCTCGACGTCCCGCGCCCACGACGCCTCCATTGGAAGGAAGGTCACGATCACCGGGCGTCGAGTACCTGGAGGAACGGATCGTCCCAGCTTAAGCATTCGGCGACCGTAGCAGGAATCTCGTTCCCAATATGTCTTGAAGCCCATGGCCTGCCAGAACGGTTCTGAAGACTCCGGCGCGATCTGGATCTCGAGCAGCGGTTCAGCACTAGCGATAGATCGTTCAACCATGAATTCGGCCAAGGCACGACCAACACCCTGACCTCGACAATCGGGTTTGACTTCTAGAATGCTGTCGTGAGAGTTCAAGCTGCCCCAGCAGTAGGCCACTGGAGCATGACTGATCTCGTCTTCCCAAACTGAAACGCGTCCTTCACTGAATTTCTCGATAGTGAGATTCCAGTTGGCCGCCAATGTACCGATAGAACGATCCTTCGGCAACCATGCTTCGATGAATGCCATGTCCGCTGCTGTCGCCGGTCGTACTTTTCCATTAGATTTCATTGCCTGTTTTCCTTGGTCTAGAGTTCTCGCGGTATGACCAGACCTTCTTTACCGATAGAACGCCTTGCTGCTTCGTTGTTCCCGTCACCGCCTTCGAAAAAGTCGTTCAGGCGGAATACGTCCGTTCAGATCAGCATAGCAGGTTGTTCGGTGTGAAAAAATCGCAGACTGTCACAAGGGGACGTAACCGATCCATTGCGGCCAGACCTGACCCTGTCGTGTGATCCCATATTGTGACCCCGTCGTGTGGAACGAACTCGAACGCTGCTAGCTTCACAAATTTTAGCTAGGGTTGAACTTGCCCCAACGTGGACGGTCGCAATTGCTCAGGATACTGCAGTTGCTCCATAGACAAGCACAGTCCTATTCGATGTGTTAAGAATGCTTCAGGTCGTCGAGCGGATCGTGGAGCTTTATTTCATGTTCAATCAGGCGGCGTAATAATACGCGCGCCGCCTCAAGCAGTTTCAGCTCAGCATCTCCCAGCCGTTGCTGCTTGGAATGAACAAGGCGTCCACGCGTGCCGAGAATATTCTTATATTGTTCGAAAAGTTTCTTGCGCTCCTTATGAGTTTTACCAAGTGTATATGCAAGACGATCACACAATCGATTCGACATATCGGTCATATGCGATTCTTCCGCAAGGATTGCCTCTAAACCAATACAGACCATTAGATAAGCTACTGTCTGATTCTCAGAATAATTTGACTCTTCCAGCCAGTCGATGGCTGCGGAAAGGCGCTCGCCTTCTCCTTGCGACAATACTCTGAAATACATTTGTAATGCTTTGGCGACTTCTTCTAAACCTAATCCTAGGTCCCCCATATTCTTTATGCGACCACCAGATAGGTTTATAAGTCCGCCTAGGTTCAACGTTAAACCGCCCATTAGTAGAGACAGCCCGTTAGGGAGAGGCAGTGGTATCGTTTGACCACCTTCTTCTTGAATCGTAGCTTCGGCTCTGCCGCCCCATAGCCTTGGGAAAGACAGCTTTATGCTACACAGAGCAAACGTGAATAGCTTGATCGTCCTAAAACACTCGCTGAGTGCGTAGCCATTAATGTTTCCGTCACAGTAGCCTGAAATGGAAATTGAAAGGAAAGCAGTAGGGGTACGCTCTGGTGCTTCTACAAACGTTAACGTAACCTTGTCTGATAAGGCTACCTCCGCTGGAGGCAATCGCCGAAATAGCGGAAGTGCGACCCGGACGGTATAGTTCTTCGGATACTGTGAAAAAAAATTGACAATATGCGCAATCAGAGCGGCTCTTCGCTCAGCTCCCTGTTCAGGCGTTAAGACAACTTCTCCGCTTCCCACTACATTATCTTCAAATTCGGAAACACTTTGATAAAGGGTCGACCAAACGTCCTGCTTGCTCATGAAATCCGAGAAAACAGGTGCTATCGCCTCAGCAACCTCGTCGAATGCTTCGTCATATAGACAACCCTCATTTGGATCGAACCGCTCTGGATCGCCGAAGTAGTTTTGCAATGGCTTTAAATGTTTCCCTTTTAGTACCCTGCCTCTATGTAGGGACGATTCTGGCTGTGCGGAGACGATTTGAGGGTTCATAGCTATCAAAGGCAACGAAAACCTGAATATATCATGGTGTATGGAGTTACAAACGTTGACGTCCCTTGGCTCATTTCTGGCTCTAGCTTGCCTCGGTAGCGGTATGCAATTACTTCCTGCTAGGCACACGGGCTGGCATGTATCTGACGGTTCTCCTTGAGATTGATCCCCTAGCCGCTTGGCAGAAACCCGCTATGGCCCGCCAGTTCGAATCGTTGGGCCGATAAGGACTTGTTAACGCGCCAACCTCTAGCGTACCCAAGCGCCTGGCAGTGTGTTGGCGGTCGCGTCCGTGAGGCAAAGCCCTCCAGCACCTTCTTGTTCAAGCGAGCTCCAAGATCTCTTCAGCCCAGGCAACGACCTGATTGCTGGGAGCGCTGTCCTTATCTAGCCCCCATATGGCGCAGCCGAAAGCCACTTCGGGCGACACGAGGCGTTGTGCAACGTCCCAGCTAAACAAATGCAGTGCGTAGGCGGCCGTCGACTCGCGCTGTCGCATCTGCACATCCCAAACGGGCTTGCGCATTTATTGAAAACGTTTCCACTATCCAAAAACGTCAATACCTGGGTGCACGTGCACGATAAATCTACATATTTGCCACACTATGTAGATATGTTCACTATTTCCCTGGTGGGTTTCCAGTATTGCGACCGATACGTTCTGCGGCAGAGCGAGCGGGCCGATAACTGCTTATGGCCGGAAGCTGCCTGTCCAACAATTGCTGTCAGTCAAGCAAGATCGGCCAAATGCTCCGACGAACAATTGAATTTAGATTCTGAAATCTGCCAGCTGCTTGCCGCCAGCGATACCTTCCGCGATCCATTTCGGCTGACGCCCACGGCCTGTCCAAGTTTGAGCTTTGTCGGCTGGATTGTGGTACTGAGGCTCTACCTTCTGCCCTTTCCCCTTCGACAGCTTTTTTGAACCTACCGCAAGCAATTCCTCGACTGTCACACCGACTTCCTGTGCAATCGAGAGAATCTGCTGACGTGCTTTCGCTAAGTCGCCTTGTTGGCGGTTCTTAATCTCTTGGTCGATGTCATTCTGGAGTCCCTTCAGTTCGCTGAGGTTGTAGCTTGACAGGTCAATCTTCGCCATTTTGTTTCCTTTTCAATGAGTTATAACGTTCTGGTGACGATTCTACTATGCGCTCATCAAATTAGATGGCTTACAGAGCACAGTCAGCGATTTTCTTGAGCGCCCGAACAAAGCGTTCGGAACAATTGAGTCTACCTAAAAGAAGAAAAAATTATGGACACGCATAGGCGTCGAAAAGCGCTCCGTACTTTGGAATGACTCTGGGCGGCACGGTTGATGTCTAGACTCGTGGGATCATGTACCCATCCGTAGCTGGCCGCTCTTCAAAGCCAGACACGTTTTGCGTACACTGAACCAACCTGACTTTTCACCGATATTCCGATGACTCAAGCCCTGCACAGCCAAGCCCGAACCACGCACCTGGTCCGGGAAGAGATCAAAAACTCGACGTTGCCCCAGGCAGAGTTGGCTCGGCTCTACAACGTCACGCGTCAGACGATCCGGAAATGGCAGGACCGCGACAGCCCGGTCGATGGCTCTCATTGTCCGAAGACGCTCAACACGACGCTCACGCGCGAGCAGGAGCTGATCGTAGTGGAGCTGCGCACCACCTTGCTGTTGCCGACTGACGACCTGCTGTCAGTCACACGTGAGTTCATCAATCCAGCCGTCTCGCGCGCAGGCCTGGGGCGCTGCCTTCGCCGCCATGGTGTGTCTGACTTGCGCGACTAGGTCAAGCAAGACGATGGCGCGCCGGCGACGAAGAAGACCTTCAAGGACTACGAGCCCGGCTTCATCCACATCGATATCAAGTACCTGCCGCAGATGCCGGACGAATCCTCCCGGCGTTACCTGTTCGTAGCGATCGACCGCGCCACGCGCTGGGTCTTCATCAACATCTACGACGACCAGAGCGAGAACAGTAGTGTCGATTTTCTGGCCAAGGCGCGTGCTGCCTGCCCAGTCAAGATCGTTAAATTACTCACCGATAACGGCAGTCAGTTCACCGACCGATTTACTGCCAAGGGCAAGAACAAGGAGCCGAGTGGGCGTCACTTATTCGACCGTCTGTGCAGACAATTCGATATCGAGCATCGCCTGATTCCGCCGCGCCATCCACAGACCAATGGCATGGTCGAGCGCTTCAATGGGCGTATCAGCGACATCGTTAATCAGACACGGTTCGGATCGGCAGCAGAGCTTGAATCGACGCTGCGCAACTACGTCAAGATCTACAACCACAACATTCCACAGCGCGCCCTGAAGCATCAGACGCCAATTCAGGCGCTCAAGCAATGGCACGCAGAACGCCCTGAACTATTCACTAAACGCGTATACAACCAAGCGGGTCTTGACAGTTAGATGAGGCCTGTGAGCGCGAGTCAGGCGGCGCTGCCCGGCGCTAGGGATACCGGTCCTGAGGCAAGATTCGATTGAACCCGCCGCTTGGTTCAGCTCAGCTGTTTTGCCCATGCTTAAAGGCTGCAGACTGTCACAATGGGCAAACCGCCACGGTGCTACCAGTCTGTACGGACGGATTGCCTAACGGGCACCGACAGACCGCGTAGGGTTACTTGCAACCGAACATAGTGGCGATCGAGGTATGCGCATATTGCTGATACCTCGCCAGCGACCGAGCGGACGGCCAGATGTAAAGATGGTTTGGAAAATCTGCGGTCGGTATAAGGTAAATCCCATCAACCTGCTCATTAGACGTGTCTGCGCGAACCCAGATTATGAAGTCAACGGGAGGCTGGTGAACAAGCGAGACCTTCCAGCAGGGATGACTTCGCTCGTAGCGGCATCGCGTACAGAGAAGACGAGCGGTAACTCCATTTAGTCTAAATGTGCGAGGACTCAGCTTCTCGACCAACGCGTTCACAGCAGCGGCCGACCGTTCGAGTTCGATCGTCATGTCGCGGGTGATGCACCGCATACGGTACCTGGTGATCGTACTGCCGGTAAGGGATGGCCAAGTCACGCCGGCAAGCCCCATGGCTGATGTGATGCCTTTGAAGCGGAAGGCATACGACTT